>Ga0172380_10006838_pt1 | contig 13074 bp, 15 predicted proteins | sample Leawe162metaG_FD_119747 | JGI IMG/M metagenome (GOLD analysis project Ga0172380, IMG submission 119747) | Leachate microbial communities from a municipal landfill in Southern Ontario, Canada - Leachate well 162 metaG | ecosystem: Engineered > Solid waste > Landfill > Unclassified | place...
TGCTAGCTTGGCTGCATCCGAGACTACAAATGTATTTTGAAGACTTGCTAGGTCTAGTGGACCATAGACAGTGAAATTTGAACTATCACTATCATCGATATTTGTAGTCACGTATTTAATTGCATTCCATACTTCCAGTCTGTTAAATGTGAGTGATTTAAATAATCCACTTCCTTCATCTAACAGTTCTTTAAGAAATACCTTGACGTCAAATATCCCACCAGTCTGTGCGATGGGTGGTTCAACTGGAGTGTTTATCTCTGTAATTAGTTTTGAAGGAGTGGACATGATGGTAGTGCCTTGGGGATGGTTGCCCATTATGTAATATGTGTCGCCTACATGAATATGAACTGATCTGACACCTGTTCTAGGATCTTCAGTGTATTCAAGATTGTCTGGATTAGCTATCTGCTCAGGGAAGAGTCTGATTATGCTAATAGGCTTGCCTTTCCAGGTATGTTCGGGAGTAATTTGAGCGCCATCTATTCTATTTACTGACTCACTTTTGGCAGTAATTGGGACAGGTCTGACTCTCTGTTCGTAATTTGTATTAGCTAAAAATAACCTTTTCCTGCCTTCTATGTCATTTAGGATGCCTTCAAAATACAGAGTGCCAATTGTTGAATCTTTTGGGTATCTTGATTTTAAATTTCGTATGATTGCTATTTTGGTGGAAATTGCATTTTGCAATCTTTGATCAAATGTTGATATTATGTCGGAATCAATAGTTTGAGGCGTAAATGTTAAGAGTTTTGGATCAGTAATGACCCAGTCAGTATTTATCTTTTCATTTCCATTCTGATCTTGGATCTGAGGATTGATATAGGGAGGAGTGTCGACTAATCTTAGCTTGATTTCGGGCTGGTCCACGGTTGATTTTTTTAAATCGGGCTCATACATGAGTGAGTACTTGGTATCTGGCACTTGATAAATAAAGGCGGCACGATCAGAAGCTGGATCATAGAAAAAATCGTGTTGAGAACTATATTTTTCAGATTGATTTCCATAAATACCATACATGTCAAAGGCGGTATTTACTGTGATTGTCTCGCCAGTCAGTAGGTGAGTAAAAATCTTTGCATATTCGCTTCTCTGCTCCACTCTCAGCTTTTGATCCATTTGGGGAACATCCTGCTTGGACGTTAGAAATAACTTTTCCGTTGATTTGCTGGGGATTTTGTAAATATTCACTTCTTGATCGCCGTAGCCAAAGAAGATTTTTCCTGCTGTTTGAGCTTGGGTAATAACCTTGTCGAATTTGTCTCCTAGCAAGGTTTTGGCAACAGAGAGATATCCAGAGAACTCTGCAGGTATCGCTTCGATTCCCTGTGCAAAGAAGGAGGCAAAATCAAGTTTGTCGAGGATGGGTCTGAGTAGGGGAATGAAACTGACTACCTGTTCTTTTGTGACATTAGTCTTTAGGAAGGAAGAGAGAAAAGTAGCTATGCCTTCACCATTTTCCGAACTTAGTTTATCAGTTAATTCGCCAAAGTAGGTATCGGCGTTGCCAGTGAAGACTGCTTTGGGATAGGTCAGGTCACCAAGCTCTAATTGTTTTTGCTCGATACTCTCAGTTTCGGTGGTTAGTGGTATTGGACTACCACATGATTCACAGTCAAGATCTTGTTTGGAGAGTTCTAATGTAAGTAGCTTATCTTGAGGAGATCCATCATTTGGACAAGCAGGCTTACTAGCTCTGCGGGCCAGATAAGTGATTTGTTTTTCTGATTTTTCAACTTTTGATGAATAGGCCAGAGATTGATCTGTGAGTGAGGTTGGGACGATGGCGAAGTGATTATCTCCGACCGCTATAATACTGACTTCGCGGTGAATAGAGGTGATAGGCTCAACTTTGATAGGTGCGCCATTAGAAATATACTCTATTGGTAAAGGCATACTAGATTTAAGACTATGTTCTATCTCAACTTGCATGCTGTGTAATAGATGGTCGTTGCTGGTAAGTGTTTGCCCTGTTTCGTAATTTTTCATATTTTCCCTTTTTAACTAATTAACATTGCGTATCCTATAGTAGGGTGGTAATACAGTCAAGAATAAATGTTTTCCAGATCTAAAATAGTCATAAAAAGTTGACTGAATGGAAATGAGTGGTAAAATGAGAGCATGAAACAAGAATCTAGAGTGCAAAAGGAAGTGCTCATATCACTAGGTTTAGCGGAGAAAGAAGTGCTCATATATGACTTGCTACTGACGCAAGGCGAACTAATTGGGGGTGAGCTAGAGCGACTATCAGGACTCAAGAAAAATACTTATACACTCCTCAAATCGCTGGAACGGAAGAACCTAGTGACGACTGTGAACAAAGAAGGGAAGAGGTACTATGTGGCCTCATCGCCTGACGCGCTCCTAGTCCTAGCCAAAGCGAGGCAGCGAGAGGTCCTGCGGACTACCTACACTCTAGAGCAGATACTGCCTGAGATGAAGGCAGTGTACAGACAGAGGGTAGGGAGACCAGTGACCCAGTACTTTTCTGGTATGGCGGGACTGCGGGCAGTGTTTGATGAGGTGTATAGAGAGGGGAAAGAAGAAGTAATTGGCTTGTTTGGCACAGATACTCCTGATAAGAAATTTTTTAACGAGATTGCGAATATATATAAACCTTTAAGGGTTAAAAGAAAAATATTTGCTAGGAGTATAGCGCCAAAAAGTGCTAGATCGATAGAGTTTAAAAAAACTGCTAATCAAGATTTAAAAGAGCTGTTTTTGATCGATCCAGACAAGTATCCTATGCCCGCAGAGTTTGATGTTTGGGAAGATAAAATTGCGATGATGACTTTTGGTAAAGGAGATTTTTCGGCAGTACTAATCGAACATCCAGATCTAGCAAAGGCTATGGAATCACTTGTTAGGCTGGCTATGGACTTGTTACGGGAGAAGGACGAGGTAGCGAAAGGGCGTGATTAACGGATTGGATAATAGTATTTAAAATTGGCTTTTCGGTGCCAGAATTGCGGATTGCATAGGTAGTTCGGTTGTTGCCAGGTTCGAACTTGGCGGTACGGTTAGGACTTACGAAGATATTATTTTCGTCGATTATCGAAAGAGGGTAGGTACGTAGGTTTTTTCTGAGTAGAGTCGGTAAGCGAAAAATATAATTGAGTGGGTCTAGACCAACTAGTTCTAAGATATTCTGTAGCAGAGATACTGGTTCAATCGAAGCGCCAAATTTCTTCTCCTCTCCTGGTTGTGCGTACTTGGGGTTAATGTATGTAGTATTTGACGGGTCATTAGGATTTTCTCGGCTATGAATTATGGCACGATCTCTTGCCTCGTTATTGTCTGGATCTACTTCTAGATTGCGTGCTTCGTAAATGTAAACACCATCTTTTTTGAGCATCTTTTTGACCGCTTGAAAATGAAGAAAGTGAAAGAGGAAATTTTCTTCATTGACCGTGCCGGTACTCGTGCAAATGACTGCATCATATTTATCTCCATGTTCATTGGCCCATTCAATGAGATTGGTGTTATCAGCATAGGTGATGCCTGTGCGACTATGATCACCAGTTTGAGATTTGTCTAAGATGTCGATGGCAGTGATGTTTTTGGGATCAATGCCTAGTTTAAGTAGTGCCTGGAGGTCAATATTGCCATTGCCAACTCCAACTACGAGGAATTTACCGTTTCTAGGGATGATGCCTTCTTGCCACATTTGCTCAATAGTTTGCATGAGGATACGACGCATTTCATCTGAGTCAGTCCAAATATCCTTGGTTTCGCCCTGTTCTTGCAACTGAGGGGTGATGTCTTGGTAGAACTTGAGCATTTGTGCTGACATTTCTTGTGAGGTGCGGGGAGACAAATTGACCTGATTGTATAGAGCTCGCACACTCCATTCTAGACGACGAATATAGTTTGATGATTCAAGGAATGGCTGATTAGCTGCGTCATCTATTTGGTTGTCGATCTCTGTAGGTAAAAATGGATATGATAGAGGGGATGGTGGGTGAGTAGGATCATAGTTATCAATTGATTCTAACATTGTGAATAGTCTGGTTTGGAGTGAGTTGGATTGTTGTTCGTATTGGAATAGCTGTTCGATTCTTTCTTTGCGAAGATCGTCAATTGGTAGAGATTGAGGGTTATCTAGCTTGTTCCATAATAGTCGAGTAGACTCTGAGATGAGTTGGCTCAGACGTTGTTGTTTTGTTTCACTATCATGACTCTGAATAGTTGAATTGGAAAATATATCTTCTTTTGCGTACCAAGTAATGATTTGTTCTAGTTGGTGGTTGAGTGGCATTTCTCTTTCTGATAAGTAGTTCGGATTTTCTAACCTAGATAGTTCGTAAAAAATATGAGTTAGATGGCGCAACGGCTCAGAGGAATATTTTTCAACAAATACATCTATGGTGTGAATATCGATACCTGTTGGCAAAGAATGTGGATCTGTATCCCAAAAAATTGCTGTTTCAGGAGGCGTGATTGTCGGCTGGTCGTATACTGGCATATTTAAAGGATAGCAGATATAAAGAGGAGTGAGTAGGGGTAGTCCGTTGACAATTGTAATAATTTGTGTTACAAATTGTTACATGAGAACAATAATGAACATATCACTACCTGCGTCGTTGGCTGATGAGGTGAGAACAGAAGTATCTGAGGGGGGATATGCGAGCGTGAGTGAGTTTATCCGCAAATTGGTACGAGATTGGAAGAAAGCAAAGGCAATTAATGACGTTCTTGAGAGTGAGAAGGAGTTTCGTCAAGGTAAAGGGAAGGTCTTGCGTTCTTTGGCAGATTTGAGATAGTTGTAATGTGAAGATATTTTATACGCCTAAATTTGTAAAAACATATAAGAAAATTCCTGCAAAAATTCAGCTATTAGCGATCAAGAAAGAAAAAATATTATTAGCTAACCTACATGACCCTAGATTAAATACCCATCCTTTGACTGGGGAATTAGGTGGAAGCTGGTCATTTTCGGTAAATTATCAGTACAGAGTTGTCTTTAACTTTATTGAGAATAATGACATATTGTTTTTGGTAATTGGAACCCATGATATCTATAAATAGGAGACGGCTATGTTAGCGAGGGTAAAGAGTGTAGCGACGGTCGGACTTGACGCTCAAGAAGTGGTGGTAGAGGTGGACGTGGCAGACAAGGGATTCCCTGGCCTGACCATCGTAGGCTTGCCTGATAAGGCGATCGGGGAGGCCAAGGAAAGAGTAAAGAAAGCCATTCAAAATAGTGGGGCCACGTATCCGGATAAAAGGATCACGGTCAATTTGGCACCAGCGGATCTACCTAAAGTAGGATCAAATTATGACTTGCCGATTGCGGTGGGGATAATGATTGCTAATGGGGAATTTGAAATTGTCGATGATGGTCGGGAGAACCCTGCCTGCGCAGGCAGGCCCGCCCCTACAGATGCATATTTTTATGGTGAACTGGGACTGGACGGATCGCTCAAACATAGTCGCGGGGTACTGCTGGCCGCGATGCTCGCCAAGGAACAGGGAGTTAAAGAAATATATGTCTCGGTGCTATCGGCCAACGAGGCCGCGGTCGTGCACGGGGTAAATGTCTATCCGGTGAGAGAACTTGTAGAACTGCTACGACACCTCCGTGGAGACAAACTAATTACTCCGCTTAAACCAATCGAGCTTTTGCCGCTACTGGATGACAGTGATCCACTGGTTGATTTTAGCGAAATTGCAGGCCAGGAAATGGCCAAGCGCGCGGCAGAACTAGCGGCCTCGGGAGGACACAATCTGATCCTGGTGGGGCCACCAGGGGCGGGCAAGACGATGCTCGCCAAAGCTTTACCTTCGATCCTGCCTCCACTTTTACCTGATGAATCTTTGGAGGTGACGCGAATATATAGCGTGTCGGGGCTAATGGAGGCAGGTGGGGCACTGGTCAGGCGGAGACCGTTTCGCTCTCCACATCATACAACGAGCATGATAGGGCTAATCGGTGGTGGAACCAATCCGATGCCAGGAGAAGTCTCTTTGGCACACCTAGGGGTACTCTTTCTTGACGAGATGCCAGAGTTTAGTAGATCAGTACTAGAAGTACTGAGGCAACCAATGGAGGATGGCAAAGTGGCGATCACTCGGGCCTCGGGGCGAGTGGAATACCCAGCTAGCTTTATGCTGATGGCCTCGGCCAACCCATGTCCGTGCGGCTACCTAAACCACCCGACCAAAGAATGTCAGTGTGGGGAGCGCAATATCGCCAAGTATCGCCGCCGGGTGTCGGGGCCGATACTGGACCGAATAGATTTGCATGTGTGGGTGGATCCGGTCGAGGTGGACAAGTTGACGAGTGATGATACAAGGGTTAAACCCTTGCAGAATGTGGGCGAGGGTTTAACCCTGGCAGGTGCAGAATCTTCAAATACCATTCGGGAGAGGGTAATAGTCGCGAGAAATATCCAAAATAAGAGATTTAAAAATGTAAAGGGAATGTATACCAATGCGCAGATGGGCAATAAACAGGTAAAACAGTTTTGCCCGCTTGGGGTTGAGGCTAAACAATTTTTAACAGCAGCCAGTCGCAAGTTTGATTTGTCGGCGAGGGCCTATTTTAAAGTGATCAAGGTGGCCAGGACGATTGCGGATTTGGCGGGTGAAGCTGATATTTTGCCTGCTCACATTGCTGAAGCCGTGCAGTATAGAGAGAATGTGTGGTAATTGGAACATCACACTCCTGGAGTGTGATATGAAAGGACGCAAAAATGCCAAGTAGAAAAGTGTCGCTAGTGAGTGGAGGATACTACCATGTGTTTAATCGAAGCGTTTTATCGAATCCAATTTTTGAGAATGAAAGAGAGGCTGAAGCTTTTGTAAAAGCGTTAACATATTATTCTTTAGTAAAGCCACCTCGACGACTGTCTCTAGAGAAGAGATATAAAGAAAATATCATGAATTATGATGAGAGGCTCGTGTCGATATTGGCGTATTGTGTAATGCCAAATCATTTTCATATTGAACTCAAGCAGGAAGTTGAAGGGGGAATATCAACTTACATGAGGAGATTAACTTTGTCATTTGTACGTTTTTATAATACTTTACACAAACAAAAGGGACCATTATTTGAGTCTTTTTTCAAAGCTGTTTTGATCGAATCAGAAAATCAACTACTGCATGTGTCTAGATATATACACTTGAATCCAACCAGCGCAGGGTTGGTAGACGATCCCATCAAATATCCATATTCAACTTTCCCAATATATGTTTATGGGGGAGAAAAGCCGCCGTTTGTATTTGATGATATTTTGCGAGAGAAAAAACGGAGCTACTACGAAAATTTTGTATACGATAACATGGAATATCAACAGACACTACAATTTATAAAGAACCAATTAATTGATCATGAAATTTGAATATCACACTCCAGGAGTGTGATATTGTAAAAATATGAGTAAACAGCAGAATAAAGAGACGGGGAATAAGGGAGAGAGCCTGGCAGCCGAATATTTGCAGATGAAGGGGTATAAAATTTTAGGGAGAAATTACCGGAGTAAGTGGGGGGAGGTGGACATAATCGCAAAGATAAATAATATCGTGGTGTTTGTGGAAGTAAAAACCAAGACTACTGATAAATACGGCGAGCCGTGGGAGATGGTGAACGCGTGGAAAGTGGAGCAGGTGAAGCGGATGGGGGAGGTGTGGTGTAGAGAGTACGGCTGGGATGGAAGAGTACGAATGGACGTGGTGGGGGTGTATTTAAATGAAGATCCTGCGAGGATCGAGCACTGGGAGAGCGTGGAGATTTAGATTAAGTGTTTGGCACTATAGTCTGGCCAGTGGCATAACGGTGGAGGATGCTACTGGCGAGCGTTTGGTATGGCATACCGAGACGTGCTGCTGAATCCCTAAGTTTTTCGAGAGTGGATGGCTGTAGGCGGATGTTGATATTCTTGGATTTGGTTGTAGCCACTGCGGAAGATCTGAGTGATTTTAGCCTGATTTTGAGATTTGTGTCAGATTGCCATTCGCCCTTATTGTATGCGGCGAGAATTTTCTTTTCTTCCGGATCTAGCTTTATATTTTTCATAATTTGTCCTTTATTTTTAATAAATATTTTTTGGTAGCCTTGCGACTTGGGATAATCGTTTTGAGAAAACGACTATCTTGATTTTCGATGTATGGGACCAGGTAACAGTAGTCTCGAATAATTACTGTCATCATGCGCTGTGAGGGATATTTCTCCTTGTTTGGATGAGGGGCATCATCAACGCCGAGGTTGTTTTTTAGAGAATCAATGACATCGTCAAATGAGACGCCCCTAGTATCTTGTAATGTGCGATTTTTATCTGGATTCCAATCATATGATTTATCCATGAATAAATGTTATGACAAATGATATGGAATGTCAAATTGCTAGGCTCTATGACCTTCAAGGATAATCTTCGTAGGGGGATGAGGGAGAGCCAGGGGCGAGGGGTGGTGGTTTAGTTAGGAAAAATCTGTATGAATCTCGCCGTTAATAATTTTTGTTTTAACGAGACCAGCACAATAAATTTGTGGATTACATAAAAATTGTTGAAGGGGACATCTCGCAAGATGCTCTGTTGAAGCGTTTGGATCTTGCAAAAGATCCATGAGAACACTGATCGCGCCGTCAGGTCCTATTGTGATAGCTTTTCGTTCCTTAAGTTCTTCCTGTGTTTTGAGATTGCCAATTTTGCAATGTTCACAAATAACGAAAGCTCTAAAAGTTTCTGGCATAGGTGCGTATTGTATGTGTAGGGGGGAGATTTGGCAAGTTTATGATTGCGCGAGGGGGATGAGGGAGAGCCAGGGGCGAGGGGTGGTGCCAGAGTAGTCTGGACGGGAAGAGTGAAGCGGGGAGGCGAGGAATGTTTCGTTTACTTGGTCATAATGGTGCATGTCGTAGATTAGCTGAGCCAGGTCGTTTTGGGGAACTGGTTTCATCTTGTATTTGCCATGATAAATGGTGCCAGTGACACCATAGGTTTTGTTGTAGTGCATGGCGTAGCCAACGGAGAGGCGGCGCATGAGATTGGAGATACCTGGTTTGTCACCGCCTAGATTTTCGCGTAATACTAGGTGAAAGCGGTCAGGGAGGAGGAGGAAGGAATGAAGCGAAACTGGCGAAGCACCAAACTCGGAGGCGTTGCGTTTGGCAATTACTGTCTGAGGAGTCAAGCGCTTGACCCAGGAAAGGGGGGTGGCGTCGGGGAAACGGATATAGTAGGAGAGGAGAAGGATAAAATTCTGGTAGTCGGCATCGGAGCGGAAAAGTTCACTGCCTTTTTTGGCGTTGTGCTGGAGGTGGTAATAGACACCTGGTTCAAAATTGCGGAGTAAAAGTTTGCTAGGCATATATTCAATATGACATAGGTGACGGAGCGTTGTCAATGGTCGGTGTAAATTGTTAAGCAACTCAAAATCAAATTTTTGCAGTACTCACAGCTATCTGGTCTGGCCAGATGAGACGCTCCGTGCTGAAAATTTATTTTGATTTGCTTTAAATGACTCATGTCACATTTATCAGTGTGCTATATTTAAATAAATAGGAGGTAAATATGCTTAAAAAAATGCTTGAAATAATTATGGTGGCGATCATTGTCGCTGGAGTGGCGGGGGCGTATTTTAAATGGATGGGAGCGTTGCCAATTAGTGTTGTACAAACTCAGAAAAATAGTACTTTTGATGCGGTTGGAGAAGGGAAAGTGGTGGTGATCCCAGATCAAGCGACGATGTCGATGGGGGTGCAGGAGCAAGGATTTAACTTAAAACAGGTTCAAGAATCCGTGAATAAAAAAATGGCGAGTTTGACTAAATCACTCAAAGATATGGGAATTGAGGCAAAAGATATTCGGACCACTGGCTACAACTATTATCCTGACTACCAAGATAAAAATAAGTATACGGCTTATGCCAATGTGTCTGTGGTGGTAAGGGATTTGGAAAAAGTATCACCTGTGATGGATCTGATCGGCACGCTCGGACTCGACAATGTATCTGGACCATCGTTTGGACTATCAGATGAACTAATGAACAAGACTGTTAAAGAAGCAAGAAGTTTGGCAATTGATAAAGCCAAGGTTAAAGCTGAAGAACTTGCCGGACTGGCGGGAATGCGCCTGGGCCGAATAGTCAATGTAGTCGAGGGTTCTAATAGATCACCAAATTATGTAATGCGCGAAGCGCTCCCAGTGACTGGAGGAGGAATGGATATGGCCAAGACGGCTACGCCGGTTGAAGCGGGGAGTAGTGAAGTGAGTGTGTCGGTCACGCTAAGTTATGAAACGAACTAGTCGCTTTCGCGATCTATTGTCTGTTGTAGTTCGCACCGCCCTCACTTCGTTCGCCGGCACGGCCTACTCTTCATCATGATCGCTTTCGCGATCTATTGTCTGTTGTAGTTCGTCTGCGGAACGGTAGAGATTTTTGAGGTCTTCGTAGAGATTTTTTAAATTTGATTGGACGGTTTTAACTTTTTCTTGGGGGATTACGACAGAAAGAGAATCCATGGCAGAGACAAGTGTCCGTTTGAGGTTGAGCGAAAGAAAGAGAAGGGTATCGGTTTCTTCGGCGCCGAGATGTTTTTGAAGTACTGCTTGAGCTCTTTTTTCCTCGAGAGTTGTTTCATATTGATGGCCGGTAAAGATGGCCAAGGGGGTGATCATAACTAGTGAGATAATCTGGGCGAGGTGTGCGAGACCGTCTGGACCAGTCATGTCTGTGCTGGGCAGAAAGAGGAAAAATAAGAGAAAGACGCCGGTCAGGACAAGGGTGGCCTCGATTTCGTAGAGCATGGCGACACCAAAGAGGAGAAAGTAGCAGAGGAAAAAGAAGGGAGAGGTGAGTCCACCAGACTCGGCGGCAAGGAGGAGGATCATAGAGGTGAGGATGGTAATGTCGAGCGAGATGGTAGATCGCGGGTGGCGGGAGGGAGAATTGGAGTGATTATTTAACCAATGTATGCCGAGATAAAGGAGTACGAGGATAGCGACTAGCTGGAGAGTATAGATAGATAATCCAGGGACAGAGAGCCAAAAGAAAACCCCGCTTGTGGCCAAAATGAGCAGAATGGTATGTACTAAAAAAAGACTGGGCATTGGATCTAGTGTACTATAAATTTTGGCTGTTTATCAAAGATTTTGAGAAAAATCTGATATATACGTATTTAGTGTGTACATATTTATTATAGTATAGTATACTATAGGTTATGGAAAAAATTCTTAAAAGAGGACAGAATGGTGTGCGGGAAGTATCTCGCAATGCGGAGAGGCAAAAAGGTCCGGATTATGTTGAGATTGGTACATGGGTGATGGCGATTGCTACTGTTGTAACGGTTGGGTGTATTTACGGACATGAAATACCCTCACTGGCTCATTCTGCGTTTAATCAAGTAGCGAGCGTGCTGGAAGTGATTGGTGACGGCGGTAAGGGGGTGTGGGCATATATTCATCATGATGTAGGTCTAAAACCAGGGGCTGATTTTGTAGGTTTGGCGCAAACAAAGGGGATGGGAGATCTGATTAAGACCTTGTATTCGCTAGTACCTGATGGCAATGCGGTATCGCGATTTACAAATGATTTGCTTCTACCAATCAAATAATATAAGGATTTTAATGCACGAAAAAAAATCGCCTAGACATAAAGAAAATCAGTTAAATTCGCTTCCTTTGGCACTGACATACGCCGTAGGTTCTGCGGTACTAATGATCGGAGCATTGTCTCTTGCCACTTTGATTCAGGCAACTGAAAAAGAAGGTCGCGTAATAGCTATAGATTATGAACCGCAAGGGGAGGCGATGTTGGTAAGTCCTAGATTGGGCATTGATGTAAGATTGACAATGAGTGTGAAAGGAAGTGGCAATATTGTGTTTGGTGGTCAGTTGAAAGAAACACGAGTTACCGTAGATCAATTTGCAAGCGCAGAATGGAGTTTGGAAAATGTTGGAGTTGATGGATCTATAGATTGTAAAACAACTGCTACAACGACTGAGAAAACCTTGGTTATTCTGTGTGAAAGGTAACTATTACTATTTTACCCAAGATGGCAAGTTACACGAAAAGAAAAAGAAGTAGTTTTTTGTTGTAAAATGCTCTAATGAGCAAAACTTACGTTTTAGGCATGTTTCCGTATCCATCTGGCGAAGGGTTGCATGTGGGTCACGTGCGCATATTTACGGCCTGTGATGTGATGGCCAGATATTTCCGGATGAAGGGTGAGGGCGAGGTTCTCTCTCCTATGGGTTGGGATGCTTTTGGGCTACCGGCGGAGAATGCAGCGATCAAAAATAAGACAATTCCGCAAAAGATCGTCCCCCGCAACTACGGCAACTTTAAAAAACAGATGCAGAATCTATCTTTGAGCTTCGACTGGGAGCGTGAGTTTGCCACGACCGATCCAGAATATTACGCGATCACCCAGTGGATATTCCTTCAACTTTATGGCAAGAAAGACGAGCAGGGGAGGCGACTAGTCTACCGGGAGAAGGTGGCCATCAACTGGTGTCCAAAATGTCTGACTGGTTTGGCCAATGAAGAGGTGCTTGGAGACGGAACGCATGAACGTTGTGGCACTGTGGTGGGTAAAAAACTCTTGCCCCAGTGGGTGATGCGCATCACTAGTTATGCCGAGCGATTACTAAATGATTTAGATATTGACCTCCATATCGAAGGTAAAAAACTGGATCCCAGCCGTAAGGGTCTCGACTGGCCAAAGGGGATCCTAGAGATGCAGCGGAACTGGATAGGGAAGAAGGAGGGGGCGAGGGTCAAGTTTAAGATCGTCGATGGTAGATCGTCGATGGTAGATGTGTTGGAAGTGTTTACGACCAGAATTGATACGATCAGGGGGGTCACCTTTGTGGTGGTGGCGCCTGAACTAGTAAAGGGATGGATGAACGATGGGTTTGTAGCAAGTGACGATGTTAAAAAATATGTGGAATCATCTTTGCAAAAATCAGAGCAAACCAGGCTAGAAGGGGAAAAAGAAAAGACTGGGGTTGATACTGGTATTTTTGTGATCAATCCACTTAATCAGGAAAAAGTGGCAGTGTGGGTAGCGGACTATGCGCTAGCAAATGTGGGAACAGGCGCTGTAATGGGAGTTCCGCAATATGATGAGCA
>Ga0172380_10006839_pt1 | contig 13070 bp, 8 predicted proteins | sample Leawe162metaG_FD_119747 | JGI IMG/M metagenome (GOLD analysis project Ga0172380, IMG submission 119747) | Leachate microbial communities from a municipal landfill in Southern Ontario, Canada - Leachate well 162 metaG | ecosystem: Engineered > Solid waste > Landfill > Unclassified | place...
CCGTATCCTCCTCGTCATCGTCATCCTCTTGTCGACGGGGCAACTCTTGTGGAAAGCCATAAGGTAAGACCTATTGCCGACCCCGGACTGCATCGGAGATTCCAACAAGCAAATCCAAAAAGAACTATTTTGACATTGCAGAAAATCTGTACACTGCGCGCATGATCCAACCCAAAGTCCCATTCTCCAAGGTCCCCTTCAGAGGACACATCCTGATGCTCGGCTTCGGCGGAGTCGCCAAGTGCACGCTTCCGCTGCTCCTTGAAAATCTCGAAATCTCACCAAAACAAATCACCGTCATGGATATGGTGGACAATCGCGACTACCTCGCGGACCTGATCCAGCAGGGCCTGACGTTCCGTCAGGAGAAAATCGAACGGCCGACCTTAGACGCACAATTTTCGGCGATCCTGAAGCGCGGGGATCTGCTCGTGGATCTTGCATGGAATATCGAATGTACCGATATCGTCAACTGGTGCCACAAGAACGGCGTGCTCTACATCAACACCTCTGTCGAACTCTGGGACCCGTATCAGGGGAAAGGAGATCCGGATCCGCGCCCACGGACGCTCTACGCGCGCCACATGGCAGTCCGCTCCCTTGTTCAATCATGGAGAAAGCAGGGACCAACCGCCATATTGGAACATGGGGCGAACCCAGGGCTTGTCTCGCACTTCACTAAGGTCGCACTCCTTGATATCGGAGAAAAACTCTGCACTGAGAAGCGTCGCGACCCGCGCAGAAATGCGATTGATCATGCCATGCGTTATGAATGCTTCGCGGAACTGTCTTCCCTCCTCAACGTGCAGGTGATTCACATCAGTGAAATCGATACGCAGTTGAGCTCCATCCCCCATGATCCCAAAGTCTTCCTCAATACGTGGAGTGTGGAGGGTTTTTATGAAGAAGGGACCTCCCCGGCGGAAATGGGTTGGGGCACGCACGAAAGGATGCTCCCGAAAGACGGCTTCCTGCATGAAGCCGGCCCCTGCAATCAGGCCTGCTTGAATCGCTACGGCATCGATACCTTTGTTCGCTCACGCGTCCCGAGTCAGGAGATTGTCGGCATGATTGTCCGCCACGGCGAAGCCTTTACGCTCTCCGATTCTCTGACACTCTGGAAGGCGGACGGCACACCCGCCTACCGTCCGACCGTGCACTATGCCTACTGCCCCTGCCATGAGTCCCTCCAGTGTCTGGATGATTTGCGCACCAAGCGAAATTACGTGATGCAGGAGAAGTGGAAAATCATGTGCGATGACATTCTCCCCGGCGGCGTGGATGAGCTCGGAGTCCTGCTGATGGGTCACGACTACAAGTCCTGGTGGACAGGAACGATTCTCAGCATTGACGAGGCGCGGAAGCTCGTCCCTGGCCAGAACGCAACGACTCTGCAGGTCGCGGCATCCGCCATGGCAGCCGTCTGCTGGATGATTCAGAACCCCAGAGAAGGCGTGAAAATCCCCGATCAGCTGCCTCATCGCGAGATCCTGAGTAGGGCCGCCCCGTACCTCGGGGAAATGCCGTCCATCCCCATCGACTGGACGCCGACGGAAGGAAAAGTGAATGAGGATACATGGCAAATCCAAAGCTTCCTGACGGATGAAAAGCCGCACGGGAAGGCTTTTCGACCGTAAAGGGCAGAAGAACTCCGACAAGCGAAGCGCGGATGAGGGTATCTTGGTACAGTATGCGTATTGCCGGGGTGGCGGTCCTACGACAGTGCTCAGGACCGTTCGCAGATGTATTCTCACCCTGATCCTTTCCTCATTAACATTTGCCGGGGTGGCGGAATTGGTAGACGCGCCAGCCCTAGGAGCTGGTGGGAGCAATCCCATAGAGGTTCGAGCCCTCTCCTCGGCACCACCACTTGATTCGACACGAAGACACCGGCTCATTGCCCTATGCTTCATCGGAAGAGAGCGAGAAGTTTATCCCGAGCGACTCCGAACGAAGTGAGGAGGAGACGAGGGAAGCCCTCTCCTCGGCACTCTATGTCTTCCACAAAAGCATTAATCCCCGATCAGAATCTTCTCCGATTCCTTGAACGCATCGTCCCTCCTCTTCTGGGATTCATGATCCGCGGTGGTCTTGCGTAGTCGCACCTCCTGATCGATTTCCTCGTGTCGCTTGCGTTCCGTTGTCGCCAAATCCTCGCGCTTGCGACGTGCATTGGCTTCAATCTGCATCTTCTGCTTGGTTGCATCCGCTTCCAGGTCCGATTGTTTGCGACGTGTATCCTGCTCGATCTGCTGCACCTTCTGCCGCTCTTCCTGCTCGATCTGCTGCACCTCCCTCATGCGCAGGGACGCGTCCGGCGTCAGCTCCGCAGTCTGCTTCTTGCGACGCATATCGCTCTCGATCATCGTTTTCTGCTGCCGCTCTTTGGCATCCATCTCCGCCTTCTTGCGACGCGTCTCAACCTCAAGCTCCTCCTTGAGACGTTGCTCCTCAATATCGGCCTCTCCACGCTTCTTGCGGCTTGTTTGTTCCGCCAATGTCCGCTCACGATGCGCCCAAAGCTCCGCCTCCTGCCCCACACGCAGAACAAGCTGATCGGCGTCCACGCCTCCTTTTTCAATCGCCATTTTCGCCTCATACTTCTTTCTCTCCTCACGCATCTTTCTCTCGTTCGATTTGTGCATGTCATCCATGTACTTCTGTTTCTCCTTCCGCTCCTTTTCCTCTTGCGCCGCCCGATCTTCCCAGTAGCGCTTCTCCTCTTCTTTCTTTTTCTTCATTTCCTCAACGTCCTTTTTGCGCTGCTTCTCTTTCTCGCGCCATTCAGCCATCTGCTTCTTTTTGAGTTCCTCGCGCTTCTGCTCTTCCAAAACCCCCTGCTGCTCACGCCCCAGCTGCTCCTCCGATTCTTTCTGGCGCTCGGCCCTGCGCTCCTCTTCCTGCCGGAGCTGTTCCTTCTTTAGCTCCTGACTTTTCTCAAGCACCCTCTCCATCTCCGCTTTCTTCTCGTCCTTGGGCTTCCCTGCCGGTGTGGGGGTTTGAACGGGATCCAAGGAAAAGAAGGGAATCCGATCTCACGCAAGTTCCGGCTCAATCCCGCACGCGATGGAATCGCAGAGTTCTTCGGCCGACGGGATGGGAGGAGGGGTGACGAACATGAACGTGAATCGTAATCAGTTAAAGACTCATTTCGGCCTTCAGCGCCGCATTGAATCCGACCGGAAGCTTGGGTTGAATCTTGGCCTTCATCGCAGCATCCGGCTTAAAGAGTTGCACATTTCCCGCCTCATCGTATGTCACGCCCTGAGGAAAGCCATCGCCCTTCAATGCTGCCGCAAGATTGCTGTATTGGTCTGCGGCATTGGTCCAATTACCAGGCCTTTGCGCAAGGAGACTGGACAACGCCACCTTGCCGGAGTCTTTCGTAATGTCTTGAAGCTGCTCGTTGAGGTATGAAGACAATCCGGTGATGATTTTTGAGTCGAGCGCCGCTCGATTTGTCGGCTTAATGGCATCACAAACCTTCGCTATTGTCGGATTTTTCCCATCTTTCTCGTCAGGTTTCCACGTTCCGTCTTTAACAATCTTAAGACCATTAGCACTCTGGAGAAGAGTGACATTCGCTGCTTCTTCCGGCGATATGGCGTTATTCTTCTGCTCTTCTTTTTGGGCATCCGTAGTTTTTTGCTGATCCTGCACCTTGCCGACAACTTCTTTGAGAGACTTCAGGAATGCCTCAGGATTCTTGAGCTTTGTCCCATCCAGCTGCCACGCAGAGGCCTCGCCTTTGAGCCCATCAACGGCTTTCGCAGCGGCTTCCATTTTCACCGGAACAAAGTTGGCACTGAATTCCAGTTTTCCATCCAGTCCACCAAGAGTTACCCCCGTAAGGGCTGCCGCAATCGCCTTTGCCGAGGGCAGGTTAGCTATCGAGGCGGGAGGAGTGAGGGCTGTTTTCACGGCTGTGATTTGCTCCCCGACCTGCCTACGCATTTCCTCAGATTGAGTCTTGAGTTGTTCAAGCGAGGTCTGCGTTGCCTTGGCGTCTTCATGTCTCTTCGTGGCCGTGGCTATGTCCTTGTCCAAATCCTTCACGACCTTGTCTCTGTCCCCCACTTTCTTTTCCGCAGCACTAACTTTGTCCTCTTGAGCCCTCATCTCTGCCGGTGTTGCCGGAGGGGTTTTTATCTTCAGATCGTCGAGCGCTTTTTTCTCCTTATCCAGTTCCAACTTATCTTTACCCACTTTTGCTTCCGCATCGATTTTTTGCACATTGAGACCTTTGGTGCCGGGCACACCGTCAAGTTTATTTTTTTCCGCAGCCACCGCTGCATCTGCTTCGTTTTTCATATTGCTAAAACCTTTTGATTTCACCTTCTCTTTCAGTGCGGCATCCGTCGGCTTCTCCCCCGGAACTGCCGCTCCGCCTTCTTTTTTATTCCCGCCATCGGGGCCTGTTGCCGGCGCAGTCGCCGGTACATTCTGCTTCTTGTTGTTCTCGGACTTGGAATTAAATTTATCAATGAAGGCCACGATGTAACCGATGAGCCCCATGACCTGATTCATCGCTCTCTCAAATTTTGTCCCTTCCATCGGTTTGAAGCATTTTTCGGCCGCAGTCTCATCAACGCTGCCATCGGGTCCCGGCTTGTACTCAAAGATGCCGGTGGAATCCGCAGTATCAATCCCCATCATCATAAGCCGTGCAATGATCATGTTTTTCTCGTTCGGCGTCGCCTTGCTTTCGTCAAATTTCCCATAGGCTTTTGCGGCCGCAATGGAGATTGCTTTCTTATCGGCCTCGGAGAGTTTTTCAGCGGTCGCAGGCTTCTCTTGCCGGTCGCCCTCTCCCGCTCCCATAGATTGATCAACGGCTGCAATTATTCGCTTTCCAAATTCCTGGGCTTCGCGTGTCGGCAGTCTGTCCACGAAGGCCACAACTTCTTGTCTCGTCCCCAGACTCTTTCCGCTGCTTATTGCCTTTGCATATTCCTCTTTGAATGTCTTTGCCGCATCCAAGGTTTTTCCACCGGAAAGCACATCATTAAGAATGGGTTTCACCAACGTCCTGAGTTTTGGATCGTCGAAGCCATCAAGAATTTTGTCTATCTCCTTTTGTTGTTCGGCAGTAAGCGGTTTTTTCTCCGGCGCGACCGCAGATTTATCCTTTCCGGCGACAGGCTTGTCCGGCGCAGCAGCAGGTTTATCGTGCATTACCAGTTTTCCCGCATTGACGGTGAATGTGACCCCTGCCTTTTCGAAAATTTCATTGAGTTGTCGAACGGCACTTTCAGGAGACTTTTTCGCTGCACCTCCGGCTTTGGTCACAGCCTCATAATGTGCCTGCGCCGCTTTCTGCCAACCGTCCCGGCAATCTTTTTTCATAGCCGCTGCATCTTTGCCGGCCGCCTCAATCGCGAGGTGAATTTTTGCCTCGGGATCAAGCGGCGATTTCTCTTTCAGTTCATTTGTAATTTGAATTTCAGGTGCCGGCTTCGGTGTATCGGCACCCCCAGCAAAAGCAAGGAGTCTCTTTTCTGCGAATAAACGGGAGAATGAGTGATACAACATCACAAAGATGGGGGGTTACGTGGAAAGTTTGGATTCCAGTGATTGAAGATTGTCGGCGTCATCCTTGCCCGCGCTCGCCTCAAAGAAGCGCAGCGTGTCGCGTTTGAAGGTGTGCACTCTGGATTGCTGTTCCATGAGGTACGCCTTGTAGCGGACGTCATACTCCTCAAAAGCCTTCGCATATCGCTTGCCGCGCTCTTCTTTCTGCACAGGAGTTTCATCTTTGTACTTCTCCGCGAGCGGCGGTGACGGGTGACTCACCAGATCCGGCTCGATCTCCTTCATGATGGAGTCGAAGATTTCCTCGCCAGACTTGAACGCGGGAGGAAGAGGGAGTGATGAGATGTTTGTATCTGCCATGATTTATACAGCTATTTTAGCAAATTTCGGCGGTTTTGACAATCGGCTGTTGTGCATTGCCGGAGCGGGATTCTTAACCAAAATGCCTCAGAAAGCTTGTTCGAAGGTCTATCATCCCGCCCCAATGCGCGAATGCTTCGTCTATATCCTCCGGTGTTCCGATGGCAGCTTCTACACAGGAGTCACCAATGATTACCAACATCGGCTCTGGCAACATCAAGAGGGCATCGATGCACACTGTTACACATACAAACGCAGGCCCGTAGAGCTGGTGTACGTGGGCATTTTCGGAGATATCAACGAGGCAATCTCATGGGAGAAAAAGGTAAAACGATGGAGTAGGAGAAAGAAAGAGGCATTGATACGACATGACTTTATGGCTTTGTCGGTATTGTCCAAGAAAAGAAACTTCCATCGTCAAGAATAACCCCATCCCTCGATACAGCCAGCTCCCATCATGTCATCCCGAGTGCCGTGAACCCGAGTGAAACGAGCGGTTCACGGTGTATCGAGGGGGACTGATGGGAGCTGGCCACTCGGGATGACAATACTTTGAGAGAGAATATCCCACAAACATGTCATGGTGAGGTGGCTCGCCGTGATGGTTCGTGGCTTTTTGTTGCAACAAAAAAGCTCCTCACCATGACACGGCGCACTTCGCGTACGAAGACGAGCCCACGAACCATCATGTTTGTACTCGGAATGACATACGCTTTTATTTCTTCTCCCCCATCAGCAGCTTCACTTCCTTTGTGAGCTTGGTGATCCACGCGTTCTCGCTCTTTCCTGTACCTCTGTACTCGGCGAAATCGACCTTGAGCGCGGAGCCCGTGATCTTCCACTGCGGATTCTCTTTGAGGAGATGCATGATCTCTTCCGCTGTCACGCGCTTGGCGAGCGAGAGAACGATGAAGTCCTCGCTGCCTTCGTGCTCCATTTTAATTCTGGTCACCCCTGCGTGTCGACAGGCGATCTTGAGTCGCAGAATCGCAAGAAGATCGTGGACCTGCTTGGGCGGCTCGCCGAACTCATCGCGCAAATCATCCTCGAACTCCTTGAGAATCGTCTCATCCTCGCTGCCCGCCAGCTTCTGATAGACGGAGATGCGCTCTTGTTCATCGGTGATGTAGAACGACGGGAGCAACGCCTCCACGGGCAGCAGAATCTCCACGGTGAACTCCTCTTCGATCTCGCCCTTCTCGCCCGCCTTCAGTTCCTCCACGGCATTCTTGAGCATGCGCAGGTAGTGACTCACGCCCACGGTCTGCATCGTGCCGGACTGGCTGGCGCCGAGGATTTCGCCCGCGCCGCGGATCTCCAGATCGCGCATGGCCACCTGAAAGCCGCTGCCGAGTTCGCAGGCCTCCACAATGGCCCTCAGACGCTTCTTGGCATCGTCTTGGAGCTTCTGACCGTGATAGAGGAAGTAGGCGTATGCCTGAAGCTTGCTGCGACCCACGCGACCGCGGAGCTGATAGAGCTGCGCGAGCCCGAAGTGTTCCGCCTGATTGATGATGAGGGTGTTGGCGCGCGGCAGGTCGATCCCGTTCTCGATGATCGTGGAACTCACGAGCACATCCGCACGCCCCTCCTTGAATTCCAGAATGCGCTCCTCCAGATCGTCGGCCTTAAGCTGCCCGTGCGCCACGATGAACTTCGCATTCGGTACGAGCGCGCGGAGCTTGTCCGCAAAGGCGTCGATCGTCTCCACACGATTGTGCAGGACGAAGATCTGCCCCTGACGCTTGAGCTCGAACTCGATCGCATGCTTAATGAGCGAGTCCGAATACTTGCGCACCTCCGTGATGATCGGGAGCCTTCCGGGGGGCGGCGTGGTGATCGTCGTGATGTCGCGGAGCTTGTGGAGCCCCAGATTCAGTGTGCGCGGAATGGGGGTGGCAGTGAGCGTGAGGATGTCCACGGACGCGCGCATCTCCTTGAACTTTTCCTTCTGTTTCACGCCGAACCGCTGCTCTTCGTCGACGATCACGAGCCCCAGATTGTGGAACTTCACGTCTTCCTGCAGCAACCGGTGTGTCCCGATGACGATCTGCACCTCGCCCTTGCGGAGCGCCTCCAACGTCTCCTTCTGCTCCTTGGGTGTGCGGAAGCGGCTCATCATGTCGATCTTCACGCCGAAGCCCTCCATGCGCTTCCGGAAGCTGTGATAGTGCTGATCGGCCAGAATGGTGATGGGCGCGACGACGGCCACCTGCTTGCCGCTCTGCACGGCCTTGAAGGCGGCACGCATGGCCACTTCGGTCTTCCCGAAGCCCACGTCTCCGCAGATGAGGCGGTCCATCGGATGCCCGCTCTCCATGTCTTTCTTGAAGTCCTCGATCGCTTTGATCTGCCCCGGAGTTTCCTGAAAGGGGAACGCCGCATCAAACTTGTGCTGCGTCTCCGTGTCCTCACCGAAGGCGAATCCCTTGGCCTTGGCGCGCTTGGCGTAGAGCGCGAGGAGATCTTTGGCGATCTGCTCCGTCTCCTCCTTCATCTTCTTCACGATGCGTTTCCAGTCGCCCGTCCCCAGACGCGTGAGAACCGGCTCCTGACCTTCCTCGTACACGAATTTGCTGAGCTTGTCGGCCTGATCGACGGGGACGAAAAGCTTGTCGCCCTCGGCGTACGTGAGCTCCAGATATTCGCGCATGGTCTCGTCCACTTCCTTCTGTGTCATGCCCTCGAAGTGCCCGATTCCGTGATCCATGTGCACCACGTAGTCGCCCGGCACGAGCGACGTGATGAAGTCGAGCGCAAGCTTCTGGATGGAACGCTGCTTGCCCGCTTTCTTGAGCGAGAAAATTTCTCGATCCGTGAGGAGCGCGAATTTGAGATCGGGATTCTGGAGCGAGTGGGGGAGCAGGTCATCTTCCTCCGCACTCACGATGGTGAGCATACCCTTTTCGCCTTCCGCTTCCGTCGTGAAGGACACGCGTTCCTCCTCGCAAATTTTCTTCAGCTCCTCCATGCGCTTGGTGACGACGAAGATGGACCAGTCCTGATTCAATTTGTCGCGAACGTCATTCAGGAAGTCCCCGAGCGTGTAGAACTTGAGGACGGAGAGATAGCGCAGGTGCGCGTGGTTCTTGTCCGTTTCGGGAAAAGGCGTGAACCGGATTCCGGCTGCCTGCAGCGGAAATTCGATGTCATCCTGATCATCCAGCGCAAGCAGATCTTTTGCCGTGAGCTGTCGTGAGAGGGGCGCCATCCGCTCGTAGAGAAGCGGGAAGATCACGAGCGTCTTTCCGGCGTCCTCCGTTTGCGAAAGATCAATGCTGTCCACGGCGAGGATTTTTTCCACCGTATCCACATTGAAGGAAACACGATAGGGATGACCCGACTGCACGGGATAAATATCGAAGACATCTCCGATCCTGCGATACTCGCCGGGCGAGAGGTACAGATCATCGCCGTGCTGATACCCACGCTCAATAAGCGCCTCCACAAACCCCGTGAAGTGCACGGTGGCGCCGACCTTGAGTGTAAGCCTCTGTTCCTGAAGTTCGGCGAAAAGCGGGAATTCCTTGTCCCACGCCTCGCGCGTGCAGATGAAGACGTCGTGATTCTCATCCGTCATGAAAGCGAGAAACATCTGAAGTGCATCGGGGAGGACTTCGCCTTCCTCATTTTCCACGGCAAAAAGGTTCTGCGTTGACTGATCGAAGAACTGTAGCCAATGCCGGAGCGCTTCCGCTTCACCCTCCTTCCCTGTCACAAGAAGCGTCTTCGACGGATGATGTTCCAGTAAACTCGCAAGAAGCAAGGCCTTGGCGGTCTCGTTGCTTGCGCCGGACACGATGAGACGCCGCTCGGCTTTGAGCAGGTCAGCAAGGTCCCGGTGGGTGCCTCGCCCAAGAAGGAGAGACGACTTCATAGATACAATGTTACGAGGACAGCCCGCCCCTCACTCATAAAAAAGTGGAGGTGGGATGAATCGTGTAAGAAAAATGATGACTTCCTTCACGCGGACTGTTGAGCACAGGATAGCGCAGTTTAAGGGGATAAATCAAGCTCTTTGGCTGCCAATGATCCAAGAAATACCCCCGGTCCGGTGAGGGTATTTCCTCGGTGGATCGGGGGGCGCTTCGGCCGCTCGAATCAGTCGAGTTCGGTCTCTCGTGAGAGGGATCGGACTCGACGCAGGTAGGCAGGAAGACGCCGAAGCTTCCTCAGGAACAACAGAATGTTCCGTATGGAAGCCCAAAAGCCGAAAACATCGTTGACCACACCAAGCTCCTGGCAACACCGACGCCATTGCTCTCTGAGCCGCTTGCGATAGGGACTGTAATTCCAGTCGGAATGCTCACATGCATTCTTCGGACTCCAGTAGTGAAGCGGCACGTCCTGATAGCATCTCCAGAATTCCTGAGCGACAGGATCCTCCTGCCATCGTCGGAACAGAGCCGGATCTCCTCCTGCTTTCTGATAGTGGCAGAACAGTTGCTGCTGAGGGTCACAACACTTTGCCTTTCGCATTCGAACGTCTCCTGATGAAGTTAATGAGCAGCGCCTGATCAGCGCCGCTCCGAATAAGAGCAACACTGAAACAGTTAAATTATTATATGTATAATTAAATTATTGTCAATAATAGACTTTATTCTTCCTGCAGCCTGAGCGGCATGATCAAGTGCAGGAAAAGCGTGTTTCCCGGCAAACGGAACACCGCCGGATGCATGCTGTCCGTGAGTGTGAGTTCCACCTCGGGGCTGTCGGCATGACTCAGAAAATCGAGGAGGTAGGAGGAGCTCAGAGCGATCTTATTGGCTTCTCCCTTCACCTGCGCAGAGAAACTCGCCTCGTCCCGTCCCGCCTGCGTCTGCGGCGTTTTCACATGTACGCCGTCTTTGGAGAAAATGAAGGTAAGGTTGTTGTTGATCTCCTTCGCAAAGTAATGCATGCGCTTCATGATGGGGGTGAATTCGCGGGTGGAGAGTGAGACCGTCGTCTTCTCATCCTTCGGAATGATTTGCTTGTAATCGGGAAAACGTCCATCGATGAGACGTGAGAGAAGCCGTGTCGTCCCGACTCGGATTTCGATCTGCTGTGCGCTGAGGGCAACCTCCACAGTGGGATGAACAGGTTCGTGTTTTTCCTTTTTCTCGCCGTCTTTCTCTTTCTCATGCTTCTCCGCCTTGTGAGCCCCAAGAATGGACTTAAGCTCCTCAAGTACCTTCTTTGGAACAATGCAGGAGATATCGATACTGGAAGCTTTGGTGGGGATCTTGTATTCCGAAAGGCGGTAACTGTCGGTGGCGACGAAGGTGAGGTGCCCTTTCTCCGCGCGGAGATACACGCCGGAAAGAACGGGGCGCAGCGCCGTCACAGTGGAGGCGAAGGTCACCATGTGCAACGCATCGATGAGTGGAGCCGCATCCAAAGTGAAAGAGGTTTCCTTTTCAATGGGGGTGATGGTGGGATATTCGGATGCCGCCTCTCCTGAAATCAATGTCTTCGCATGTTTGGAGGTGCACTTCAAATGCGTTCCTTCGCTCGTCTCCAGAAGCACCTCATCATCCGCGTTGTACTGCGCAAAATTGAGGATTGCCTTGGCCGGCACCGTGATTGCCCCCTCATTCTCAATGTTTGCCTCAAAACTCGTCACGATACTCAATTCCAAATCGGTGGCGCTGACCTTGCAACGCTTGCCTTCCACTTCCAATAAAATATTACTCAGAATCGGAAGCGCCTGTTGCGCACTGATAGCCCGGCTCACAAGAGTGAGCGCCTGAAGGAGGTCGGATGTTTTGCACACAAGTTTCATATGGCTTCACGATAGTAAATAATAAAGAAATAAGAAATAGATAATTCGTCGTCATAATACCCACTCTTCATCTCTGCCATCTTGAGGATATTGTACGTGGAAATGTGTCGGGGAAATTGTTAGATTGTGGCTTTCTTCCTTGATTGGAGGTTTTTGGAAAGGTGGGAAAGGTGTGGAGGGGGTGTGGAAAACTTGTGGATAACTTGGGGAGAGTGGCAGGGAAAGGCTAAGTGGATATTGTATGGCTTCATGAAGCCAAAAACATAAACTCTATGTGGAGAACACCCGGTAAGGTCTTTGGAATTGATTGGCAGGTCTTTCCACAGGGGATGTGGATAACTTTTTTATCCAAAAAGACCTATTTTTGCCCCAGTGCGGACCGAAATCCGTCGCGGGATTCCGGCTCAGGAGCCTGCGAACGGTTCGGTCGCACCACCACCTCTCCTCCCTTCACAGTGACGAAGCTTCCATCTGGAACATCGTGGTGCAGAAGAACGCCGCTGCTCACAAAACTTCCCGCTCCGACTTTTACACCGGGGTTCATGCCTGTCCGGATTCCGAGGCGGCAATTATCTCCGATGGCGGATCCGAATTTCACCAGTCCCGTTTGGATTTCCTCGTCCTGTACGACGGAGGAAATAATTCCTTCATCAAGCCGGAGATTCCCTGTGGTGCTTCCCGCGCCAAAGGAAACATTGCGTCCGATGACGCTGTCTCCCAGATAGGTCATGTGCGTCCAAACATGACTGTGCAGGACGGAAGACTTTACCTCCGTCGCGAAGCCAACCACGCAGTCATCTCCGATGCTGGAGCCTCGGGCAAGAGCATTGTTCGCGATGATCGCCCGTTTTCCGACATAACACGGACCGACCACGCTGGCGTGAGCCATTACCTTCGCGCCTTCTTCAATCACCACATTTCCTTCGATGACGGCGGAAGGATGAATGACTGCCTTATTTGAAATGAACGGTTTCATTCCGGAGAGGAAGTATGGGAGCACGGAGAGGAGATGCCAGGGGTATTTCACGGGGAGCCACGGACCTTCGTACGGGACGGCGCGGTAGACGTGATCTTTGAAGAGGAGATCCAATGCGCGCTCGTAGCCGTCATCTTTTCCCTTGCCGTTTTTCTCCAGAGCCGCGAGGAGCGTCTGCGGGTCGTTGTGCACATGGGCGACAATGGTCACGAGGTCGCTCGGCTCCTTCCCTTCCCCCGGTTTTTCGACAATGGAACGGATGCGGTCGCCTTCGAGCGTCAGGTATCCGCCGGGGAAGTAGCGGCTCACGCGGGAGGCGAGAACGGCCCCGTCAACACCTTTCGTGGAGGCTGTTTTCAGGAGCAGACGGAAAGCTTCGGAATCAATGATGTCGTTCCCGCCCACGATCATCACCGGCTCCGTTTTCAACGCAGGCAG
>Ga0172380_10006840_pt1 | contig 13070 bp, 11 predicted proteins | sample Leawe162metaG_FD_119747 | JGI IMG/M metagenome (GOLD analysis project Ga0172380, IMG submission 119747) | Leachate microbial communities from a municipal landfill in Southern Ontario, Canada - Leachate well 162 metaG | ecosystem: Engineered > Solid waste > Landfill > Unclassified | place...
CTACCCGCATGGTTTGGCCGGCAAGGACATCCCGCTGGAGTCGCGTATCGTAGCCGTTGCCGACGTGTTCGATGCGCTGACTTCAGCACGCCCCTACAAGAGTGCCTGGTCGAGTGATCACGCCCTCGAATACTTACTGACTCACAAGGACGTACATTTCGATCCCACTTGTGTGGACGCCTTCGTCGCGCAATACAATAAAGTGTTGTTGGTTCAGCAGCAGCTAAGAGACACAACATCCGTGCCCGACATACAGGTGCTCAAATGAAACGCCTTCTCTCCCATTTTCTCCTGCAACTCAGGCGCCATAACGGCGAGCACGAGCAGGCCGTTTTGCGCATCTTCTTCGCATCGTTGATATTTTTCTATTTGCTGGCGGAGTACCTGTCAGGAAGAACAGACCACAAAGAAGTGCTGCTATTTTCCGCACAATGGTTGTTCGCAGGATGGCTGGTGTTAGTGGCAATTCTGCTTAACGGGAAAACTTCAGCCATTAGACGATTCATTACAATGTTCGCGGACATCGGTGCAACGACCTACGGGATGTTGTTAACCCAGGAGAACGGGGCATTATTTTTTGGTGTTTACCTCTGGGTAATCGTCGGCAACGGACTGCGATATGGTACCCCGGCTCTGATTAGCGCATATGTCATGAGCATAATCGGTTTCTCTGCCGTCATCATCTTTAATGACTACTGGTTGTCAAATTTACGCCTATCCATAGGCCTGATGATTCCGCTAGTGCTAATTCCCTTGTATCTGATCAAGCTGCGTAATCAACTCAACCAGGCAGTGGAAAGCGCAAAAGAAGCAAACAAGGCCAAAAGCCAGTTCCTCGCCCACATGAGCCACGAGATGCGCACGCCGCTGAACGGTGTGGCCGGAGTAGCCGATCTGTTGACCGCAACCCCACTCAACAGCGAGCAACACGATCTGGTCAACACCCTGAAAAACTCCTCCGGCATCCTGCGCCAGTTGATCGACAACGTGCTCGACATCTCCAAGATCGAGAGCGGCAAACTGGTTCTGGAAAAGGTGGATTTCGACCTGCATGAACTGGTCAACAATGCAATCGGCATGTTCTTGCCGCAAGCCAACACCAAGGCACTCCATCTACATGTCCGCTTTACCCCGGACACTGCTTTCGCCTTGCATGGCGATGCCTTGCATCTGCTGCAGGTACTGATGAATCTGCTCGGCAACGCCATCAAGTTCACCGAAAAAGGCAGCGTGGAATTGCGCATCAGCACCGTGCAGCAATCCATTGCGGACGCACACATCCGATTCGAGGTCATCGATACGGGGATCGGCATCTCCCCAGAAGCACAGCAAACCATCTTTGAACGCTTCCGTCAGGCCGACTCCTCCATCGCCCGCAAATACGGCGGCACCGGACTGGGCATCACGATCTCGCGTGATCTGGTCCGTCTCATGGGCGGACAGATCGGCGTTCATAGCGAAGCGGGGATCGGCAGCGCGTTCTGGTTCGAGCTGCCGCTGCAAAAACAGGCGGTCGATCTGGGTGCCATAGCACCGACCACGCTGGCACAGTTGCGTGTCATCGGCTTCGGTTTTGCCCAATCTGAAAGAAGCGCACTCGCCGCCACACTGGCCGGCTGGCAAATCCGATTCGAGCATAAGCAGTCTGCGCAACACCTGCTTACCCGCCTGCACGGCCTGCCTCCGTCCGGACAAAAATCCACGGTTGTGATGTGTTCGGCCCCGCATCTTGGCATGGGTACCGCCGAATTCGCCCGGAGCGCACTCGACAGTGCGGGGGATGTTTCGTTGATACTGATAAACCCCGATGCACAGGCGGAGAACAGCGCAGATTATCTAGGCATGGGCTACGCTTGCGTCCTGCACTCACCGCTGGACAAGGCGTTGCTGTTCAATGCCCTGCACGGCGTGATGACTCCGCGCCCGGTACCCGGCGTGATCTCTTTCCGTGAACACTACGAGCGCAACATCCGCGAGCGGCGTGGCGTGCGCATCCTGGTTGCCGATGATAACGGTACCAACCGCAAGATTATCGCGCGCATCCTCGAACATGGCGGACACACGGTCGAGCTGGTTGAGAATGGTGAACAGACACTGGACAAACTGGAACAGGGGCGTTTCGACCTGATGATCCTTGATAAAAACATGCCTGATATGGGGGGTCTGGACGTCATCAAGATCCATCGCGCCACCTCACTGCGCAGCCCCCCCGTGCCTGCCATCATCCTGACCGCCGATGCAACAACCGAAGCAATGCGAGATTGCGAAGATGCTGCGGTGGAGGGATATCTGACCAAACCGGTGGATACCATTGTCCTGCTCGACACCATTGCCAGACTGACCTCGACCCGCCGTAGCATGGATGCAGTCGAATTGGCGGAACAAGGCATCGCCAATGAAGATGCTTCAGACTCGGCCATCCTGAACGAACAAACCCTGCATCAGCTTGCCATGATCGGACAAGGGCAAACCAGCTTTCTACCTTTGGTGATCCATGGCTTTATCTCGGAAACGGAAAAACTGCTGGAGGCGATGCAGACTGCATTGGCCAATCGGGAATATGCCACGTTCAAGGAGTTGGCACACATGATCAAGGGTAGCTCTGGCAACATCGGCGCTGAAGCGTTGCATCGAACCTGCGGCAGTATCTTGTCCGGCAATCCGACTGAACTTCAGGCCAAAGCACCGAGATTACTGGATGAAGCCCGAGCCGGCTTCAAATCGGCCCGGATACTGCTGATTCAGCATCTGGGCGATAGCAGTCGGCAGTCAATGTGAGCTTCAGGCAGCGTAGAGCCGAGGCTGCTCTTCACGGGAGTGAACAAAGTTGCGTTCCTGAGAACGCACCAGCCTATCCATCACCTTCAGGTCTTTTTCGTTCAGCTTAAGAGCCGCTTCCACCCAAATGGTGGTGATATCGATAAGTTCTTGATAGGTTACAGGGTTGTATCTTTGACGAACTTTCTGAATCGCACGGAAGCCATTCGCTCGACGTTCTTGCTTTTTGATGAAGTCATGTACGGCTTTCTCACCTTCACCATCCTCTGCCAATACATCTACCAAACCAATTTCGTGCAACTCCTGGGCGGAGTATATCTTCCCGCTTAACATCATTTTTTCAGCCAGCCTGTTCCCGACTTTTCTCGCGATCAGGCTGTATGCACCCATGCCAGGAAACAGATTAAACAGTATCTCCGGGAAACCCATCTGACAATGACGCTCTGCGATGACAATATCGCTAGCCAGTGCCGCCTCGAGCCCACCGCCCAGCGCATCCCCCTGAATCAGCGTGATCGTGCACAACGACGAATCAAACCTGCATATTCTGGGAAATATCACATCAATGCACTTTGTCGCATATGCCAGCAACCCGGCCCGGTCGCGACGGTCGATCAACTTCCTGAATAGTGCCAATTGGCCGCCCAGATTAAACACATCAGGCGTAAGAGAAGCCATGACCGAATATCGAATATCGAATACTCCGTTCTGCAGCAAAATCTGGCCATCGCATTTTTTGATGGTGTCATGGTGATGCAAAAGATTCTCGAGGAGCTCGTTCGTCACACAAGGCACTTCGTCCTGGCTAACTAACGTCCAAAGAACCCCGCTTTCCGAATCAAAACAAGTCCTTAACTCTGAATATTCAGTCTCAAGCAGTAGTTTCGAACATTCAATCAAGCTCATCATCATGCCCCCTTAGTTTGGCTAAACAGAATACTACCCTTTGAGCAACCGAAAGCAATCCAATGGAAAGAATGGTAATTGCAATCCAATTCGGACATTTCCCCTGTCCGGCATGATCATACGGGCAATTCTGGCTGGGCTACAACTGCAACAATCAGATCGGCTCGAGATGGGTAATCACATTACCACCCGGTACGATGGTGCGGATATCCGCCTCGATCCGCTCCAGCCAATCGTGGCCCTGCGTCACCGTCCATCCGCCGGGAACCCGCACGTGCAGGGAAATGAAGGCCTGCATCCCCGCCTGACGGGTACGCAGCTCCTCGAAAATCAGTCCCTGTTGCCGGTAGGTATCCAGCACCTGCTCGATCGCCGCCAGTTGTTGCGGCGGCAACACTTCATCCATCAGACCGGAAGCGGAACGATGCAGCAATTGCCAGCCGGTCCACACGATGTTCGCCGCGACCAGCAAGGCAATCACCGGGTCCAGCCACAGCCAGCCGCTGAGCCAGACCAGTCCCACACCGGTGATGACACCGACTGAGGTCCACACATCGGTCATCAAGTGCTTGGCATCGGCTTCGAGGGTGATCGAGTTGAACTGGCGTCCCGCTTTGAGCAGTTCGACTGCGGCGAACAGATTGATGAGCGAGGCGGCGACCGACACCAGCAGGCCGACACCAATCGCCTCCAGTACTTGCGGGTGCAACAAACGGTCAATTGCGGCGTAGGCGATGCTGGCCGCCGCGAGCAAGATGAGGAATCCCTCGAAAGCGCTGGAAAAATATTCAGCTTTGCCGTGGCCGAAGTCATGCTTGTCGTCCGCCGGTGCGGCAGCCAGCGTCAGCATGGCGAACGCCATCAAGGCGCCTGCCAGGTTGACGAATGATTCCAGCGCATCGGACAAAAGACCGACCGAGCCGGTCAGCCACCACGCGACCCCCTTGAGCAGGATGGTGGCGATGGCCGCCGCAATGGACAACCAGACGTAGCGCTTCAGGCGGCTATCCATATTTTCGCCCTTACGCTTCTGCGAAGAGGCCGACCAGAGCAACGGTCGCCACGCCGAGCATGATCAACAGCACTTGCTGCACGGTGTCGCGCATTCTGGTGCGTTTGTGCAGCCCGGGAATCAGGTCGGCTACTGCAACGTAGATCATGCTGGCGGCCGCCAGGGCAAGGATATACGGCGTCCATGCCTGCAAATCTTGCAGGGTAAAGTAGGCCAGCACCCCGCCGACCAGCGTGGCGAGACTGGAGATGAGATTGAGCTGGAAAGCGCGCAGTTTGCTGTAACCGGAATGCAACAGCACCGCAAAGTCGCCCACTTCCTGCGGGATTTCGTGCGCAATGATGGCCAGCGCGGTGACGATGCCAAGTTGGTTGTCCGTCAGAAAAGCTGCCGCGATGATGATGCCATCCACGAAGTTATGGAAAGTATCGCCGACGATGACCATGGTGCCGCTGCGCCCGTGGTCGTGTGCGTCTTGCACTTGCGGCTCGTGCACCTCGCAATGGTCGTGATGGCAGTGGCGCCAGATCAGCACCTTCTCCAGGGTGAAGAACAGCAGGATGCCAAGCAGTACCGTAGCAGTCACGCTACTCACATTGGTCGAAAGTGCGATCGCTTCCGGCAGGACGTCGAGGAATACAGCGCCCAACAATGCACCAATCGCGTAACTGACCAATGTACCGATCCAGTGCGCACGCGTATTCAGCGCGAACAGCGCCGCCGCGAGTATGCTCAGCACACCGCCGAACAGGCTGGCAACAATGATCCAGGTCAGAGTAGTCATATCGGATAAGACATTTTCAGGGGGCGCATTGTAACTTACACACTTGCAGGTCGGAATTCATCCCGACATGTCGGGCTGTCCCGCAGGGGTTCTCTCACCTTTTGGGTGAAACCCGACCCACAACATCATTCATGCAGGTTCACGTCTTTCGTCTCCGGCAGGAACAGCAGTCCGACTAGCGATGCGAAGATCAGTATACCCACTGGATACCACAAGCCCGCCAGCACATCGCCTGCCTGCACCGACAGCAGCGTGACCATGAACGGCGACAGTCCACCGATCCAGCCCGCGCTGAGGTTGTGCGGCAAGGCGGCGGCGGTATAGCGCGTGCGCGCCTTGAACAATTCTGCCAGCACCGCCGTCTGCGGGCCGGTGATGAGGGCGACGGCGAGCACCGGCACGAGCAGCAACAGGAACAGCATCCCGCGGTTCACCTCTGCACTATCCGCCTGCGCCACCCAACCTTTCGCCTGCAAGGCCGCAGTCAGTGCATCCGGCTGGAATCCGCGCACCACACCATCTGCGCCGATTCTGACCATGGTCTCGCCCTCTGCTTGTTGCTGGTAGGAAACGCCATGCTTGGTGAGAAATTCCTGATTACGTTCGCAATCGTTGGCCGTCTTGCGGAATGGGCTGTAGTCACACCCCTGCCCGGACAAGGTCACTGCGACTTCGCGGTTGAAGAGTTCCTGTGCCGGATTACCGAAATGCTGCAAAGCCTGGAACACCGGGAACAGCGTAAGCGCGCCCAGCAATAATCCGGCCAGCAATACCGGCCGCCGCCCGATCCGATCCGACAGCCAGCCGCAATAGAGAGTGAGGGGAAACAGCAGCAGGGTGCTGCCCATCACCAGCATGCTGGCCAGTTGCGCATCAAGCCGCACCACACTTTTCAGGAACACACTGGCGTACACCTGCGAGGAGAAGAACAACAGCGAACCGCCGGCCGAGATGCAGAAGAAGAGCAAGGCCATGCCGCGCAGTGTCTGCCAGTCTTTAAAGCACTCGCGCAACGGCGTTTTCGATACTCGACCCTGCTCTTGCAACTCGCGGAACACCGGCGATTCCTCGATGCTCATGCGCGTCTTGATCGAAATGAACAGCAGCACGATCGAGAACAGGAACGGTACGCGCCAGCCCCAGGCATTGAAGTCAGCCGCATCGAGAAAGGATTGCAGCAGCACGATCTGGAAGGTGGAGGCCAGAATGCCGAGCGGTCCCATCAGTTGCAGCACACTGGTATAAAACCCGCGCCGACCCGGCGGCGCATGTTCGGTCAGGTACACCGCCACCCCGCCGATCTCGCCACCCACCGCAAAACCCTGCAGCAGGCGCAGTAGCAGCAACAGCAGTGGTGCCAGCATGCCGATCTGCGCATAGGTCGGCAACAGTCCAACCAGAAAAGTGGTCACACCCATCAGTGAAATGGTGACCAGAAAAATCGGGCGACGCCCGTAGCGGTCTGCCAGCGTACCGAACAATGCCGATCCCAGCGGCCGCACCACCATACCGACACCAAAGGCAGCCAGACTCAACAACAGCGCGGCAGTCGGATTCTCCGGCGGGAAGAACAGCACGCTGAAGTAAGTCGCCAGCGTGGCAAAGGTGAGGAAGTCGTACCACTCGAGGAAGGTGCCAAAGCAGGCGGCGAGTACGACTTTGCGCTGGGTGGCGGTGATTTCGTGCATTGGAGGATTTTATAATTAATTGATGACTTCGAATTCGACGGATTATGAAAGACTGCCAAGTGCCAACAGACGAAACCTGGATCACCCCTGTGAAATATAGCATCTCATCCACTTTTGCTTTCTACGAATGCACACTTTCGGGCCGCTACGTCATGTCAGTTGCAGATCATGCAAAAGCCGTGGCCACCCGTGGACTTTCGTGCCTACCGTATCCACACCGTCTTTACATTCACGAATTCCAGCATCCCCTGCCTCGACAGTTCGCGCCCGAAGCCGGAGGCCTTTACGCCCCCGAAAGGCAGGCGCGGATCAGATTTGACCATGCCATTGATGAAAGTGCAGCCGGCCTGAATGTGTGCCGCCAACTGCTCGGCGCGCGCCGTGTCACTGCTCCATATTGAAGAACCAAGACCGAAGCGGGTCTCGTTGGCGAGGCGCAGTGCATCCTGTTCGTCGGCAGCGCGAATGATGATCGCCACGGGGCCGAACAGCTCATCGTGATAGGCGCAGGTGTTTTCGTTCACACGATCCAGAATGGATGGGCGGTAAAAGAATCCTTCCCTCGTGTCGGGCTCGCAACCGGTCACCGCTACCGCGCCCTGGGCGAGAGATTCGGAGACTTGCCGGTGCAGTGCATCGCGCAGATCGAGGCGAGCCAGTGGGCCGATTTGCGTGGCATCGTCCATCGGGTCGCCCAGTTTGAGCGCTTCGACTCTGGCTTTGAATCGGTGCAAAAATTCTTCCGCGATCTGCGGTACGAGGATAAAGCGCTTGGCGGCAATACAGGATTGCCCGCTGTTCAGAAAACGCGAAGCCACGCCCATCTCGACCGCCAACTCCATATCCGCATCGTGCAGCACGATGAACGGATCGGAGCCGCCCAGTTCCAGCACGCACTTTTTCAGGTGCTGCCCGGCGAGCGCCGCCACCTTGCGCCCCGTCACTTCCGATCCGGTGAGTGTGACCGCGTGCACATGTGGGCTGGCAATGACGTCGGGCACCAGTTCGGTCTCTATCATCAGCGATGTAAACATTCCCTGCGGCAGACCGCACTCGCGGAAGATCGCCTCCAGCGCCAGCGCGCACTGCGGCACGCTGGTCGCGTGCTTGAGCAACACCGCATTGCCCGTCATCAGGGCCGGTGCGGCGGCGCGGAACACCTGCCAGAACGGGAAGTTCCACGGCATGATGGCAAGCACCACGCCGAGCGGGTAATACGCGACATAACTTTTTCCGGCATCCGACTCCACCGGCTCGGAACGCAGAAAATCAGCGGCATGCTGCGCGTAGTAGTCGCATGTACCGGCGCACTTCCCGACTTCGGCGCGCGCTTCGCGCAATGGCTTGCCCATCTCCAGCGTGATAAGGGTTGCATAGCGGTCGCACTGCGCACGCAAATGCTGCGCCACTTGACGCAGCACTGCGGCACGCGAGGCGATATCCGTTTGTACCCAGACTTGCTGCACGGCTTGAGTTTGTCGCAAGGCAAGTTGCATGCGGGGAGCATCCCAACTGGCATAAACCTGAAGTACCTGATTGGTGGCCGGGTTAAGGCTTAGATGAGGCATGTTGATTTTCCTGGACTAAGGGGAGACATCGGCCAGCCAGATGAAGGTGCCCATGCGTCCGCTCACACCGTCGCGGCGGTAGGAGAAAAAGCGGTCTTGCTCACGGTAAGTGCAAAATTTATCACCATAAATTCTGGTGATGCCGAGCGCATGCAGGCGTTGCCGCGCCAACAGGTACAGATCGGCCATATATTTGCCTTCACTGCCATACGGCATGAACGCTTCCGCCGCCTGTCGTTGCTGCGTGATGAATGCATCGCGCACTTCGCTGCCCACCTCGAAATATTCCTGGCTGATCGCCGGACCGAGCCAGGCCATGAGCTTGCGCGGCGCAATATCCATCGCTTGCACGGTCGCTTCAAGCACGCCGTCGCACAGGCCGCGCCAGCCAGCGTGCGCAGCAGCAACCACGGTTCCATCCTCATCGCACAACAGCACCGGCAGGCAGTCTGCCGTCATCACCACGCACACCGCGCCGCGCCGACGCGCGATACAGGCATCGGCTGTCACGCGGCAGGCCGCCATATCGGCATTGGCCACGACCGTGCCGTGCACCTGTTCCAGCCACACCGGTTCGCTCGGTAGCAGCGGGGCGAGGCGCATGCGGTTGTGATTCACCCGTACCGGATCGTCGCCAACATGTAAGCCAAGATTGAGACTGGCGTAAGGTGCACTGCTGATGCCGCCGAGGCGTGTGGTCTGCAACGCCTTGATGTTGGCCGGTGCAGGCCAGTCAGGAACGATGCAATGCTCACGCAGCGCCATCGCCCGCCTCATCGATCTTGTCCAGCAAGTCCGCCATATCCTCCGGCAGGGGCGATTCCCATTCCATCCGTTGGCCGGTCAGCGGGTGATCCAGCGCCAGCCTGGTTGCATGCAGGGCCTGGCGCGGGAAGCCGTTCAGCAGCTCGCGCAGTTGCGGCACGCACTTCTGCACACCACGCTGATACACGCTGTCGCCGACCAGCGGATGACCGAGATGGGTCATGTGCACGCGAATCTGGTGGGTGCGCCCGGTCTCCAAACGGCAGCGCACCAAGGTGCAGTTGGGGAAACTATCTTCGATACTGTAATGGGTGACGGCTTCTTTGCCCCCCTCGATCACGGCCATCTTGACCCGCTGCGAAGGATGGCGTCCGATGGGCACATTGATCACGCCGCCGTAATCCAGCTCACCCCACACCAGCGCCAGATATTCGCGTTTCACGCTGCGCGCCTGCATCTGGCGCACCAGCGCGGTCTGTGCAATCAGAGTCCTGGCTACCACCATCAGGCCGCTGGTGTCCTTGTCCAGCCGGTGCACGATGCCCGCGCGCGGCACCTCCTTCAGCTCCGGTGCGTGATGCAACAGGGCATTGAGCAGCGTGCCCTGCCAGTTGCCGCTGCCGGGATGCACAACCAGACCAACAGGCTTGTCGATGACGATGATCGCATCGTCTTCATACACGATATCGAGCGGGATGTCCTCGGCCTCACTGGTCTGCTCGGACGGGTGGATCCGCGGTAAGACACTGAGACGTTCGCCGCCCCAAACCTTCTGTTTCACCGTAGCCGGCGCGTCATTGACCGTTACCAGCCCCTGCACGATCCAGTCTTGCAGGCGACTGCGTGAATATTGCGGGCACAGCCTGACCAGCACCTGGTCGAGACGCAGACCGCCGTGTTCCAGCGGCACAGTCAATTCAAGCGGGCCGGCTGCCTCGTCCTCTTTGCTATAATCTCGGAAATCTTCTTCGGGTTCCATCATGCGCCATAGTTTAGCCGTTTTCCTCCTGCTCACGTTGACAGCATGCAGTAATCTGCCCAGCGACGACAACCAATCCGCCAGCGCCGATGAGTTGTACGCCACCGCGAAAGGCGCCTTGCAGGATGGCAGCCACGAAAATGCCATCAAGGCGTTCGAAAAACTGCTATCGCGTTACCCCTACGGCCGCTACGCACAGCAGGCGCAGCTTGAAATCGCCTATGCCTACTACAAGCAAGGAGAGCCGGCACCCGCATTGGCAGCACTCGACCGCTTCGCCAAACAATTCCCAAACAGTGAACGGCTGGATTATGTTTTGTACCTGAAGGGGCTGATCAATTTTGACGAGAACCTGAACAGCTTCATGAGCACGCTGTTCGGCCAAGACCCGTCCGAACGCGATCCGACCTCCCTTCACGCCGCCTCCGGTGCATTCAGCGAATTGGTCAGCCGCTACCCGGACAGCCGCTATGCCGGGGATGCGCGCCTGCGCCAACAGTATCTGCAAGTCACCCTGGCCAAACATGAGATCGCCGTTGCCAGCTACTATCTGCGGCGCGGCGCTCATATAGCGGCAATCAATCGTGCGCAAAGCGTGCTGATCGACTATCCCAATACAGCACAAACACGGGACGCGCTGCAAATCATGATTCAGGGCTATGCCGCGCTCGGCCTCAACGACTTGAAACTCGATACCAAGCGGGTGCTCGACCTGAATATCGCCAAGGATGGTGTCAGTCCTTCGCGCACCAATTTCCAGGAAAGCGAAACACCCTGGTGGAAGTTCTGGTGATGAAGTATTGTTCGGCGTGCGGTGCGCCGGTCGAGCTGCGCAAGCCGCAAGACGACCACCGTGAACGCTATATCTGCACAGTTTGTGAGACTATCCACTACCAGAATCCACGCATGATCGTCGGCACCATTCCAGAGTGGCAAGACGGTCGCATCCTGCTCTGCCTGCGCGCGATCGAACCGCGCCGGGGGTTGTGGACGCTGCCGGCCGGCTTCATGGAAAACGACGAAACCACCTGGCAAGGTGCGGAACGCGAAACTATGGAAGAAGCCAATGCGCGCGTGCAAGTGCATGAACTGTACGGCCTGTACAACATGGCCTACATTAACCAGGTCCATCTGCTGTTCCGCGCCACCCTGCTTGATCTCGATTTCTCGGTGGGTGCAGAAAGCCTGGAGGTAAAACTGTTCAGCGAGGAGGAAATCCCGTGGGAACAACTCGCCTTCCGCCCGGTGCGCTACACTCTGGAACACTACTTCGCCGACCGCAAACGCGGCCAATTCACTTTACACAGCGGCGACCTGGCGCCACCGGTTCGCAGCGTTTGAACCGGACTTGTTCTTAAATTTCGAATTATCCCGGCTGATTCATTTTATTGTCGACAGGTTGCAACTTTTTTGCACCTTCGGTAGTCTCAACCCGCGTGTGCAGCTCAACGCACTTTAGTTTAACCAGGAGGAATCAATGAATTCAGTACAAACCGCCCCCATCGGCACCTTTTCCATCGAACAGAACAAGGTGCTGCGCAATACCTACATGATGCTGGCGCTAACCATGATCCCGACGATCATCGGTGCCTTCGTCGGCACTTCGATCAGCTTCACTTTCCTGGCCACCAACCCGATCATGGGTTCGCTGCTGATGTTCGGCGCAATGATGGGCATGATGTTCGCTGTCACCGCCCTGCGCAACAGCGTGTGGGGCATCGCCGCCCTGCTCGGCTTCACCTTCGTCGCCGGCGTATTCCTCGGCCCGATCCTGCAAGTCGCATTAAACCTGAAAAATGGCGCACAACTGATCGGCATGGCTGCCGGCGGCACTGGCCTGATCTTCTTCACCCTAGCCACCATCGCCACCGTGACCAAGAAGGATTTCAGCTTCATGGGCAAGTTCCTGTTCATCGGGCTGATCCTGCTGATCGTGGCTTCCCTGGCAAACCTGTTCTTTCAGGTACCCGCCATGTCGCTGACCATCTCTGCCATCGCCGTGCTGATATTCTCGGCCTATATCCTGTTCGATGTGAGCCGCATCGTGCACGGCGGCGAGAGCAACTATGTGATGGCGACACTGGGCATCTACTTGAGCATCTACAACCTGTTCATCCATCTGTTGAGCCTGTTGATGGCATTCAGCGGCCAACGAGATTAAATCTCCGCGCCTCAATGAAGAAAGCGGCCAGTTGGCCGCTTTCTTCATTTCCTGCAATCTCATTTCGGTTTGCGTTGCTCCGGTCTCACCTTCGAGACGAGTAACCGGTCGCCCGCATCAGCATCGATCATCCGTCCACCGACATCCTGCAACGGCAGTTCTGCATCGTTCCAGCCACGGATACCGAGCATGAGCGAAACCACGTTGCCAAACCCCATTCTTTGCATCACATCAGCCGCCAGTACCGAACGCTTGCCGGAGCGGCAGACCACCACGATCTCTCGTTCGCGCTCCCCGGCCAGTTGTGGCACGGTTTCGTCATAATCCCATTCGCAGGATTGCTCCAGCAAGCCGCGCGGGACATTGAGCGAGCCGGGAATGTGCAGCACGGCAAACTCCGCCGGTTCGCGCACGTCGAGCAGCAGCGGC
>Ga0172380_10006841_pt1 | contig 13069 bp, 6 predicted proteins | sample Leawe162metaG_FD_119747 | JGI IMG/M metagenome (GOLD analysis project Ga0172380, IMG submission 119747) | Leachate microbial communities from a municipal landfill in Southern Ontario, Canada - Leachate well 162 metaG | ecosystem: Engineered > Solid waste > Landfill > Unclassified | place...
GAATAGCCCGTACCGAAATCGTCGATGGATAAGCGCACACCCAGTTTGCGCATGTTCGTCATGAAATCCAATGCGATGGAGGCTTCGCTCAACAGGATACTTTCGGTGAATTCCAACTCCAGTTCATTGGGAAGCAGCCCGTATCTTTCCAGCATAGAGGCAACCAGTTGCGCGAAATCGGGTTGCAGCAGTTGGCGCAACGAGAGGTTGACCGCTACCGGGAAGGGCTGGATCCCTTGCTGACGCCATTCTGCGATCTTCTCGCATGTGGTGCGCAACACCCATTCGCCGATGGCAATGATCTGTCCGGTTTCTTCCGCTATCGGAATGAACTCGGCAGGTGAGATTCTGCCTTTTTCAGGGGTGTCCCAGCGGATCAGTGCTTCCGCACCGCATATCTTTCCGCTGGCAAGATCCATTTGCGGCTGGAAATACAGGGAGAATTCATTGCGCTCCAGCGCGAGACGCAAGTCCTTTTCCATAGAGAATATTCGATTGATGCGTGTATTCATCTCCTCCGTAAAGAAACGGAAGTTGTTGCGTCCTTCTTCTTTGGCGCGATACATCGCCACATCGGCCTGTTTTAACAGGGTGCCGATATCCGAGCCATTGTCTGGAAAAAGACTGATACCGATAGTCGCGTGAATAGTGAAACGTATTCCGTCCAGCTCAAAAGGTGATGCCAAGTTATCCAACAGACCTTGCGCGACATGTGCCGCACCATCCGCGTCAGTGTCGCGCAACAGGATCACGAATTCGTCACCGCCGATGCGCGAAACCGTGTCGCCCTCACGTACTTCCTCAAGCAGGCGTGCTGCAACGAACTGCAGCAATTTATCCCCCACGGCATGCCCCATCGAATCATTCACGTATTTGAAACGATCCAGATCCAGGAACATCACGGCAAAGTTTTGTTTGTCGCGGTGCGCAGCTGAGATATGCTGCCTGATACGGTCTTGCAGCAGGGTTCGGTTGGGTAGCCCGGTCAACGCGTCATAGTAGGCGAGATATTCGATGCTCTCTTCGGCTTCCTTGCGCGCGCTGATGTCGGTGGCGATAGAGATGTAATGGGTCACCCTGTCCTCATCATCCTTGAGCGCGATGATCTTCATCCATTTCGGATAAACATGCCCCTCCTTATGTCGGTCCAGGATCTCGCCAGCCCAAGACCCGGAAGTCGTTAGAGACGTCCACATCCCACGGTAGAACTCGGCATCATGTTGACCCGATGAGAGCATATTTGGATTCTTGCCGTATACCTCATTCAACACATAGCCGCTGGCCCGGGTGAAAGCAGGATTGACCGCGATGATGCGCGCATCGGCATCCGCGATGCTGAAAGCTTCTTCGCTGTATTTGAACAATGCATCCAACAGACGCGGCGTATTCACCGCAGTGAGCGGATGCTGGTCATCTGACTGCGATGTCAACACAGAATTCACTTACTTATCCTTTGTCGGGCTGGGCGCATAGCTCAGTACTGTTCCTTATCTTTACGCATGTCCTCAATGAACATGACGGACTGGTCACGGCCGTGTTCTTTTGCATGGTAGAGCGCGATATCGGAATACTTCACGCATTCCCAGAAACCGTTGCCATCTTTGGGGAAGACGGAGATGCCGACAGAGAGCGTCTTTTTGAGAGGCCCTTGCGGTGTCTGGAAGACGTTCTCTTTGAGTGCCAAACGGATACGTTCGGCCAGGATCATGCAACCTTCACTGTCCGTATCCGGCAACAGGATGAGGAATTCCTCCCCGCCGAAGCGGATCGCCAGATCCGAAGTGCGGACTGCCTTCTTAAGGATCTCCGCCAGACCTTTGATGACCTGATCGCCCACATCGTGTCCGTGGATGTCATTCACCTGTTTGAAGAAGTCCACATCGCACATCAATATGCCCAGATTGGTCTTCTGGCGCAGGATGCCGGCGGTCAGGTTCTCGATATAGTCCTCGATGAAGCGGCGGTTATACAGCCCGGTCATCGGATCGCGCATCGAGGTGTTTTTTAGCGACTGCATCAACTGGCGTGCTTCGATCACGGGCGCGGCCTGGTTGAGGTAGAGCTGCGCCGTCTGTTCGATGTCCGTGTATTTATCCACATCGTCTTCGTTCAGGACGATCTGCAAGATACCGCCGACATGCCCGGAAAGCATCATGGGGATACACATGTGCACCATCTCGCCCAAGCCCTTGGCATTGCCGCAGAAACGGTTGCAGATGAGTGGATTGTCCACGCTGGAGACACAGGCGGCGACCCGTTTGCTGCGGCACACTTCGGGATTGATCAGAATCTCGGGATCGCACCAGAGCTCACTTTCCTGAGACAGTCCCTCGACGAATACCGGCTTCAGATGTTTGCCGTTGTTATCCACCTGATAATAGGAGAAGTTCTTGAGCCCGAAATGCTGCTTCAATACTTGACGCAGACGCGCATATATCTCGTCTAGGTCTAGATCGTTCTCCACGGCTAATTTGAAGCGGGTCGCGCCGACCATCTCATCGACGATGCGTACCGTATGCGCTAGCAGATTGTTCTTGTCGCCCTCGCGCCGGCCATGCTCGCCCAATGACTGGATGCGGCTGGAGATCTTGCCTATGCTTTGTTCCAAAGCCTCCATCAGTATATTGGTATGGGTGGAGATCTCGCCGATCTCATCCGTACTGGCGGCGGTGATCCTACCGCTGAAGTCGCCGGTCTCCGCGTTCTCGACCACCGTTTTCAACTGTTCAGCTGTGGTGACCATGGGTTGGAACAACTTCTTGAGGAAGTAACCGAGACTCACACCAAACACTAGCAGCAAAAAGATCAGCGGGGCGATTGCGAGCAGCTCGGTGCGCTGCATGCTGTCCAGGGAGAACCCTAGGGTGACCACGCCGTTGATGGAACCCTCTGGCACGTTGTGGCATTGCAGGCAATTGGGTGAGCTGGTGCTGGTGGCGATGTAGGGGATGGTGATGCGATAGATCGTATGGTCTTTTTCCTGAACGAACGCTTCTTCCCATTGACCGGTGGCCATGACGCGCTTTTCCATGTCGAATTTGGTTTGCTCGCCATCGGTACCCACGCCGTACTGATGGACCACCGGTTCACCGCGCATGACACGCACATCCACCAATCCCGGGATGGTGCGCAAGCGTTTGAACAGGGTCTCCCGTTCCGCGATCACACCGGTGCGCATCTGTTCCGTCAGGGAGGCACGCAACATCTCTGCCGTCATGCGCGCCTGTTCACGAATGGTGTTCTGGCTGAAATAGTTGAATGACTGGATCGTGATGAGGGAGAACATCACGATCATCACGACAGAAGTGATCAGGGTGAACCAGAAGCGCTTTTTTCTAAGTGTCATACGTCCTCGTACCAACCCCATCACCGTGTTTTTTGATCCAGTGTATGGGTAAAATAAAACAGAATCAGGCCGTCGTTCTGGCTGACGTTCTCGAATTTGATACCTACATGAAAGCCTGAGCCATCTGGTTTTTTGTTGCTGTTGTGAATGATCGTGGGCAAGTTCAGATCCATCGCGCGCCCCTCGAAATCAACGGCGAACTCGATCTTTGGGTGAGTCCCAACCGTACCCAGCTCCAGCGGGGAGTCGAGCATGGCACCGGAAACGCTCAAATTCAGCATGGTGGCGGCCACTGACGAGGCATCAGGCAGTGTCACCTTGGCAGGAAGCGAGACAGCCACCCGCAAAGAGTGGCGCACGATCTGGCATTCGATTTTGACCGGCCAGGAAAGATGTATGTAGGGGAAAGGGTGTGAACGTGCGCGAATCACCTGGGTGGTGATGGCGTAGGCATAGATACCGTTGAATCCACGCACGACTAAGGTTTGCCCTTCTTGCATCCACAGACCTTTGCCTTCCAGAAAAGGCAGGGTGACGAGCAGACTCTTGTCTTTGATGAAACCGACATACCTCACCTCGTGACGCGCGTGTGCATCATCAGTCAGGGATTGGATCTGCATCACTGCGCCGGGATAGAGCTTGAGCGTATCGAGCTCCATCGAAACGAACGAATCGTTTGGCATCATCACCTTCCTCCTTGAGGCGTGGCAGCGATGAGATGAACTGAAATAGCGGGCGCAGGTGCAGCGCGCAAGCGCAGGGAGGGTGCGGCTGATTCAAGATGGATTATTGAGAATATGAAGAAAATCGCGTACACAAAATCCCCTGACGAGAAGAACAAAGCAACGGGGATTGGGTTGCGTACGGTCATCAAAGTATCAAAGACCGATAAATGAAGTCAAGCGCTTTAAATATGCTCTTACAGTTGCCGATGGGCTGGCAGCAAAATCGCCTCAATTGTGGGCCGATGACATCGGTCATTCATGTGCAGTGGCTAGGCATGCAAATTGCCGTTATACAATCGCCATTGTCGAAGTACAGATAATGAGAACCCGATATGGACAGCAGAGTGAAGCAGGACAGGGCTGGGACGCATGCTTACACCTCGTTGCTTCAAGACCCTCCCTTCTATATCCAGTGGTTGATACTGGGATGTGCACTGCTGGTACTGGCCGGCGTCATCGCACAAAATCTCCATTCCAGTCGTGAGCAACTTGAGACCGCCGAGCGTGAACGGCTCCAGGAGAGGGCTAGGGTGGTCGAGCAGAACATGGTGCGTCAGCTCGGAACGATCAACCTGGGTCTTGACGATATCCGGAAGAGGATGGACTGGTGGTCGAAACAGAAACACGGTGAAAAGTTCGCATCCCAGTATCTGACAAGTTTGGTGCATATCATGCCGGGTGTGCGCACTATCCTGATTACCGATGCCCACGGCACGGTGATTGCCGCCAACCGTGAACAGATCATCGGGCAGAATTTCGCGCAACGCGAATATTTTTCTACTCCTTTACACGATCCCAAGCCCGACACGCTATATATCAGTCCCCCGTTCACAACCGTTCTCGGCGTCTACACCCTGAGTCTTTCAAAAGTCATTATGGATAAGAATGGCCGGTTCGCCGGCGTTGTTTCTGCCACGCTGGCTCCCGATGAGTTCGAGGTGCTGATGAACTCTGTGCGCTCTACGCCGGATATGTGGGTATATCTGGCGCATGGCACGGGGCCCGTTTTCATGATGGTGCCGGAGCGGGCAGATATGGCAGGAAAGAACCTAGCTCTGCCCGGCACACTCTTTACCCGCCACATGGAGAGTGGCCAGACGGCGAGTATTTTCGTCGGCAATGTGCATGACACTGGAGAGAACCGCCTAGTCGCCTTGCACACCATACAGCCATCAACCCAGCATTTGGACCGGCCGCTGGTTGTTGCCATAGCACGCGATCTGGCGACGATATTCGCTGGCTGGCAGCGCGATGCGATGATACATATCGGCTTGTTTGTCGTCGTGATGTTGAGTTCTGTGTCGGGGCTTGTATTCTTCCAGTGTCGGCAACGTGTACACGTTGCCGAACGCAAGCGGATCGAAAAAATGGAACTTTCTGCCCGAAAAAAGGCGGATACATTGAGCGCTGCTGTTGCCAAAAACGAACGATTCCTCTTGGCGCTGGCTGACCATTTACCTGGGATGGTTGGCTACTGGAATCGGGAATTGCGCTGCCGTTTCGCGAACTCTCATTACCTGGAGTGGTTTGGCAAGACGCCTGAAGAAATGAAGGGGATCACCATGCAGGAACTCATGGGGGAGAGCCTGTTTGCATTGAATGAACCTTATATTCGCAAGGCACTGGCAGGTGAAAACCAGCAGTTCGAGCGCACCCTGCGCAAGGCTGATGGCAGTGTCGGTCACACTTGGGCGCATTACATTTCGGATATCACGGAGAATGGCGAAGTCAATGGGTTCTTCGTTTTGGTCACTGATGTTACGCCACTCAAGAAAACCGAAATTGAACTCAATCGATCAAGAGCTGAGTTGGCGGATCTGTATGAGAACGCACCCTGCGGCTATCACTCGCTTGATGCAGAGGGCAGATTTATCCGTGTCAACCGGACAGAGGCGGACTGGTTGGGGCATACGCGCGACGAGCTGATAGGACGGAAGATCACGGAGTTCTTTACCCCGCACAGTATCGAGACGTTCGCGCAGCATTTCGCCCGCTTCAAGCAGGCCGGGCATGTCGAGAATGTCGAGGCCGAGCTTCTTGGAAAGGATGGGATACCATTCAGCATCCTGCTGTCGGCGACAGCGGTGTATGACGCCGATGGCAATTACATCATGAACCGTGCAGCCATTATCGACATCTCGGAACGTAAGCGGGTGGAGAACGAACTGCGCGAGAGAGAGGAGAGGTACCGGCAATTGTTCGAAAAAGCACCTATTGGCATCGTCACTAGCAAGCCAGACTTGAAGTTCATCTCGGCCAACGAGACTTTCCGCAAGATGTTCGGTTACACCAGCGATGAGTTGCAGCATATGACCATTTATGACCTGACGCACCCAGACTACCTTGACCAGACTGCCAAGCTAATTACGGGGATGTCAGGGGCGATGGATTCGCACTATCTCATCGAAAAGAAATATATGCGCAAGGACGGTAGCATCTTCTGGGGCCGGTCCGTCGCCACAAGGCTCATGAATGAGGACATGCGGACCCACTATTACATGGGGATGATTGAAGACATCTCCGAGTACAAGGAGGCCGAGGATCATCGGCGCAAGAGCGACGCCACCTTGCGGGCGCTGCTGGATAACATCCCCTACCTGATTTGGCTGAAAGACGTGGACAGTCGCGTAGTCGCTGTCAACGAATCGTTCTTCAGAACCATCGGGCGCGGCAGTATGGAAGAGGTGCTGGGCAAATCTGACTTCGATCTTTGGCCGAAGGACTTGGCGGAAAAGTATCGCGCCGACGATATTGAGGTCATGAACAGCCGTCAGCAGAAACAGACCGTGGAAAGATTACTGCAAAACGGTGAGATGCGCTGGGTCGAGACCTTCAAGGCCCCCATCTTGGATTCCTTGGGTAATTTGATTGGCACCACCGGTTTCGCGCATGACATCACCGACCGCATCGAGCAGGAGGAACGGCGCCTGAAAGAGGTGCGAGAACAGCGCGATGTACTGGTGCGCGAGGTACATCACCGCATCAAGAACAACCTGCAAGGGGTGGTGGGCCTGCTCAGGCAGCATGCGCTCGACTATCCCGAGATGCGGGAGGTGATCGAGGTGACTGTTGGTCGTATCTACTCGATCGCGCTTATCCACGGGATGCAGGCGCAGTCTCTCTCGGAAGAGGTCGGGCTGTACCGATTGATCGCGAGCGTCATCGATGCTGCGGGCGGTGGAGTCGATTATCAAGCCGATATGGACAGCCCAATCCTCTTGAACCGCGAAGAGGCGGTTCCGATCGCGCTGGTATTGAACGAACTGGTCACCAATGCTTGCAAGCATCGCACCGCAAATACGCTGGTTGTCATCAGGCTCGATGTGGTGGAGGATGGGGTACTCATCACTATCGCCAACCATTTCGACGACAGTGCACAAGAGAGAACGAGTGGCGGTCAGGGTTTGAATCTGGTGAAATCGCTGCTGCCCCGGAAATCTGCCGACCTTGCAGTGACGCGAACCGAAAATATCTTCACGGTAGAGCTAAAACTTTTGCCGCCGGTGACGATAGCTATGACAGTTGAGTCTTGATAAGCGGAATGGATCACTCTATGCAAGAAACAACGATTCTGTTGGTGGAAGACGATCGTCTGGTACTGCACACGCTCGCCAGAGGGTTGCGGGATGCGGGCTATCATATTCTGGAGGCCGACTCAGGGGAGGCGGCGATGCAATTGTGTTCGGACAAGCGCCCGGATCTTGCCTTGCTGGATATGCGGCTGCCCGGCATGTCCGGCATCGAATTCGCCCGCTGGTTGAAAACCTCGCTGGGTATTCCCTTTCTCTTCCTCTCTGCCTACAACGATTCCGAGACCGTGGTGTCAGCTGCCGAATTGGGTGCCCTGGGGTATCTGGTCAAGCCGTTCGATGTTCCGCAGGTGTTGCCTGCCATTCGCACCGCGTTGCAACGCGCCGAAGAGATACAGAAACTGCATCAAGCCAAGATCGATCTGGGAACGGCATTGAAGACTAGCCGCAGCATCAGCATGGCTATCGGCTTGTTGATGCAGCGCTTCGGGACCGGTGCAGACGAGACTTTTGAGGCCTTGCGGGCATACTGCCGCAGCAATCGGACACGCATGATCGATGTGGCGGTGCAGGTCGTCGAGCGCACGCAGGATGTCGAACTGACTCCCTTTCTCAAAAAGCACCGATAGAGCTGATTGTGTTTATGTCGCTAGCCCGCGAAAAACAATTGAAACTGGAGCACGACTTGGTGCGCACGCTACTGCGTCACGCTACCCACCAACACCACGTCCAACTCAACAAGCACCGTTTGCTGGCAGGACTGACTGGGGCCGCTTACTCTCTGGAAGACTATCAGCAGCTCTTGCTTGCCTATCATCATATCTATCAGCTTCTGGAAGAACGGATCGATCAGTTTGTCGGAACGCATGCATGTCCGTTCGATTATGCTCCCCGGCGAAAATCGCCATGGTTGGAAAGAGATATCGCATTCTTTGGGCGAACCTCGCTGGCGAAGCACCATCTTCCTCCTCCGGGTGCGCTCAGATTGCCCGATATCGGCGATGTTGGGCAATTGACCGGTGTCCTGTATGTCATTGAAGGCTCGACGCTGGGCGGGCAGTTGATTTCCGGACGTCTGGCTGAGAATCACGGTCTTACAAGTAGCGGGGGTGCTTGTTTCTTTAGCGGCTATGGCGAGCAGACAGCAGCGATGTGGCAGGACTTCATCTCCTTCTCGGAGACGATTTCGGGGGATGCTGCCCATTGCCGGACCGCGATCGACTCAGCCTGCCAGACATTTCAATCATTCACTAGAGTATTGGACCATTATGCATACTAGGAACGAGTCACAGCGGTGCGTTGAATATGAAGCACATTAGTGAACAAGAGTTCGAGCAAGCGTTGCGCGAATGTGCGGAGGAACCTATCCACCGGATCGGGAGTATCCAGCCGCACGGTGCCTTGTTGGTACTGAGTCCTGACAGTGATCGCATGGTGTTGCAGTCCAGCAGCAACCTTGCAGAATTTATCGGTGTGAATGCGGAGGATGCATTTGGCAAACCCTTAATCGATCTGGTCGGCAATGTGGCAACCATGCAGGTCGAGCGCTTGATCCATGGCGTCAGTGATGGAAAAACGGCCACAGGCATACTCAGCTTGCACGGGGAAGAATGGCTGCAGGCACATGTATACGTCTCTGATGGGATGTTAGTGCTGGAACTGGCGCATGATTACGCATACCAAGAGGATCGCCTAGCTCAGCTGTTGTTCGATATGCGTCAAAGTCTGCCTAACACAAGTTCCGAGAAGGACATCGCGGGATATTTCGAGCAGATCGTCACACTGGTACACAAGCTGACCGGATATGACAGTGTGATGGCTTATCGCTTCGATACGAATTGGGACGGCGAAGTCATTGCCCAGAGTCGAGTCGAAACCATGCAGTCCTATCTGGGGTCACGCTTTCCTGCCAGTGATATCCCGCCGCAAGCACGACAGCTCTATACCCTGAACCTAGTGCGTTATGTTGCCGATATCGATGCCATCCCGGTTCAAGTGTTGCCGGCCCTGAATCCGTCAACCCAGGCGCCGCTCGACATGACATCTTCGGCGTTACGTAGCCTGTCCCCGATACATATCGAATATCTGCGTAATATGGGGGTGCGAGCATCGATGTCCATTTCACTGCTGCAAAATGGTCGGTTGTGGGGGCTGATCGTCTGTCATCACATGTCCCCCCAACGGGTTTCAATTGCCATGCGCGAACAGGCAATCTTTATCAGCCGGCTGGTGTCAGAGATGCTTGCCTCGCTTGAGGCACTGGAGGAACAGAAACAAACTTATAAGACCGACAGTATCATCACTGAATTGTCGAAATGCAGCGCTATAGATGCAGAGAATATTGCCCAGCAACGACTGTTGCTGGATTTACAGGATCTGCTGCAATCCACAGGACTGATAATTGTCGACGATGGAAAGCTCTATGAGCAGGGTGAAGTGCCGCAAACCGCCGCAACTGATGCCTTGTTGACGTGGTTGGCCGGGCAGGCCTACTCGCAAGGCGTTTTTAGTTGCGATCAATTGTCCAAGCGATTTGCTCCTGCGGACAAATATGTGGCCATAGCAGCTGGCTTGTTGGCGATATGCCTTTCAGACGATATGCGCAATTGCGTCGTGTGGTTGAGGAAAGAGAAGCTTCGCACCATACATTGGGCGGGAAAATTGGAGAAGGGCTTCACCCATGATGCTGCGGGAAATTACCGTCTTAATCCGCGTGAATCTTTCACGGCTTGGACGGAACTGTGGCGTGGACGTAGCGCACCCTGGTCTGGTAGCGAAATCAGAACGGCTAGATTGCTTGCACACGCGCTACCGATAGGTTTGCCAAGAAAAGGCTGAGGGTGCGCCATTTATGCTCATGAGCAAGTTGGTGAATAGCTGAGGACGCCCCTATACAAAAAGAACTGTTAGGCAGTTTGCGGCCCCAGCCGCTTCAATTGAAAAGTTTTCGCTTGACAGAATTCTTTGTATTTTGTAGGTTCACAGAAGTTAGCGACCAAAACCCCGTCGCATAGTTTGTTCTAAACAATGCAGGGGGGCTGTACATGTCAGACGTTCAATCATCCATACATATTGTCTACGGCCATTCAGCCGGATACATCCCTTCATATTTATTTTATCCGTCGCACCAGTGTGCCGTGTGGTCGCGCTGTCAGGCGGATCATGTCTTCATTCGGAGGAGAGCCATGTCTGCTGAGCTTGAGCAGCGTGAGGCCTGTAGGCATGTGTGAAAATCCACCAAAAAAGCACTATTAAGTAACGCAAGCGATTTCTCTGGTTCTGTATTCGCTTGATTGCATCACTTCATTGAGGTCGATAACTCACAAAAAGGGTGGCCATGAAAGTTCGTGTCTTATCAGTTATGAGGACACTGCTGATTGCAGTTTTGCCGCCGCTCGTCGCCGGCTTGTTGCAATGGTATTTCTGGGATGCCATTCAGCCTTACGTATGGCTCCTTTTATTTCCTGCAGTGTTCATTAGCTCCTGGCGCGGAGGACTGTACTCGGGATTGGTATCCACGGTTTTTTCGGCCACATTAGCCATCTGGTTCTTCATCCCTCCTCAATTTTCGTTCGCCGTCGACTCACCGATGTCACTCATCTCGGCCAGCGTGTTCTGCGTGATGGGAGTCATGTTCAGCATCTCACACGAAATAAGGATAAGGTTGGAGCGGCAGGCTGCGGAGGCCATGGCCGCCCTGCGTGACAGCGAAAGCAACCTTTCCATGACGCTCAATTCTATCGGCGATGCGGTGATGACGACCGATGCAACTGGGCGGATAACACGCCTGAATCTCGTGGCGGAAAAACTGACCGGCTGGCCACGGGCGGAGGCCCTAGGCCGTCCGGTGGCCGATATCCTCCACATCATCAACCACAAGACACGTATGCCCGCGACTATCCCCGTGGAAGCCGCGTTGGCGGAAGGCGTTATCCACGGACTGGCCAACGACACCGTGCTGATCGCTCGCGACGGCAAGGAATTCCCCATCGTCGACAGTTGTGCACCCATACGCGATAACGAGGGAAGCGTGATCGGGGCGGTGCTGGTGTTCCATGATGTAAGCAAGGAATACGGCGCACAACAGGCGCTGATCGTTAGTGAGGAGCGCTATCGCATGCTGGTCGATGGCGTCAAGGATGTCTCAAACCTGATGCTCGATTTGCAGGGCCATGTCATCACATGGAATGAGGGCGCTGAACGGCTCAAGGGCTATACGGCCAAGGAAATCATCGGGCAACATTTCTCGATTTTCTTTCCAGAAGAAGATATTGCATCGGGAATGCCGGCAGCAGAGCTTGCCCAGGCGATTGAGCAAGGACATGCCGAGGTCGAGGGCTGGCGCGTACGCAAGGACGGTACGCGATACTGGGCCAACGTGGTCATCACTGCGCTCTACAGCGACGTTGGAAAGATACAGGGATTCTCGAAAATTACGCGCGACAACACTGCGCGCAAGACGGCCGAGAACATGTTCGACCGTTTCTTTACCCTCTCGCTGGACATGTTATGTGTTTCCAGTGCAGACGGGTACTTCAAGCGCGTCAACCCGGCATTCACCAAGACGCTGGGCTGGAGCGCCGAGGAGATGCTGTCGCATCCATTCATGTTCTTCGTGCATCCGGACGATAATGAGGCCACGCTACGCGTAGTCGAACGGCAGATCAAGGATGGCGAGAGCGTCTACCAGTTTGAGAACCGCTATCTGCACAAGGATGGTTCATGGCGGATACTGTCTTGGGTCTCCGTTCCCGACAGGGACGATCTCATGTTCTCGAGTGCGCGCGACATCACTGATTACAAGCTAGCATCGAAGCAACTCGCAGCAGCGAAGGAGAAGGCAGAACTGGCCAACAATGCCAAGGACTCTTTCCTTGCCACTATGAGCCACGAGATACGTACTCCGCTCGCCGGTATGCTCGGCATGCTGGAGTTGCTCTCCATGACGAAGCTCGACAAGGAGCAACTTGCGACTCTGGATGCCGCATGGGATTCCGGCAGAGGGCTGCTACGTATCGTCAGCGACATTCTGGACTGGTCCAAGATGGAAGAAGGGAAGCTTGAACTCTCCCCGCGTCCGACTTCAATACAGGCCTTGCTGCAGGATGTCGTCAATACCTACTCGCTTGTCGCCAGCACCAAATCGCTGACACTTTTGCAGCATACCGATGCGCGGCTCAATCCGTCCTACATCGTGGATTCCTTGCGCCTGAGGCAGGTGCTCAACAACTTCGTCAGCAATGCGATCAAATTCACCCAACAGGGAGAGGTGGAAGTGAGAGCGGAACTCGTGAAACATCTTGATAGCAGGGATCAAGTGCGTTTCTCGGTCAAGGATACCGGGATGGGCATTGCTCCCGAGGTCCAAGAGCGGCTGTTTCAGCGCTACCAGCAGGGGAGCGCGGATACCGCGCGCATGTATGGTGGGACGGGTCTGGGCCTTTCGATCTGCAGGCGATTGGCGGAAA
>Ga0172380_10006842_pt1 | contig 13068 bp, 10 predicted proteins | sample Leawe162metaG_FD_119747 | JGI IMG/M metagenome (GOLD analysis project Ga0172380, IMG submission 119747) | Leachate microbial communities from a municipal landfill in Southern Ontario, Canada - Leachate well 162 metaG | ecosystem: Engineered > Solid waste > Landfill > Unclassified | place...
CTTCAACAATGCCAATCCTGCCCTTATATCCGTCCGAAGAATCTTTTGACGATTTCGGCCTGTAAAATTCAATATCTTTTACTACGGCATTTGGTTTTACTATTTTTTCTGTTTTTAGAATTTCCAATATTCTTTCCAAATTACAATATTTAGATAAACTTTTTAAATCAGAGGGACTTAATTTGTATTTTTCTTTAGCACCGGCAAATTTTCTGACCAATCGTTGGGCAATAATTAAATTTAATGTTGAAGAAATCAAAAATGCCTCCGCTTTCATATCAATAAGACGGGGGATAGCTCCGGCGGCCTCGGTGGTGTGCAAAGTAGACAAAACCAAATGGCCGGTAAGAGCGGCGTTTATTGCCAGACCGGCCGTTTCGTCGTCTCTAATTTCTCCCACCATAATAACATCAGGGTCTTGTCTGACTAGAACCCTTAATCCAGCGGCAAAAGTAAGCCCTATTTGTGTGTTAATTTGCGTTTGGTTAATCCTTGGCATTCTATACTCAATCGGGTCTTCAACGGTGGAAATATTTACATCCGGAGTATTAAGTATTTCCATTATTGCGTAAAGGGTGGTTGTTTTACCGGAGCCGGTTGGTCCGGTAATTAAAATCATTCCCGATGGTCTGACCAAACTGTTACGAATTTGTTCCAACGATTTTCCGGTGAATCCGAGGCCGTCCAGCGTAGACGATTTGGTATTTTCAGCCAACAACCTCATCACGATTTTTTCACCATTTAAAACCGGTAAAATAGAAACCCTGATGGAATATTTGAAATCCTCGGTTTCAATTTTAAATCTGCCGTCTTGGGGTAGACGATGTTCATCCAGTTTCAAATTAGAAAGAACTTTTATTCTGGCGACAATACCGAGAGCAGCCGTAACGGGAATAACCATTGCGTCGTGCAGTATGCCGTCAATTCTGTAGCGAACCGTAATGTTTTTTTCCGATGGCTCAATGTGTACATCAGAGGCACCCTGTAAAATGGCGTGTTTCAACAAAGTGTCAACAATCATTATTGTCGGCATTTCTTCGGCAGCTTTTTTCAAATCACCGCCTTCTTTGAAAATTCCTTCATCTTTTATGTGTTTAATGCCGTTGTCCTCTCCTTTTATAAGGGCTTCAAACTCTATTTCTAATGTTTTTTGATATTGGGACAAAGCATTCTTAATGCTTTCCAGAGTGGTTAGTCGGGGCAATATTTTTAAAGAAGGAGCTGTTTTTTTAATAAACTCAATGGTTCCTAAATCCTCCGGGTCTAACATGGCGACCTCAAGACTGCTGTTTCTTTTACTGAAAGCAATTATATTGTGGGCTCTGGCAACCGGTTCAGGAATCATTCTTAAAATTTCCGGAGCAATAACTTCGTTTTCTAAATTTATAAAAGGAATACCCAAAAGGTATGCCTTTATTTTTATCAGTTCTTTTTCTTTAATTAAATTAGTTGAAACTAAAACATCACCAATGTCTTGTTTTGATTCTTTACTTTTTTCCAGAGCTTTTTGAAATTTTTCCTCATCAATCAAACCGGCGTCTATGATGAATTTTTTTAATCGTTCCGATTCAACTTTCATAAAATTTTAATTAATAATTTAATTATTATACCATATTAAAAAAACAGAGTAAAAATTAAATAAGTGGATAATTCTATTGACGCATTGTATTTTTATTGTGTTGGATTTAAAATAGAAAAATAGAGGGTTTGTAATATTAAAATTCAATTCTATGCAAAAAATTCTAATTGTAGAAGACGAGCCGGAAGTATTACAACTTTATTCTGACATACTTAAAGAAGCAAAATTTGAAGTTATTACGGCAAAAAATGGTGCAGAAGGATTAGGATCAGCTTTGAGTTTTAAACCGGATTTAATTTTGCTTGATATTCAAATGCCTGTGATGGACGGAATTGATATGCTTAAAAATTTAAAAATAGATAATGCGGTGAAAAATATTCCCGTGATTGTTCTGACTAATTACAGCGATACCAAAAAAATAGCCGAAGCAATGGAAAGCGGAGCCCGCGGTTACCTTATTAAAGTTAATCTAAAAAACGGCGACTTAGTAAAAAGCGTCAAAACCACCCTATCCAAATCCGAATAACCCCTGTCATTTGTGGTTTAATAAATAAAAATATGGAAAGGATACAAGTAGATTCGTCAAATATAATTTCTATTGGATACGATTTGCAAACTAATACTTTGGAGGTGGAGTTTAATTCGGCTGAAATTTATCAATATTTTAATGTGCCAGAACATTTATATCAAAATTTAATGAGTGCGTCATCTAAGGGTCAGTTTTTGAATGATTTTATTAAATTCAGTTATCGTTATCAAAAGATAAGATAGATTTTATGTTCAAACCCAAGACAAAATTAATTGGAAAAATAACTGAAGAGAAAAAAGAAGTCATAAAACAACTGGAAGTTATTTTTGATAAAAAGACCAGAGTTTATATTGATTATGCCAATGTGAGGCCTTGGAGTGTAAGGTTGATGTGGCATATAGATTTGGCAAGGTTGAAAGCATTTTTAGGTTCATTTGATACCATTGAGTCAGTAAATTTTTATAATGGCTATTTGGCTGGCGACGAAAGGTCAGAAAAAGAAAAAACATTGGCTGAAAATTGTAAATATGTTCTTCGAACAAAACCAGTTAAAAAGATGTATTTTTCCATTGATGCATCCAGTGTATCATCTGATTCCACGGCATTGTTAAATCAATTTATTCGTCGTGCTTTACTTAAAAAATACGAAATTTCAACTGTTGAATATTTGAATGAGCGATTTAAAGACATGAATAAAAAAGGCGAATATTTTATTGAAGACAGAAAATGTAATTTTGATGTTGAAATTGGAATCGATATGTTGTTGGACTGCGAACGAAATAGCGCAGAAAATTTTGTTTTGTGGAGCGGAGACAGCGATTTTGCCGACCCTATTAAAAAATTGCTTGGAGCGGGTAAAAAAGTTTTTTTATTTGCAACCGCTAGAAAGGTTGCAAGGGAGCTTTCCGCTTTAACAAATGAAGGGCTTATTATATTTGATATACAAAAAATAAATACATTTATTTGCTGGAAAGACGAATTGAATAATATCAGGTCTCTAGAAAGCAAAGAGGACCCCAGTAAAGGGGCCCTCAAGCACTAGAATTCATGATCTTTTGGATCGACTTAAATATACACTCTTCAAGATTAAAAGTCAATTGGAACCTGTGAATAACTAATTAGCCATTATTTATTCCTCGTCATTCCCAACTCCTTCTTTTGTCATTCCCAGCTTGACTGGGAATCCAGATGCCCAATCGCTCAGATAGGTGTGAGCGATTCAATAAAGCAAAAACAACCCCAAAACAGTTCCTTTGAGCTGTTTTTTTGGTGAGTTAGATTATTTATAAATACAGGTATTGACAATGATGTACTGATTTGCTATCCTTATATTAGTTATATATAATACTAAATATTCAAAAAATATGGCGTCTCAAGAAGAAAAAAGAAATAGGTTTAAAAAATTAGCCGTCTATAGAACAAATGAGGTTTTAAAACGCCTTAAAGTTTTAGGTAATTGTGCGAACAGAAGTGCTTATGAATATAATGAAGATGAAATGAAGAAAATTTTTAATGTAATTGATTCTAAATTAAGGGAAGTCAAAGGAAAATTTAATTTCCCAGAACACAAAGAATTTAAATTATAAATTAAAAAAACTATGAGCCAAGAATCAAAAGAAAATCTTTTATTAAAATTAGCATTAGCGGAACATGAAGAAGCGGTAAAAACAATTGTAGAATCCGACGAGATATTAAGTAACAAAAATAATTGGCTACCCTATGGAGGATATGAAACTAATTTTAATACAATTGATAATCAACAAAAGAGCCCAATAGCTGCCCTTGTGGAAAAGCCGATAAATTCTATAGATGCTCTGCTTACTAAAGAGTGCAAAATAAGAAATATTGATCCAAAAGGACCGAATGCTCCCCAAAATATGCAAGAAGCAGTGGAACTTTTTTTTAATGTTAAAAAAGGTGATTTTTCTGAATTAGGACAAAATAAGAGGAGAGAATTGGCAAATAATATTAGAATTATATTAGAGGGGGAAAAGAGAAAACCAAAAGAACCTAATATTATTGTGATAGACAACGGAGAAGGGCAAAATTTTTTAGATTTTAGAAATACATTTTTGTCTCTTCATGGCAAAAATAAGGTTGAAATACCATTTGTTCAAGGAAAATATAATATGGGTAGCACGGGTGTGTTGCCGAATTGTGGTAAATATAATTATCAATTAATTTTATCTAGAAAAGATTATAGAATACTTGAGCCAAATCAAAAAGATGCTTGGGGTTTTACTTTGATAAGGTTGCATCCGGCTGGCAAAAATGACATTGATCCTTGGTATGAATATTTTGTAGATTTAGATGAAAATATAATGAATTTTCCTGGTAAGGCATTAAAAATATTACCAAAGGCAAAAGATATGAATGGTAGTGATACTATAGAATTTGGAACATATATTAAAATGTTTAATTATGATTTACCAGAGAGTGTAAGGTCTTTGGCTCAAAGAGATTTATGGCGAGCTTTAAATAAATTGCTTTATGCTCCAGCTTTGCCGATGATGATTCAAGACACTCGTTATGGTGGTCATAGCGATACTAAGCCACTTCTTGGTAATAGAGCTAGAATATTCGTAGATGACAATGATAAAGTTGAAGATAAAATAAAATTTCCCATATCAATAGAGGCAGATTTTGGAGAATTTGGTAAAAGACAAATTGAAATTACTGTATTTAAAGAAAATATTAACAAAATTGAATTTACATCTCAGGATGAAGCCATATTTTTTACGATCAATGGGCAAACTCATGCTTCATTGGGCAGGTCTTTTTTAAAATCAAAAAATAGAGCAAATTTATATTATTTAGCTGATTCTATGTTGGTACATGTTGATTGTTCCGGAGTAGATAATAATATTAAGAAAAAAGTTTTTATGCCATCGAGAGATAGGATGAGAGAGAATACTTTGACAAAACAAATGGAAAATATTTTAGCAGATGAATTATCTAAGCATGAAGGATTAAAGCAACTTAATCAATATCGTAGAGAACAAAAGGTCGCTGAAAATCCCAAAGATGAGGAGTTTATGATCAAGGTTGTCGATAGGTTATTAAAAAATAATCCATTATTGGGTCAAAATTTAAAATTAGGTGGTAAGATAATTAATTTTCAAAAAATTGGAGAAACAACTATAAAAGAGTTCAAGGGTTCTTATGTGCCGACATTTTTAAAAATTTCAAATTATAAATTACAAGAAAATTTATATAGAAAAGATATTCCTATCAATTCTTATTCATTAATAAAATTTGAAACGGATGCTGGAAATGATTATCTCAGTAGGGAAATGGATGGTGGTATTTTCGAAATTGACTTAGATATAATGAAATCAAGACATTTATGGAATGGTATTATAACAGCCAAAATTGTTGCTCCGGTAGATGCTAAAATTGGAGAAACAAAAAAAGTTAAAGCTACACTTACGAGAGCAATGGATAAATCATTAGAAGTCAATTTCGAAATAAAGTTTGTTGCACCGATAAAAATAAATACGAATCCACCCGATTATCCTCCTAAGCCACCTAAAGGCACAACTTATCAATTACCGCCACGTACATTAGTTTATAAAAAACCAACTCCGGGTGGTAGAACTTGGGAAGAATTAGATATAGAAAAATGGAATGAAGAATATATTTCAGAAGTTATACCAGGTGGTGATGATAATGTTGACATTTTTATAAATATGGATAGTGGCGTGTTGCATGAATTTTTAAGACGTCAACAACCATCTGAAAAAAAGATAGAAGAGATAAAAAGGACATATCAAACATCGATATTTTTGAATTCCCTTTTGATGTATAATGAGTTGAAGCATGTAGACAATTCAATAGACATATTACCACAGGCCATGAAGGCTGTAGCTAAAATAACGCTTGATTTAATTTGGAATGAAAATTTGATAAAAAGTATTCAATTGGAAGAATAAAATTAATTAATAAGAAAATATGAAACGCCCACATTGTTTGGAAAATTTTTTTGAAAAATGGGACAATATTTTTTTTGATAACACATTGGCGGTTAGAGACAAAGATGGAAATTGGTCAATGAAAAGTTGTATATGTCCATCTTGCGAAAGAGTTATTATAAAAATAAATAATCAATTTTCGGGATATTGGGAATTAGTAAGACCAAGGGGAATTTCAAGGTCGCCGTTACCATCAGAGATTCCATCAGAATTTACAGAAGACTATAAAGAGGCTTGTCTAGTTTTTACTGACAGTCCAAAAGCTAGTGCAGCGTTAAGTAGAAGGTGTCTTCAAAACTTATTAAGAGAAAAAGCTAGTGCTACAAAAAGAGATTTAGTTGATCAAATACAAGAAGTTTTAGACTCAAAATCACTGCCAAGTTATTTAGCAGAAAGTTTAGATGCAATTAGAAACATAGGTAATTTTGCAGTACATCCGAACAAGAGTAAAAGTACGGGTGAAATAGTAGATATCGAGCCAGGAGAAGCAGAGTGGAATTTGGATGTGTTAGAAGGATTATTCGATTTTTATTTTGTGCAAGAACGAAAAATTAAAGAAAAAAAAGACAGACTTAATCAAAAATTAATAGATGTTGGAAAACCAACAATGAAATAAAATTAATTTGAGAAGTAAAAATTATGGTTAATTTTTTTGAGGGGGTTTTAATTGTGATTATTGTTTTGATGGGTTTGTGGATTTGGTATTTGTTAAAAAATAAAAAAGAAAGTGAAAGGGAGGCTACAGCTTTGACAAAAGAAAAAGACGAGTATGCGGAGTTGGGGCAGGGACTCACAGAGTATAATCAAAAACTGCAGGAGAAAAAAGAGCAGGCGGAACAAAAAATTTTGGAGTTGATTAAATCAAAAGGCAAAATAAGTAATCGTGACGCCGTAAAAGCATTAAATTTTTCCAGTGCCACAATAAGGAGATATTTTGACGACTTAGAAGCGGAAAACAAAGTAAAGCAGGTGGGCAAAGTCGGACAGCAGGTTTTTTATGAGGTCATTTAACAAATTTCGACAATCGCTCAGACCTGTTTGAGCGATTCATCTAGGGCTAATTGACCGATTGTTATTATTCTGGCAGAATAAGAGATAATACAATTAAATTTTTATAAAATGATTTTAAATGATGAAAATTTTGAGAAAGAAGTTTTAGGAGCTAATAAACCGGTTTTGGTTGATTTTTTTGCTGTTTGGTGTGATCCTTGTTCTGTTTTAGGTCCAATTTTGGAAAAAGTGGCTTATGATTTAAAGGGAAAAATTATTTTGATTAAGGCCAATGTTGACGATATCCCTCAAACAGCACAAAAGTTTATGATTGATAGGATTCCCAATGTTATTCTTTTTGAAAAAGGTAAACAAATTGGTAATTTTGTGGGGGTAAGGTCAGAAAAAGATATTAAAGATTGGCTGGCTGGATTATTGAAGGATGCCGAACAAAGTTCTCAGCCGGAAAATAATGAAAAAATAATTGAAGAATTAAAGGCAAAATATGCAAAATATGCTGAAGATAATGGATTTAAATTAAATCCAGACGAAAAAGCCGTTGACAGAGTAATCAACGGATTATTGGAAAACGAGAAAAAACATGGAGAAAAGTATTGTCCTTGCCGAAGAGTTACCGGAGATAAAGAAGAAGATGCAAAAAAGATTTGTCCTTGTATTTGGCACAAAGATGAAATTAGCAAAGACGGCCATTGCCTTTGTCGGTTATATGTAAGATAATACGGGCTATGATTATAGACGATGTAAATATAAAAATTACGGCCGGACATGGCGGAAAGGGTCTGGTCGTTTTTAATAAAACAAAAATGTCACTTGGTCCCACTGGTGGAAGTGGAGGCAATGGTGGCAATATTTTTTTACAAGGGGTTTCCGATTTAGGTGCCCTAAGGCAGTTTCGTTTTAAAAAAGATATTAAAGCGGAAGACGGTGGAAATGGTAAAAATCAGCTTCACGATGGCAACGACGCCAACGACTTAATTTTATTTGTCCCGGTTGGGACTGTTTCTCATAATCTTACAACTAAAAAGGACTTTGAAATTACTAAAATAGGTCAGGTAGAATTGGTTGCCAAAGGCGGAAAAGGGGGAAGAGGTAATTTTCTTTTTAGGTCAGCCATAAATACCAGTCCAAAAGAATTTGAAGAAGGTAAAAATGGCGAGTCATTTGAATTGCGTCTTGAATTAAAAATGATTGCCGATGTTGGTTTTGTGGGGCTTCCAAATGTTGGAAAATCCAGTTTACTTAACGAATTAACCGCCGCCAAAAGTAAAGTGGCGAATTATCCTTTTACAACTTTAAATCCAAATTTGGGAGTATATTATGATTTGATATTAGCTGATATTCCAGGATTAGTGGAAGGTGCTTCAACCGGAAAGGGTTTGGGTATTAAATTTTTACGGCATATAGAAAGGACAAAGGTTCTGTTTCATTTTGTTTCGGCTGATTCAACAGACCCTGTTGGGGATTATGGAACAGTCAGAACCGAACTGGCAAAGTACAATGAACAACTTTTGGAAAAAGAAGAATATATTTTTTTGAGTAAATCGGACACGGTTTCGGCAGATGTTATCTCAAAAACAACAACAGAGTTCAAAAAAATAGGAAAAAAAATAATTTCAATTTCCATAATTGACCCTGTTAGCATAGAAAATGTTAAGAAAATACTTAACGATTTGATAGCTCAAAAGACGGTTGTTTGACATAAACCACCTTTTTAGATAATGTAATTCATTGCGTGCCCTTTGACAACTGGCTAAAAAAGAAAGAGAGGCTTGCGATGCTTACGAAAATTTTTAGAAGCTTTGGTTTTTTTGAGGCTTGTTTTTATGTTGAAACTGTTTCAGAAATGACTGCAGAGGAGCTCAAGATGTTTCAATGGATTGTCGCTGAAACTTTTGAGCCGTTCATGACCTGTAAGGTTTCACATGACGATCCAATCCATGTAGTAGAAATTGGTCCGCGTCTCAACGTGGAAACCCCTTTTTCGACCAACGCAGTGGCAATTTGTCATGCGATAGGCTTGGACAAGGTGACACGAATTGAGCAGTCGCGATTGTACCAACGGGATGGCACAGCAGAGGAAAAAATTCTCGCAGAGCACATGGATAAAATGACACAGACAGTTTATCCGTTTGATGGCCTCGCGAGTTTTGATCTTGATTTGCGTCCGGCGAAAGTGCAATTTATTCCTGTTCTCGAACAGGGCGAAGATGCAATCCGCCAGGCCAACAAACGACTCGGACTAGGCATGGACGAATGGGATGTCGGTTATTATACGGAACTTTTCCGTCGTTACGGGAGAAATCCCACTGACGTGGAACTGTTCCAGATCGGCAACGCCAACAGCGAGCATTCGCGTCATTGGTATTTCAGAGGAAAGCAAGTAATCGACGGAGTGGAAATGCCGGAGTGTTTGCTCGATATGATTCGAGCTCCGCTTCGCGCGATTTCCGATCAGAACGTCAGCGTCCTGGCTTTCAACGACAACGTAGGTGCCCTGCACGGTTTCAGTGTTCCGGTTTTCGTTCCGGAGAAACCTGGCAGCCCTTCGGTGTTCAAAATCGTTTGGAGAACTCTCCATCCGACAGCAACTGCGGAAACGCATAACCATCCCACGTTGATCGCTCCTTATCCGGGAGCATCAACAGGAGCTGGCGGGCGTATCCGTGACAACTGCGCTGGTGGACAAGGTTCTTTGACCGGACTCGGAATCGCAGGATATTGCGTAGGCAATCTGTTTATTTCGGGCTACAAAATTGCCGGCGAAATCGTTGGCGGTGAAGTGAGCGACAAGCACGCGACACCGCTGAGGATCCTCATTGAAGGAAGCAACGGCATATCGGATTACGGAAACCAGTACGGCGAACCGCTTGGATGTGGTTTTGCCAGAACTTTTTGTCAGAAGGTTTCCGGTTCTCGACGCGAGTTCCGTAAGCCAGTGCTGTACAGCGGAGGCGTCGGTCACATTGATGGCAGTCATACGAAAAAGCACACTCCCGAAAAGGGAATGCTCGTCGTAGCCATCGGCGGGCCGGCCTATGCTATCGGCGAAGGTGGCGGAGCCGCTTCCAGTATGGTACAAGGACAGAACGATGCCGGGCTTGATTTCAAATCGGTTCAGCGTGGCAACGGTGAAATGGGCAACAAGGCTGTTCGTGTCATTCGCGCTTGTGTGGAGATGGGAGATGAAAATCCCATTGAAAGCATCCACGATCAAGGCGCGGGCGGGCCGAGCAACGTGCTCACCGAGCTTATGGAAATCGTTGGTGGAAAGGTAAACATTCGTCAGATTGTCCTCGGGGACAAAACGATGTCTGTGCTTTCCATTTGGAGTGCTGAGTATCAGGAACGTTACGGTTTGCTGATCAGGCTGGACAAAGCGGAATTATTTCAGGACATCTGTGCAAGGGAACGGGTGAATTGCGAAATGCTGGGAGAAATTACCGGTGACGGTTACGTCACTGTGATTGACTCGGCAAATAGCACAACACCTGTTTGTCTCAACTTGTCGGACATTCTGGGAAAACTTCCGCAGAAGACGTTCAAGTCTGACCACCTCCCGAGGAGTTTTAATTCGCCGGAGTTGCCGAGTGACCTCACAATTGCGAAAGCGATTGAGATTGTTTTTCAGCAACTGTCGGTGTGCTCCAAGGGTTTTCTTGTTCACAAGGTGGATCGGAGCGTTGGCGGCTTGGTTGCTCAACAGCAATGCTGTGGAGCTAGTCAAGTGCCGATTGCTGATGTTGCTGTTGGCGCCGATAGTTATTTCGGTTTGACCGGAGTAGCGTCAGCTATCGGCGAACAGCCGTTGAAGATGTTGATTGATCCGAAAGCTGGCGCCAGAATGGCGGTGGGCGAGATTCTTACCAATCTGATGTCGGCTGGCGGAATTGACTTGTCCAAAATTCGTTGCAGAGCCAATTGGATGTGGCCGGCGAAAATGCCTGGAGAGGGTGCTCTAATGTATGACGCGGCCATTGCTATGAGAGATGCAATGATTTTATTGGGAATCGCTCCCGACGGAGGAAAAGACAGTCTCTCGATGGCGGCGACGGTTGGCGGAGAACTAGTGAAAGCACCCGGTGAGTTGGTTATTCTTGGCTATGCCTCGATGTCCGATATTACCAAGGTGCTGACGCCAGATATCAAAGCTCCTGGAGAAAGTTGTCTCGGTTTAATTGATCTTGGTTTGGAGAAGAATCGCCTTGGCGGTTCGGCTCTGTTTCAAGCTCTCAATCAGGTTGGAGATGAAACTCCTGATTGCGATCCGCAGTTGCTCAAGGCAACATGGAAAGCAATTCAAATTCTTCACGAGTGTGGTGCGATACTTTCGCTTCACGACCGAAGTGACGGCGGACTCGCTACAACCGTGATTGAAATGTGCCTTGCTGGAAACTGCGGATTTAATTGGCAGAATGCCCTTGCACCCAATATTCCGTTTTTATTTTCCGAGGAGCTCGGCCTCGTTGTCGAATATCGCCCGGAAGATGAAAAGATTATCAGAAGGGTGCTTGTGGCAGAAGGAGCACCTAATTTATGGAGACTAGGTCGTACAAACCGGTTTCCATTGGTGTTGGGCATTAAGTTGCCAATCCTTCGGCAGTGGTGGGAGCGAACCAGCTATGAGTTGGAAAAACTCCAGACAAGAAACGGAGTTGCTGATGATGAGTTCGCGACTTATCAAGTTGTGCATGAGCCGGTGTATCATCTCGGCTTTACGCCCAGCGCGACAGTTGTGAACGACGGAGACTTCAGTCCCAAGGTTGCGGTTATACGCGAGGAAGGAACCAATGGCGACAGGGAAATGGCGGCGGCGTTTTACACTGCTGGCTTGGATCCGTTCGACATTACCATGTCAGATCTTCTTGCGGGACGCATTACTTTGGATGAATTTCAGGGTATTGTAGCTCCCGGAGGATTTTCTTTCATGGACGTGTTTGATAGCGCTAAAGGATGGGCTGCGACCATCAAGTTCAACCCCAAACTTCTGGAAATGTTCGAACGATTTTACAATCGCGAGGATACGTTCACTTTTGGGGTTTGCAACGGCTGTCAGCGCGATGCTTTGCTTGGTTGGGTTCCGTTCAAAGGAATGGACGAGAATATCCAGCCGAGGTTCATTCGCAATCGCTCAGAACGCTTTGAGTCAAGGTGGGTTCAAGTGAAGATTCAACCGAGCCCGGCGGTTTTACTGGCAGGCATGGAAGGATCAACGCTTGGCGTTCACGTTGCTCACAGCGAAGGGCGATTGCACTTCCCGGATCCACAAATACTAAATGCGGTGAAAGAGAGAAATCTTGCTCCGCTGGTCTATGTGGACTCGGAAAACGAGCCAACCGAAAAATATCCGTTCAATCCGAACGGGTCTGTATCGGGAATTGCAGCTCTGTGTTCACCCGACGGACGGCATCTTGCAATGATGCCTCATCCGGAGAGAGCCTTTCTTCCTTGGCAGTGCCACTACTGGCCTAGCGAATGGTCTCATATTAAGGTTTCGCCTTGGTTGCGTCTGTTCCAGAACGCCCGCGAGTGGTGTTTGCAAAAGAAGTAAGTTCTATAGCCCCAACCCATGAAGGTGTTGGGGCTCTTTTTTTTATACAAAAATAGTTTACATTTTTTTCAATTTAGTGTAGTTTAATTCGTAGGTGGTCAAAAAATTTTTGACCTGTTTGAAAATTAAAGCATTTAGGCAAAGGAGATCGAGATGAATGAGAGCATGACTTACGCTGGTGTCGGGGTTAATTATGATGCGATGGATCCATTCAAGCGCATGGCGCAATTGGCCGGTCGTGAAACTGCGACCAATATTTCTCGGTTGAATAGTGGAGAATTTAAGGAGTTTGAGGCAAGTCGAGGTGAAAGTGCCTATCTCATCGAAGCAGCTAAAAGCTATTTCGCTCATGTAGAAGAAGGACTCGGCACCAAGAACCTCGTGGCAGATGCGATGTACAAGCTCACGGGTAAGTCGTACTACGACCACA
>Ga0172380_10006844_pt1 | contig 13063 bp, 18 predicted proteins | sample Leawe162metaG_FD_119747 | JGI IMG/M metagenome (GOLD analysis project Ga0172380, IMG submission 119747) | Leachate microbial communities from a municipal landfill in Southern Ontario, Canada - Leachate well 162 metaG | ecosystem: Engineered > Solid waste > Landfill > Unclassified | place...
ACATCCATTGTATATGCTTTAGGAAATGTTTTTCGGTTCTCATCAACTATTCTATCACAATAATCTTTTGGTGGATATATAAAAGTATCACCGCTATAATTTCTGATATCCACAACTTGATGATTATTTACATAAACACGTGACTCACTTAGAATCTCACTAGTAAATGGTGTATATGCCATAACTTTCGTATCATCTGATAAGTTCTGAAGAGCAGTATATCTAAATCCATCTAAAACAAGACCGGTGAATAATTTAATCTCAACAGGTTTAATAAATAACTTATCACCATTAGCAACATAATCATATGCTTCTTTTAAAGTCAGTATAGTATGGTCTCTATTAGAGTTAACTGGTACTCTAACATCATCGATTCCAACTCGTTTGAATACTTCTCTCATATATTCAACCGAGCCAATGAATAAATTAGTCCGGATTAAGTTATCAAATTTACCAGAAGCGACTTCTTCAAAAGAAGTTAGTCGATAGTCAAGACCACTATCAATCGCACCATATAATCCACAAGCACAATCGAAGTGGTGTGGAAGTTTTCTATCTGAATCGGATTGTATATATACCATATCTTAATATTTAAATTCTTTTATATTGTTACAACTTATCATCAATTTAATAAGTTGGTTTTGCTCTTCGAATACAGGATATGTATCTATCAGGTTATTATTAAGCATATCATTCAATGTTAACCTAAGTTGATTCTCTTGCTCATAAAGAGCTTCTTTCAGAGGTAAATCCTGACGTTTAAGGTCTATAATACCATCAACCGTTGGTAATTCATTAATCATTAGACATTTAGCCATGTAAATGCTTCTAAATGCATGAAATCTTTTCTTAGGGTCATTTCCATGTATCTTCAAATCCCGCTTCGCTACACCCAGGTATCCCTTAATTATCTTATATGTGTGACAGAGAAACATACAATCATCGAACTCACCACTTAATAATACCACATCAGCAATCATATTACCATCACCACTAAATAGATTATGATAGAATTGCCTTCTAGTCATCCAAACATACTGAGTATTATTCTCTTTATCATCGAATTGCCAACTATGTATGTTTGGTAAGTACTTAGCCTTAGTATCAAAAGACTCATAAAATAAATCATCAATGACTCTAATGAAATCATTATCCGAATCAGCCGTAGCAATACCATGTAACCTAGAACCAAATAGGTATTCTTTATACACTAAAGTACATAAGTATTCGTGTTGCTCTTTATTTATTTTAATATTCATAAAGTGGGTTTACAAAGTGGTGAATATCTCAGGGTCTCGATAAATATAACAATCACTATTTTCCACACCATTATCTAATGATATTGAATAGATACAATGACTTGTTATTGTGGTACCATATGTACACTCAGCACGAAAGTTATAAGAGATGTTGATTTCACCCTTTTCATTTATGAAAATATCCCCTCTAGAACCTTGTATAAAGTCTAAACTGTTTGGGTTTATTAACATAAGTTTAATATAAATGATGGACTTTAAAATATGATAGTTTAAATATAAAATAACTTTATCAACTTCTTTATCGCTATCATTACTTGTGAAGGTTTCCTTCTCCCATTTAGTAAAAAGTTCGGATTTTTTGATTCCTTCATAGTATATAGAATCGAATTTAAAAACTAACTCAGTCTCGATATTTGATGAGCCTAGATATCTATATGTTATTTGACTAAATGATATTGTTGTCAATGATAACAACAGTATGATGGTTATTAATTTCATGAATCTCATATTTTATATATTTAAGTACAAATATAAGTAAAAAAAATTAATAAACAAGTTAAGTACACTATTTAATTCGCTTTAATTTTCAAGAAAAAAAAATATTTAAATTATCAAATTAAATATTTAATATATAAGATAAATAATAAAAATAGTATATGGGATGTGGTCTAAAGGGTTCAGCACTGCTAAGTAGTCAGCAACATTTGAAATATTACCAAAACAACCTCATTGCGGTAAATGGTCCAAATATATCTGAGAAGTTATTGTTGGAGAATATTAGAATTCCATATAAACAAATCCTAAAAAGCAGAATCATTTTAAAACCTGGACAGAATGACTACCTATTTAATTTCCTTGGACTAGGTGATAATGCAACTTTTCTTAATATAGTAGCTACTTATGATGAACAATCAATTGAGGAAGATGACTTCGTGCAATATAATTATTTTTCCGAGCCCTCGAAGATTTACTCATTTGGTCATTTACTTACTTTATCCGGTAATTCAACTAATCGAATTGAGCAACTTTACTTAACAAATCCCAATTTAGACTTCCCAGTTAAACTAGATGTATTAGTTGCAGTTATTGATGATGAGGATTCATTCTTCACCGGTGCTAATGCACCAACTGTTACAACTAGTGTAACATTCGGTAATTTATTAACTGAGTATATCGTGACATGGGTTGCTGGGGAAACCATTGCTATTCTAAATGCAGCTAGTATTGCTCAGGCATATATAAATCTTGATGATATAAACTCATTTGATAGACAGGGTAAAATTGTTGTCATTGATGATAGAAGTGTTGGGTCAATTTACCTAGACTTCATCAACGAATATGAAGCTATTCAAGCAATGAGTGTTTTAAATTGGGTATTGGAAAATCCAAATAGCTCAATATCTAACTTAGTGAGTGATGATAATCAAGCACCACTTATCACATTCACATCTGCTGTTTCATTAACTTCACCAAGTCTACCATCCGCTCCATCACCGGCACCAGCTTCAAGTCTATTAACAAGTGAGGATGGAACAACATTTTATGCATCTTCTTTATCATTATCTATGTATAGTGGAACTATATCTAAAACATTCTTACTATCTTACTTAGTTGATTCTGTAACAGATAATAGAGATGGTGTGATTGATTTATCTAACGAAAATGTTATTATAACGGATTCAAGTGATGAACTATATAATTTCATAGTTGCTAATGGTACTTATCTAATTAAGTTTGACTTATCTGATATTGCATCAAATACAGTAGATACTGATATAACGATTATTCTAGAAATACTTAGCTAATATATGGCATTACATAGTAAAGACACATTCATTAAACAATATTCACCGAGTGATACATTGATTATAATTCAGGACGTTGATGATAATGTTACCTATGAGATAAAACCATGGAATGTGAACTCTATGTATGTTAGACCGGCAGGTAAATCAATTATTATTAAGCAGAAAGGTTCTGATTATAACCCAGTAATAACATTTGATACATATAGTGAAGCATTGGGTGCGCTAACAAATTTACAAATGTCCATTGATTTAATGAAAGGTGTTGTTGATAATATTCCGGATGAAATCAAGAACTATATCGATAATCAAATATTAAGTGTTATAGAATCTGGTAAATTTGTATTTAGACAATCTACTACATCAGATAGCTGGGATATATTAGAGCATGGAATGGATAAAAAACCATCTGTTATGATATTAAACAATGATTTAGAAGTCATTGAGGGTTATATTAAATATATCGATGATGATAATATCGAGGTAGGATTTAACATCCCAATAAGTGGATGGATATTGCTTAATTAGACATTTAAATATTCTTTTACCTTATATATCATTAACTGAGTTATTGTATCTGATGGTATAATAGAATTGATATGTTTGATGTTAACTTTAACACTTTTACTTACTTTCTCAGAAGCTGAACCATCACCAGTTGGTGATACTTCATGATAATCCGATTCAGATAAAGGTAATATACATATATGATACTTAGATGAACTAGTCTTAGATTTAAAGATAGGAGATTCGAAGTTAAATTCAAAATTATCTCTAAGTACGATACCAGCTTCTTCTTCAAGTTCTCTCTTTAAGGCTTGTTCAGGTGTTTCATTCTCATCAATAGTACCACTCAACACAGTTATATGAAATTCCTTTCCTTCACTTAATTTATACGAGGGAATATACTCTTGTCTAATAATAAACTGATTATACTCAATTATAATTGGAACACATATAACTAAATCTGGTTCTTCTAAAACACTCCAATCTTCAAATCTAACTATACTCATATAATCATCACTATATAGAACATCTTTTTCAGACTTCACTTCTTCTTCTTTAATTTTTGAAAATTTATCCATAATTTAGTATTATCGTTTATATAATTATATATTAAATTACAATTCTCTTCTTAGCTATATCATGATTCATCATTATTCTCACTAATTCAGAAAATTTAACACTTGGTTCCCACTTAAGTATATCAATTGCCTTACTCGCATCTCCGATTAATAAATCCACTTCCGCTGGTCTATAATATTTAGCATCAACTACGATTACTTTCTTGCCACTATTTTTATCAACTGCATATTCATCCTTACCCTCTCCATACCATACTAGCTCAAGACTAGTATATTTTATAGCCTCATCTATAAACTCCCGGATTGAATGTGTCTCACCAGTTGCAAGTATAAAGTCATCAGCTGTATGATGATGTAATAATTTAATGATACCATCTGCATAATTTGGACAATAACCCCAATCTCTTTTTGCGTTTAAATTTCCTAACCGGAGTGGTTCAAATTCCTTACCTAACTCGATATCCTGGTTAATTCTAGCTAAACCAAGAGTTATCTTCCTAGTAACAAAAGTCTCACCTCGTCGCTCAGATTCCATATTGAAACATATTATATTACATAGGAACATATTATACGACTCCCTATATAATTTAGTCATCTGATAAGCATATAATTTCGCAACAGAATAGGGGGACTGACAATTCATTGGCGTTGTCTCTGTTTGTGGGATTTCTTGAACCTTACCGAATAATTCAGAAGTTGACATCTGAATAACTCTACACTTAGGTGTGTGTTTCCTAACGGCTTCTAGGACAGATAATGTTCCCAAGGCATCTACTTGACTAGTATACATCGGTATACTAAATGAAACATGAACCTGAGATTGTGCACCGGCATTGATTAAATAATTTGGCTGTACTCTATACACGATATCATCAATAGATAATGGGTCAGTTAAATCACCATAATATAGATTCAACTTATCGAAAATATGGTCAATCCGTTCGGTATTAAATGAACTAGACTTTCTTATTATACCATGCACCTCATAGTTCATTTCCAAGAACTTCTCAGCTAAATAACTACCTAACTGTCCGGTTATACCTGTTATCAATACTCTATTCCCCATATAACTCTTATATTATAGTTTATACGTAAAGTTTAATTTAAATAGTTAAAACGGTATTGTTATAAGACCATCTTTTTTAGATAACTTAGTCTTATGTATATTATAATACTCTCTTGCTTGTTGCATATTACCTTTTTGTATAATATCTATGGATTCACGATAGAACTTGAATGGTATCTTATTTAAATTATCAACTGATATATTAGACAAGTTTGAAAACTTATTATACCATTCCTGAAAGGTTGGTGAATCAAAGTGTAATATCGCTGCTATTTTATCACTAAGTTCATATACCCTACCGGTGAAATAATGAGGACCATAACTTCTTAACTCTTGAGTAACTCTTCCTACACTTTTACCATTGGCATATGAGAGACATTTACCATCTTTACATCGAATAAATTGATTTGTGTTAAGGAACGGATTTGGTAAATCATCTCTATCATATACTGCCTCATAGTTCTGAAAATGAATACAACTAAAACTTTTCGAGATTGGTGTTAATATACTTATTAGCGATTGTTTACACCATATTAATTCATCACTGTCTATATGAAAAAGCCATCGGATACCATATCCTAAACAACTTTGTATACATTGGTCAATAAATATAGTTTGCCTTTCCTGAATTGTATAATAATTATTAAGAGTGTCAGTCTCACTGATGTATTCAGCGAATATTTTATTTGGATACCTATCCGTTATTTCTTTCAGTTCCGGTGTTTCTTCAATGCGCAGAAAGATATATTCAACACCAATACTAAAGTGATATTTCAACCAGGTTTCAAAATTTAATGGCTTTCTAACCATCGAACATATTGCTATCATGTCAAGCTAGTAATTATAGTCTTATATGAATTTTTAAGTTTACTTATTCTAGATAACCAATTATTTTTATACTCCCCATCTTTAACAAATCTTTGAATTCTCGGCTCGATGTATAATATAAACTCTCTTATTTTACTAAAGAAAGCTGATAATAATTTTGGGGATTTATATAACTTTTGTAAGTCCTGGACTAAATCAACATAAGACATACCATTTATTATAGGCTTTCTTATATTTTTCATCATATTGATTAGCTCATTTGTTGAATCTGAATCAATACCCATTTTAGTAACTTGTGATAAATTAAGAGTAATGAAAAAACCAAAATCATTAATGAAACTATTAATAACGTTTACATTAATCGCTTTTGTCGATTCTAATACAAACTGTTGATAGCTCTTAATTCTTGGTCTCATCTATTTAAGTTGAATATTTACATATATATTAAACTATGAAAGCCATTATTTTTATTCTTTCTAAGAATTGAGCCTGTTTTTTGTGAAAGATATTTAAAAACCTAATATTAATATATAGACTAAATCGCTTCAATGATATGACAGGAAGAAAAAATATAGCAACTACGATTCATGAGTTTCTGATTGAACAACAAAATATAGAAAATAACATAAATGATAATTTTCGAAAATGGTTTGGAAACTCTAAAGTTAAAGAAGGTGAAAAACCACTAATTTTATATCATGGCACTAAAACAAACTTTAATACTTTTAAAGCAAGTAAAAGCATTGGTAACCAAGGAGAAACTGACCAAATAGAAGGAATGTATTTTACAACGGAGAAAGATGCTGCTTCATTTTTTTCAATAAGTGATGATGAGAGGTATTTAAAACCAGTTTATTTATCATTGAAAAATCCATATTTTACCGATGGAAATAATGAATTAAAAAATGAATTAAGTATTAATAAACTGAGTGAAGTCAATAAGACATTGAAAGAATTAGGACATGACGGTTTAATAATGAAAAGAGGGTTTTATACCAAAGGTGGTCCATTTACATTGTATTTAGCATTTTATCCAAATCAAATTAAATCAATAAATAATGATGGAAGTTGGGATACTAATGATAACAATATTTATTCTTAAATTTATGTAATGTGATAAAAAATAAAGTAAAAATAATGCTACGATGAAACTCAATACAAGTACAAACGTAACATTATCTATAATTATAAACCCTCCTCCGACTTTCTAAGTTTTTTGATAGCTAGAACACAATTATTTCTTTCTTTTCGCAAATCATTCACATCGATAGTTTTGTCTTTTTTTGCCATAACAATAAGTTCATCGATTTTCATCAGTGATTTTTTTAAATCTTCCATTTTCATAATTCTCGTATTTTTTATAAAAATATGAATTTAATTTTAAATATCTAAATTATTTTCGATATAATTAAAAATTAATTTATGATGATATGATATCTTAAATATTAAAACTATCTAATGCAAGTTTTATTCTTTGTGATATATCTTTAAACTCATGCGCTAATGATACCTCCATACCCCTATCAATGAAAGATACTCGATAACAATAATCTTCAAGTTCCTTTATATTAAATTGACGGATTTGTTCATATAGAGTTTGGATGATAATCTTATTCAAAAACAGTAAGGTCACTTGAGGCAATTTTATCGTATAACCCATTTATTAATTAAATATTTACACAAAAAAGTTTTCATGATGGAAACTTAATTTAAACAAAGCCAAAATTTTAAAAAGCCAACACACATCTACAATATTACTTGTAAGTATTTTTCTTTTTTACAATCATTACCCCAAACTAAATTTTGTTATCTCAGTTTTTTGTTCAGTACATTCAATGTGTTTTTTTTGGCAACTTTTATACTATTACCCAAGTTTATTGCAATTAAATTACCTCTCAATGTATAAGCACAATATCTGATTTCAGGAAATCCACCTTGCTTTACAAATCGAGTTCCTTTAGGTAATTTAATCAATTGTGGATAAACTGCTTCTCTAAATTTTAGTTGTTCTGTTACTATGTTCATATCTTTATTATTTTTCTTTTATTTTTTGTCTAGTTATCTGATTATACACTTTACCTTAATAATCTGACTAGGTTCTCCTATGCTACTTTTATGAGCTGTGTAACGACTCCACCACGAATATTTGTTTCGATAACTTCCATAACAGTTACGATTATTTTTTTACCCTTAGTTCTCTGAGCCTTCCCATTAATCTCCGGCATCAAATAAGGATACATTCCACTAACTGGTTTTACTCCATTACATTTAACAACTACATCAACATCATTGTAAAATGCGTCTGTCCAACAACTAGTATATTCATCATCAGCATTATAACCATTTCTTGTAAATTCAAGTTCCACAACATCACCAACTTTCAACAAAACTTTACTATTAATCTCAGCCATTTCTTCAGCCTTTTTTTACCTTTTCAATAGCTTCAAGAACAGATATGTGTGCGACATATTTTGGATGATTGATTATATATGACATGTTGTAATTCTTGACACACCATAGACAATACTGAAAGTCAGTTTCCATAATCTCATCAATCAATCTACCTGCGTATTTACCATTCCAAAAATAGTATGGAGGTAAATCAAGTTTCTCATTACGAGTAAAAGAACTCATACCACGCAACTCATTATCAATTTCAATATCCGGGTACAATGCTTTGACCTTATTCAAATCAATTGAAACATTCTTGATGTAATAATAATTGTGATTAACACCTGTTTGATGATGTTTTCCATAACTATCAGTTATAAACCGTGGAACTGCTTCGTAATCCCATAGTGTGTAAAACTGTTTTGCAAATCCGATTACTTTTTTCATACACACAAAGATAATAAAAATATATTAATATACAAATATTTTTGAATTTATTTATTTAAATTCCTAATGATGCTAATTTCAAATCTCTGATAATTCTATTTAAACAAGTAAATTTATCATCATCTAATTTTAAATATTCCGTAAATGTCAAATGTATTTCAATATGTTCAACATTTCCTCTAACACCAACTCTATCTCCATTTTCATTAATGAGGACTATTTGATATACCGAAAAGAATTTAGTCATTTCTCCAAACTCATACATCTTATCGTTAAGATATTTAGAAATCATATCTCGTATTTCACTTGACAAAAAGTCTTTATCCACTACTGGCTTTATCATAAAATCAATAATATATAAATGCTCAATACAAAAAGTAAAACGTCTAAATTGATACCGTGATAAATCTTTCTCATATTGAATAAGTTCTATACCAATAGACTCATTTAAGTGTTTTTGTGATACACTTTTAATAACCATTGCTATATCTTCTATTCGAATCATTATACAAATATACATAATTATTTGGATAATAGGAAAAAAACATATATATTTGTAGTATGAAATTAATAGACTTTAAAAACAATCCACAAGAACTAATAGGCAAAACTGTTATTTACGAGAGTGGGATGACACATTCAGAGTATCGAAGACGTTCATTGATGAAAATTATAAAGGTCACAAAGACTGGGTTTAAATTGTTCTCTATGCCGGATACACTATTTAATTTTGATGGCTCAGAAAAAGGATTGAATATCCCATCGAGAATGGCAATTATTTCAAAATGCGAATTAGTCACTGAGGAAGAGGCTGATATACTTAGAGCTGAATGGAAACAACAAAAGCAAGTTAAACAACTTAGAGAGAAAATGAAAGCTAAGTTGGAGACTATGACATTTGAACAGCTTAAGAAGATGGAATTGCTTTAATAACACAATCAATTCCCTTCGATTTAATGAATTCACATAATTCATTCTTAAACTCATCAATTGATGTATAATTTTGATGATTAAATCCTTTTAGCACATTTCTATATGGCGCAAACCATTTTATGAAATCTAATTGTTCCTTTTCACTCGTACCATTATCATTATAATATAACTCAATACGCTTTATATATTTTATAACATTATTGACTTCTCTATTTGTTCTAGTTTCCATCTCATCAGATTCTTTCTTCTTTGGCTTTTTCATACCATCAAAAAAATCATTATACGGAAATAGTTTATAGTTGTTTGATAACTTATCACCATCAATTACAATACATGACTCCATTGGATAATGGCGATTCTTCCAACCATGAAACTGCTTATCTCTTGTAAATGAAACTCCATGAAAATTATCTCCCTTTATCGTAGTCGAATCATCCCTAATTGGATGACCAGTCTTAATATAATTCTGTTCCAATATCATCCATGTTGAAATAAATGATGTCCAGTGATATATATCACCAATTTGCTTAGCCTCGTTTAAATATTCCTCAATAGTAGTTAATATAAATCTTCTAGATTCCATTTACAGTTTTCTTTAATTTATCTAAACAGTTCGAACATCGATATTTAAATTTCGTATATCTTCCTCGAACTGTTTTCGCATATTATCGATATATTTCTTTAAGTCTTTCTTCTCCTCATCTACTTGCTTTAATAGTTCTTTTAGTCTATCTTGCATAGCCTTTCCCTTTTCCTTAATATCTTCTATTTGTTTAGAAAGCTTAGTATTCTGTTCTTGTCTTTCCTCCAGGTCAGATAACTTAGCAGATAGTTTTAAATCAGTATCCCTCTCCTTAAGTAATTGTTTATAATATTCTATTCTACCCTCTGTGCTTTTTAATTCAGCCATTTTCTTAACAATTGGTAAATACATCGTTAAGAAACGATTCTTATCAACAATATCATCGATAACCTTTGATATATCTTTATTATCAGTATTATCTATAATAACTTTTTCTAATTTACTTTTCCGAACATCAAAATCCTTTATTTCATCTTTAAGTTCATTAAACCTTTCTTTAAGTTCAGCGATAGAGGTAGTATCTCTTCCACCGATTTCAATCTTGTCATCATTTCCCTCAACTACTAACTTATGTCTCTTAATATATTTCATTTACTTCGATGTGAATTTTTGCCAAACTGACTTAATATCATCTATCTGGTAGTCATTATATTTATTATCAGGTGTTTTAGCATCTAATCGCATAACACCATTGTCGTTTTCACCTTGTAAGTAATACAAACCTTTGATTCTAAAATTAACCATCTCAACTGGTTCCTCGATTTTAACATCAACCATCCATATAGATATCTCTGCACCGACCTTTAAATCTTTATTAAATCCCTTCGGTGTTCGAACAACTCCATACTTAACAATATCTTTAGGAGCACCTATAAAATCTTGACTATTTATACTTTGTTCCTCTCGTTTATAATTATCAAGAAAATCTATATTATTCTCCTTATACTTAAATAGAATAGTATCATTCATTGTTCCAAGATAATAACAAACTAGGGCAGTATCTCCGCCATTCTCAATCTCTCCTTTCATTATAAATGGTACTTTATTGAAGTTTTCTTTCTTCATTTGTAATGTACCACTTTTTGATTCCCCAAAACTACCAGTAATGTCCTTAGTCTCTACATAAATATCTGCCTTAGTACTCTGACCCTTGGTAGTTGTCCCACGACCAGTCTCCCCGGTAAGAATATCACTCATATCAACTTTTATATTAAAATAATCTTGTAAGAGCTTAGCTTGTGCACCACCTTTTCCAAATATAGTATTATCATTTAATACATTTATGATGAATCTCTTTAAATCATCCGGAATTGAATCACCATACTCTTCCAATAAATCAACAACACCCTCATTCCATTGCTTAAATAATGCAACTTGTCTACCAGAACCATCAGGCATTTGTTTATAATTCTTTTTCTTATCCACACCTTTACCCTTACCTTGTAGAGTAGAACCCTGTCGACCATCAGGTATACTTGAATAATCATCCACTGTATATTTATAATGTGCCTTATTGAAAATCTTCATAACCTGAAGTGGATTTATCAATGTATTATTATTTTTGGCTTTATGTCTAATTGAGTTCAATAAATCTTTCTTATCTCTTTCATTAAGAACCAATTCTCTCTCATATAATTTATCATCAGGGAAAAGGAAATTCAACATTGATTTAACATATTCTCTATTTGATAATAAAGAATCGGAATCAATTGATTTTCCATCTAGACTAACTAACTTACTCTTAATATCTTTCAAGAAATAAACATGTCCTTTTTTTACAACATTTCCGTTCACATCCTTCTCATCTGAGGATTTAACTTTCAATCCGCCTGGGATTCCCTTTTCCTTAAGTTGCTCCTCACGACTAAGAACATGTGCTTCCTTAGTAACACTTCCTTTCTTATACTCAATATCTTTGTCTAAAAGCCATGATAATTCATCAACCGATTTTATCCAATCCGCTAACTCTACTTTTCTTCGTTCTCTTGCCTCTTTATGCCCCCTGTTTAGAACACCTTTAGGTGTCTGTATACCCCCAACTTCTCGAATCTTAGCACCATCGATAGCAACCGTCGTCCCAACTGATGTGAATATACTAATTAGTCCGATTTCCTCATCCATATCTTCTGGTTGCTTAGGATTTATCCGACCATTTTTCAAAGTACCATCACTTGCTAAGAATTTAATCTCAGTGTTCGTCTCACCTAACTTATTAAACTGCTCAGAGTTAATTGTTAACCTACCATTATTATCCCAAGTTAACTCAACATCAGTGTCTGTAACCGGAGAATCAGACACTTCCTCAGTACCATCCTCTGATTCCAATCGCTCAGTTCGTTCCTTATCAATAGCATCGATATGTGACTTTAACATACCCTCTGTTGCTTCCATTGCTCTAATTAAATTAGAGAAATTTGACTTAAAGCCACTAGCATCATCTTTAGAATATTTAAGCTTTTCTAAATACCTAAGCATATTATCATACGATTTCTTAAGATTCTTATCATTGAATTTATTAACAAGACTTGAATACTGAGATAACTTAATTCCCTCTTTGTTAATTTTATCAAAGATAGCATTATAAACCACTAAACCCTTTTCTTCATAATCAGAATCCTTACTAATAACAACACCTCTTAAGCGATTACCTTTTTTAAAAACCTCTA
>Ga0172380_10006845_pt1 | contig 13063 bp, 14 predicted proteins | sample Leawe162metaG_FD_119747 | JGI IMG/M metagenome (GOLD analysis project Ga0172380, IMG submission 119747) | Leachate microbial communities from a municipal landfill in Southern Ontario, Canada - Leachate well 162 metaG | ecosystem: Engineered > Solid waste > Landfill > Unclassified | place...
CAATAAATGAAAAAACGGGCGTGATCAGCAACTGCAAGCGGAGTAGGAAGAAATTAAAAATCGGCGGCTGGCGCCGCCATGGAATCGTTTGCTCGCTTGACACAGGTCGGCTAATGGGTGTCCTGAATCCTTCGATAAACCCAGATAGTTCATTAGCTATTGGGGTATTGAAAAATCAATGGGTTGTAGGTCGGATTTTAACCCGACATGTCGGGCTGAAGCCCGACCTACGCCCCAATGGATTATCTGGGATAAACTCAGGAGAGCCTTACCTAATGGGTTGGCATTGTTCAACTGCTTTTTTGGAATTATAGCAATGCGCTGACGCATCAAGGCGAGTTTTGGCTCGGCTGTCTCTCATTCAAATTCCCGATCAATAGAGCATTATCGTAGGGCGGGTTCTACCCGCCGGATACAAGTGTCGGGCGGAGCCCAATCTACGGATTATTTTCCTATTGAAAGAGAAATGGAATCAGCCAGATAAAAAAACCGCCTTGCGGCGGCTGAATTGGGAGTTGAGGGAGATTGAGCAACCCGGCCCCTCAACCGGGTTTGAAATCGTAGGGGTAAGCTTGTAGCATCGGCTTCATCAGCATGTCTTCCATAGTGATATGCTCGGTCAGCCAATCCCTCAAAAACTGCGGATAATGATCCATCACGTATTCCGGCCACATACTATTATTGGCCTCCAACTGATCTTTCGTGTGTTGCAGTTCGTTTTGCAAGTGCCGATGTGCCAGTTCGTGTTGCGCGAAAGGGAAATTGACTGCCTGCGCAAAACGCTCTTCATTTGCAAAATGGGCAAGCGCGCATTTCATAAACTGCTTGATGGATAGCAACAAGTAAGAGCAATCCTTTATTTCGACCGCATACTCTATGCTGTTGACCATGCCGATCAAATTTTTATTTTCAGAATCGAGCGTTGCATTCCCGACACTCAATTTTTTTGTCCAGATTTTGGCCATTTCGCCACCTTGAAATCAAACTGTTACAGGATCATTGCGCCAACCGGATACCTGCCAAACGCCAAGTTCGTCGCCCGGGGCGCTGGCTTCCCCCCATTGCCGCAGAGCCGCGCGAACCCAGGTGAGCTGAAAAACCTTGTCGAAAAAATAATCTGCCCCGGCACGCTTGCAGCGGTCAGAGTAGAACTCGTCGGTACAGCCGGTCAATACCATGACCTTGATGCGGGGGTGGCGCTTTTTGAGTCGCTCCAGCATGCCGATCCCCGCTCCGTTCCTCAGGCCAATATTGAGGATCACAAGATCGGGACGCAACGCGTCAATGCGTTCGACCGCATCCGCCCCGCCCACCGCATGGCCGACAACCGCAACACCGGGGATATCAAAAAGGATGGATAGCAAATTTTCGAGCATGATCGCCGTATCTTCCACAATAAATACATTCATCTCACAGCCCTTCGTTGTACCGTTTGTGCCGACAAAATCCAATACCGTATGATGCCCGTCTACAGGTGGGGCGGGCATCGGAATTATCCGATTATGGCGTAGGCGGAAAGGCGGTTTGGGTGTCGGTGTTTGTCCGACAACGCGCGGCGGCAGGAACGGCTATTCCATGAGGTGTTTTTCGACGGCGTAACGCATCAGCTCGGCATTGTTGCGCAACTGCATTTTTTCCAGGATGCGGGTGCGGTAGGTGCTGACGGTTTTCACGCTCACGGACAGGGCAACGGCGATTTCCGATACCGTTCTGGCCGAGGCAAGCAGCAGGAAAATCTGGTATTCGCGATCCGACAAAGTTTCGTGCGGCTGCTTTCCCTCCTGCGCGCCAAGTTCGTTGGCGAGCATTTCGGCCACCGTCGCGCTGATGTATTTCTTGCCTGCCGCCACGCGTCGCACCGCCTCCGTCACGATCTCCGGCGCGCTTTCCTTGGTCAGGTAGCCAGCTGCGCCGGCCTTGATCAGGCGCACCGCATACTGCTCTTCCGGGTAGATGCTGAGGATCAGTATCGGCAATTTCGGTTTTTCCTCGTGAAGCTGCTTGAGCACGTCGATGCCGTTCAGGCCGGGCATGGCAATATCGAGCAACGCCACGTCGCAGCCGTTTGCGCGTATCCAACGCAGCGCATCCGCACCGTTGACGTGTTCCGCCACAACTTTCATATCGGGGTTCTCATCCAGGATTTTCTTCAGCCCCTGGCGCACGATGGCGTGGTCGTCGGCGATCACAATGCGGATCATGTTTTCCCCTCTTCTTGATGGTTGGCGGAAAGCGGCAATACCACCGCCACATTAAGCCCGCTGCCGGGCGTGTTATCGAACCTGATCTTGCCACCCAACTGCATGACGCGCTCGAACATGCCGCGGATGCCATAAGAATCGGCGGCGACAACATGCCCTCCCGGCATACCGCAGCCATCGTCGCTGACCGACAGCGCGACCTCCTCGTCGCCATGGTGGAACTCGACTTCCACTTTGGATGCGCCGGAATGCTGCGCGACATTGGTCAGCGCTTCCTGGAAGATGCGGAACAGCGCAATCGAGCGTTGCTTGTCCAGATTGCCCTTATCCCCGACACAGTTCACCCGGCACGCGATGCCGGTGCGTTTCTGGAACTGCGCGGCGTGCCATTCTATCGCCGCCAGCAGGCCGAGGTCGTCGAGTATGGTCGGGCGCAGTTCGGTAATAATGCGCCGCGTCACGCCCACCGCGTTATCGAGTAATTGCGACATCGAATCGACACGCTCGAATAGCGGCGCCGAGTCCTTGCCGGCGGGCAACCCGCGCGCCAACCAGTAAATCTCCATTTTAATCGCGGTCAGCGTGCCGCCCAGATCGTCGTGAATTTCGCGCGCGATGCTGGCCTTCTCTTCTTCGCGTACATTCTGCAGGTGCGTGGAGAGATCGCGCAGCTGGCGTTCTGCCAGCCTGTGCTCGGCGATGTAGGTAGCCAGCGCCATGCCGACCACGGACAGGATCACCATGTAAAGCCAGTAATTGGTCAGTTGGGTTGCCGCAATGTCATCGGCGAAAAAACCGGTTCCCCGATACGCGCCCAGCAATGCCTGGACTGCCGTCATGACCAGGGCAACCATCGTCCCCCAAGTGCCGAGGCGCGCCGCCACCCAGGCGATAAACAGGAACATCACGTAGCCTTTGGCCACCAGGCCGATGCTGTCATGGAACCATTCAAGAAAAACGGCCTGTCCCGCCAGAAACGTCAGCCCGAGCAACAATGCCGCTACATGCATCCGCTTCATTTCAAGCCAGTCACCCTTCTCCAGACGCCAGACCAGGAACAGCGGGGTAATCAGGATGATGCCGAGCGTGCCGCCCATCCACCACCGGGTCAGCCCCAGCAATAAAGCTTCGTGCTCCAACGCCCCGGAAGCCAGTAAAGCTGTTACGCCGACCAATGCTCCAATACTGTAGCCGCTCCCCCCCAGAAGAATCAACCGCAGGTAATCGCGCAGGGAACGGAGGCGCGAGTTGAATCTGCTGGCGTGCGTGAGCAGCCAGGCGCCGAGCATCGCCCCCAGCGTATCGCCCAGCGCGATGGCGGCGGCAACCCAGAACGGGTTCCCCAATATGGCGTGAATCAGCAGCGCCCCGAAGAGCACGCCCCACGCGTAGCGCATTCCACCGATCAACAGCGCGGCCAACGCCCAACCGCTGGCTGGCTCGAAAATACTGAAAACAGCATCGCTCTTGAAATAAAGATGGACGATATAGGCCAACAGTGCGTAAATCGCCGCTACGCCAAGCTGCTTGGGCAGGTCAGAAAAGCGGTGCCAAGTATTTGGATGGGGCGTATTTGAATGGTGCATCTCAATTCGTTTCTTATGAACCCGATTTTCCAAACCAAGCCATCACGTTTTTGCCCGCGCATATTGCCCCGCCCCGCCACGTATTACAATAGCCCGTAATCCCCCTGACTAAGCGGAGCCATGCCATGCAAAACCAATCCGATCTACCCCTGTTGCGCGACAAGCTGCGCGCGTTTGCCGAAGCGCGCGACTGGGATCAATTCCATTCGCCGAAAAACCTGAGTATGGCGCTGATGGTGGAAGTCGCCGAACTGATGGAGCATTTCCAGTGGCTGACCGAGGCGCAGTCCGCCGCACTGCCCGCCGATGACAAACAGGCCGTCAGCGAAGAACTGGCCGACATCCTGCTGTACCTGGTGCGCCTGTCCGACAAACTGGGCGTTGACCTGCGCGAGGCCGCGCTGCTCAAGCTGGAAAAGAATGCGCTGAAATATCCGGCGGAACTGGTGCGCGGCAGCGCGAAGAAGTATCGCGACAAAACAAGCCAGTAAAATATAACGCGTTGCCGCAAATACCTATTGGTAATATTATTCGCCGGTTAAATGGAAATTTAAGGGGGCAAGCCCGTAATGAGCAACGTTAACTCAACCTCTCCGAACAAGGGAAGCGCCAGCGAATCCAGCTTCCTTTCCGAGCTGGCCGGGGAGGCGACAAGCAAACTTCAAGCACTCAAGGAAAGTGTACGCGACAAAGAAGCCAAGGCCGAACTTATCAATATTGCGCTGGGCAAAATTTACCAGTTCTTCAGTCTATTTTCGCGTCACGCCAATGATCTTGAGCCTGAAATTCAGCGACCCTACAATCTCGATAATCAGACAACATTCACTCCCCTGAAATGGAATGACGCGGTTTCCGATTACCGGAAGAGGGATTTTTCCGACAATGCATTCATGGATCATGTTTCATTCAAAGTGCGCCTGACCTCTCCCGCGCCGGTGATGGTCATACGACGGTTTAATCAGGCCGAAAAACGCTGAAAAAAGAATTGCACGCCTTCGGCTTGCGCCCTGTCGACGATCTGGACAAAATATTGCGCAGCAACCAACAGGAAACCCTACAAGTGAGCTTGGCTCCGGATTTTCTGGTACGCATCAGGTTTCAGGGGAATTATGACGACGACAGAATCGACATGCTGTGCAATAACCTGGAAGGCTTCGGAGCCGTCGCCTTCAAACTGGCTCCCGAACAAATCACGCCTCATCTGCTGGACGAGATGGGCCGCTATCTTATCGGGCGCACGGATAGTTTGCCGGCAATTTTGAACCGAACCAAACACTTTCAAAAGCAATTGAGCCAGCACCCGCGCGGGCTATAAAACTGCCCGCCAAGTTGAACCTCAATCAGTCGGCAGATTTCGCAGGAGCCTCATCCGCCTTATCGGGGCGCGGATAGTTTTCCACGAACGATTTCAGGCCGGACTGCACCAATTCATAGGTTTTATCGATGTTGGAAGCGATATCCCCCTCCAGCACTTTCAGGCCGCCGAGAATCTCGCGCGCCTCGGAGAAACCCTGATCGATCCCGCCGCCGATCAGTTTGGTGAAATCATTCAGCGCCGTTTCCAGGTCTTTTTCCGGATGTTGCTCGGCGTACTTGCCGAAAAATGCCGTGCTCAGCGACACAATGCGATCCGCCGTGGCTTGCGGGCCGAAATCCATACCGGAGTCAGACGCTGCCTGAATAGCATTGTCGCCAAATTCAGGCGCCAATACCTGGTTGAGATTTTCGATGGCAGTTTTATAAAGCAGACTCATGGAATGGTTGCCCGCGCTTAGCGACACTTCCATTGAAGCTTTCAGGATGGACGCATTGAGCGCCTGCTTGGAAGCGTCAACGCCCGGCTTGGCTACCTCCGACTTGCCTGCCTCTGGCGCATGCGCCTCAACGCGCTCTTGCTTGTCTTTGGGATGCGCGGCGGCAGCACTGGCTGCTTGTCCAACAGATTCGGTTTTCATCGCAAGAGTTCCTTATAAAAAAATGGACATCTAAAATTGATTAACCTAGAAAAAGCAGTTAGCCACAGAGAACACAGAGATCACAGAGAAAAACCAAGCAGTTACAGAGAAATTGGCATTCACCTCTTGGGTGAAACCAGGAAAGGCGGCAAACCCTCACATTCTCTGTGTCCTCTGTGTTCTCTGTGGCTTGAACTGAGGTTTTAAGATTAACCCCATCAGATATATATCGGCAGCTATCAGAAAAACTTCAGGAAATTAATCCGGTATGCGCCGGCCGCTCCCCCTTGCCGGTTCAATTCACCGCCACGCGCGGCGCACCCTGCCGCATCTCGCCGATCACCGCCGCCTGCGCGAAGCCGCCACGTTGGAACATCGCCAGCACTTCATCGGCCGCTTCCGGCGCGACGGCCACCAGCAACCCGCCGCTGGTTTGCGCATCGGCCAGCAGGCGGCGCTGCCAGTCTTGCAGGTGCACGGCAAAATCCACTTCGTCCCCGTAGCTTTCCAGGTTGCGCTCAATCGCGCCAGGGCCATAGCCTTGCTGCACCAGCGGCAACGCCTCGGACAGGATCGGCACCTGCTCAAATTGCAGGCCGGCCGCCAATCCCGCACCACGGCACATTTCCAGCAAGTGGCCGAGCAGGCCGAAGCCGGTCACGTCGGTCAGCGCATGCACGCTATTCAATTCCGCCAAGGCGCTGCCCACCGTATTGAGCTGGGTAGCACTGGCGACCAGTTGCGCGTAGCCCTCGGCTGACAGCGCGCCTTTTTTCAGCGCTGCCGCCAGCACCCCGATGCCCAGCCCCTTGCCGAGAATCAGCTTGTCGCCCGCTTGCGCGCCGTTGTTTGTCTTCAACCGGTCGGGATGCACGATGCCGATTGCCACCAGCCCGTAAATCGGCTCGGTCGAATCGATGGAATGCCCGCCCGCCAGCGGGATGCCGGCAGCCTGGCAAACGGCCTCGCCGCCATGCAAAATCGCGCGTATGGTCTCGACCGACAGCTTGTCGATCGGCATGCCGACAATCGCCAGCGCCATGATGGGCGTACCGCCCATCGCGTACACATCGGACAGCGCATTGGTCGCGGCGATGCGGCCGAAGTCGAACGGATCATCGACGATCGGCATAAAAAAATCGGTGGTCGCGATGATCGCCTGCAGGTCGTTGAGGCGATACACCGCCGCATCATCGCTATTTTCCGTGCCGACCAGCAGATTGGCATAAGGCAGTTTTTCTTTTACTTCGCCTAAAATCTGCTGCAACATGGCTGGCGCAATTTTGCAGCCACAGCCGCCACCGTGCGACAATTGGGTCAACTTCACTTCGGACACAAATATTCCTTTTTCAACAATGTTATTCAAAACTGCAAACCTACCACAGCTCGACGAATTTGACGAAATTATCGACGTGCGCACCCCGGCGGAGTACGCCGAGGATCATATTCCCGGCGCGATCAACTGCCCGGTGCTGTCCGACGAGGAGCGCATCACCGTCGGCACGCTGTACAAGCAGGTATCGCCGTTCGAGGCGCGCAAGGTGGGCGCGGCGCTGATCGCGAAAAATATCGCACACCACCTGCAAACGCGATTTCGCAACCATCCCAAGTCATGGCGCCCGCTGATCTACTGCTGGCGCGGCGGGCAGCGCAGCGGCGCGATGAGCATCATTCTCGCGCAGATCGGCTGGTCGGCTCACAAGCTGGAAGGCGGCTACAAAACCTACCGGCGCGACGTGCTGGACAAGCTGGCGATCCTGCCGCAAAACTTCACACTGCGCGTAATTTGCGGCGCGACCGGCTCGGGCAAGAGCCGCCTGCTCGCGGCCCTCGCAGACAGCGGACAGCCCGGCAGCGGACAACCCAACAATAAACAACCCAATAACAAACATCAGATCCTCGACCTGGAAAACCTGGCGCAGCATCGCGGCTCGGTGCTGGGCAGGCTACCTGGCCAGGCGCAGCCTGCGCAAAAATGGTTCGACAGCCTGCTGCTGCAAGCCTTGCAAAAACTCGACCCGGCGCGCCCCGTTTATGTCGAAGCAGAGAGCAGCAAGATCGGCACCATCACCCTGCCCGACGCCCTGTTCAACGCGATGCACGCCAGCGAATGCCTGCTGCTGGAAACGCCGCTCGAAGTGCGCGTCGCCGGGCTGCTGGAAGACTACCACCATTATCTCGCCAACCCGGAAACGCTGATCGCGCATTTGCAGGCTCTGCACCGCTTCCACGGCAGCCAGCAACTGGAGCACTGGGCATCATTGATCCGCGCCGGGGACTTCGCCGCACTGGTCGCGGAGCTGCTCACGCAGCACTACGACCCGAGCTACTTCCGCGCGACCTCCAAACATTACGCGAATCTCGACCAGGCAAAGCGCGTTCCGCTGACCAGCTTGTCGCCGGAGGCGCTGATAAAAATTGCAACTACACTCTGACAGGCATGACAAATAGCCACGCCTGACAAGGGGCGGGCACTGCCCGCAGATTTTACTGGCGCAACAACGGCACGGCCATGCCACCGCTATTTGGGTCCTAGCAATGATCCCGATGCCAAGGCTGTTAAAGCACAAACCAATTTCATCTAAAATACAAGCCCATTGCAAACCACAAAGAATCCGGACAATGAAAACCCGCCTTTACGTTACTCTGATGTGCCTCGCCCTGCTCTCCGGCTGTTCGACGCTGAATGAACAAGAATGCCGCTCTGTCGACTGGTATCGGCTGGGCACCAAAGATGGGCAACAAGGGGAAAGTGCCAGCTTGCTGGATGAACACAAGGAATCCTGTAGACGCTATGGCATTCGGCCGGACGAAGGCCAATATCTGGAAGGCCGCGATGTCGGTTTATTGGAATATTGTCGGCTGGGCAATGCTTTCCGCGCGGGCATGAACGGCGAAGAATATAAGGGCGTTTGCCCGCTGGATATGGATGCGGAATTTCGCCGCTACAACAGCGCCGCGTTGGAAGTATACAACGCAAAAAAACAAGTCGAAGATCTCGACGGCCAAATATCCAAAAAAGAAAAAGAGCTGGACAAGAAGGATCTTGCCGAAAAAGAAAAACTCCGCCTTCTGGAAGAACTCAGGAAACTGGATCGCAAACGCGACCGCCTGCGCAGCGATTTGCACTACCAGGAACGTGAACTGGATCGCATGATGGAAAATGCGAAACGTCGCGGCGGGCGACACTGAGTCTTCTGCCCGAATGATTCCATTTCCCCTCCAATAGAAAATAACCCGCAGGTCGGGCGGAGCCAGACATCTGTATCCGGCGGGTAGAGCCCGCCCAGTGTGCGCCTTACGCGGATTGAAACGCGGTTGATGGGTTTATCGGTACGAATTGATTCGCACATAACTTGTTGCCCATACGATATGGCATAAACCGGCAAACAGCACGCCAATTATCACACTGCTATTGACTCCACCCCGCGACTCAAATAGAGTTCGCCACACTTGCACATCCGCCGCAACGCGCACCGCACCGCATGCACGGTACGGGGCAACCGGCGGAACCCCAGAACAGGAGCTGGCGCAAACTCATCCCGCACGGGGTGGGGCGAGGCGTGACAACGATCGCCAGCAGCACACTTGTTCAAAGGGGATTCACTATGACATCAAACCCTTTTTCCGTTTTTTCGCGCCACCCCGACAAGCCTGCTTCTGGGTTTTTGTTGCGCGCGCTAAGCAACTGAATCACGGCAGGTGTAAAAAATTTAGTACTAAAACTTACTAACCGACTGGAATCGTTGCGATTATGAAGTTTTATAAACAAATAGGCCTTCGTTTGATGCAATGTTTTGCGTCAAATAGGATGGCTACTTTACGTTGGGGATTTTCATCAACTGCTACTTAGCATAAAAATTTCAAAGGGGGATGCAGCATGCAATCAGCCACTGTTAGAGCATTTTTCTCATGCTCATTCAAGAAAGATGACAAACCAGTAAATGACTTTTTTCGCGCACTATGCGAAGGGCTAGATATAGCTTGTCACAACGTTGATGGCGGGTAACCAATCAAACGAAAACAGAATCAGTAACGTTGATGCTATGCTGCTCTTATCGAGCAATGATTTCAATCGGATGGCACAGGATGTCTCCACTAATTACTTTTGGCAAATTAATTGGAAAGAATATTGATCATGTCGCTGTCGAGGGAATTGAAATAACAAAAATCTCTTTAGGGAAACGCAGATTAATTCATTATCCCCGAGAAGGTGGGGATCCAGATGCTTGATTTGACTGGATTCCCGCCTACGCGGGAACGACAAAACCGAATAAATCCGCGTTTCCTTAGTTAAACAAGGCGTATTAATTTCTGGAATATTTAGACTAAATATCTTAGAACATGACATTAAGATATCCGGTGAAATGACTGGGATTGCAGCGATTATCGTCCGGCTGCCACAAGGAAGTGGAGCCTCTTCTGGAACAGGCTGCCGATACGCCTCCCGGCAAGCTGATAGAGAATTTTGCCGTACAATCCGTTCATGCCAACTCAACCTTTTACCGAGCTCACCCCAGATGCCGTGCTGGATGCGCTGGACAGCATCGGCCTGCGCAGCGATGGCCGTCTGCTTGCCCTCAACAGTTATGAAAACCGCGTTTATCAGGCGGGTATGGAAGACGGCACGTCGTTAGTCGCTAAATTTTATCGACCCGCGCGCTGGCCGGATGCGGCGATTCTGGAAGAACATGCCTTCGTCGCTTTGCTGGCCGAGCGTGAAATTCCGGTGGTGCCCGCGTTGGCATTCAGCGGCAGCACACTGCACGCCTTCAACGGCTTCCGTTTCTCGGTTTTCACCAAACACGGCGGCCGCGCGCCGGAGCTGGACGACTGCGACACGCTGGAATGGATGGGGCGGTTCATCGGGCGCATCCATGCGATCGGTGCGTTGGAGTCTTACCGGCATCGCCCGACGCTGGACATCCACAGCTTCGGCATCGAGCCCAGCGAATATCTGCTGGCGCATGATTTCATTCCGGCGGAGTTGGTCGATGTGTATCGCGGCGTGGTCGCACAGGCGCTGGATGGCGTGCGGCGCTGTTTCGAGCGCGCCGGAAAGGTGCGCTCGTTGCGCCTGCATGGCGACTGTCATGTCGGCAACGTTTTATGGACCGACCTTGGCCCACACTTTGTCGATTTCGACGACAGCCGCATGGGACCGGCGATCCAGGATTTGTGGATGCTGCTGTCCGGCGAGCGAGCCGAACAGACCCGGCAGCTCGGCGACCTGCTGGCGGGCTATGAGGACTTTTACGACTTCGATCCGCGCGAGCTGCATCTGGTCGAAGCGCTGCGCACCTTGCGCCTGATCCATTACGCCGCATGGATTGCGCGGCGCTGGGATGATCCGGCTTTCCCCGCAGCCTTTCCCTGGTTCAATACACAGCGTTACTGGCAGGACCGGGTTCTGGAATTGAGGGAACAGATTGCGCTGATGGATGAACCGCCGCTGTGGGTGATGTAGTGGAGCGGCAAATTTTTTTGACCTAACTGTGCATACCCAAAAAAACTATCACTGGCGCATCGCCGGTTTCTATTTCTTTTATTACGCCTTCGTAGGGATGTTTGCACCCTACTGGAGCCTGTATCTAAAATCCATTTATTTCAGCGCCGTCGAAATCGCCATCCTGATGTCGGTGCAGCCGGTGATGCGCATGATCGCGCCGAATATTTGGGGCTGGCTGGCCGATCGTACCGGCAAGCGCCTGCTGGTGATACAGGTCGCGGCAGCCTTGAGCGCGCTGTTCTATCTGGGCGTGTTCGCCACCTCCGGCTTCTGGGGGCTGCTGCTGGTGCTGGGGCTGATGAGCTTTTTCTGGAGCGCGTCGATCCCGCTGGTGGAGGCAACCACGCTCACTTATCTCGGCAAGCACTCCGCGCGCTATGGGCGCATCCGTTCGTGGGGTTCGTTCGGTTTCATTGTCGCCGTGGTGGGGTTGGGCTTCGCCTTCGATTACATCGCCATCGACTGGCTGTTGTGGGTCGGGCTGTTCATCATGTCGGGCATCCTGTTTTTCTCGCGGCTGATACCACATACCGAAGTGGTGGCGCATCACACCGACCATCATCCGATCCGGAAAATTCTGTTGCAGCCGCGTGTGCTGGCGCTGTTCGGCGCCTGCTTTTTGATGTCTGTCGCACATGGCCCCTACTACACCTTCTTCTCGATTTATCTGGTCGAGCACGGCTACGCCAAGAGCGCGGTGGGCGGGCTGTGGGCGCTTGGCGTGATCTGCGAAATCGGCGTATTTTTCCTGATGCCGTGGCTGGCGCAGCGTTATGGGCTCCCCCGCATCCTGCTGGTCAGTTTCGCCTGTGCGGTACTGCGTTTTCTGCTGATCGGCTGGGGCGTGGATTTCCTGGGGCTGTTGCTCATCGCTCAAATGCTGCACGCCGTCACTTTCGGCGCCTACCATGCCGCCTCGGTCGGGCTGGTGCATGAGTTCTTCCAGGGGCGGCATCAATCCAAGGGTCAAGCGCTATTCGGCAGCCTCAGCTACGGCGCGGGTGGCATGTTGGGCGGGCTGGCGAGCGGCCCGATCTGGCAGCACTACGGTGCCAGTGTGCTGTATTCGTGCAGCGCGGGCATGGCGCTGCTGGGGTTGTTGTTGATGGTGTGGAAGCTGCGCATGAAATAGTTTTTGTCGCAGCGTGATTGCGCCATGTTGCTATGGAAATTCGGGCAGGGGGAATTGATCGTTCCCACGCTCCAGCGTGGTAACGCATCCCGCGCCGCTCCAGCGGCACGTAACCAAGCCACTCAAGCAATAGCAACCCAAACGTCACGTTCCATTCAAAGCCATGACCCGCTTGAACGCGGGCCTTTGTTCCAGCGTTATGCTCATGCGCCGGGCAAATCAAACGGCTCGGATTCCTCTTCCATGGCCAGCAGCGTGTCACGCACAAACTCAATGGGCAACTCAGGATTATCTAGTGCTGCACGCCCCACTTTTGCCCAGTAGGCCACTTGTTGTGGGATGGATCGCATTTCTGCCTTGGCTCGCACCTTGGCGGTTTCGTACAGCGCATCGTCGATTCGGATAGAGATACTCATTTCAACACTCCTGTAGCAAATTGCCACAAATGAAGTATAGGCGCTACGGCATCTCTGGCAAGCGCTGGATCGGAAAGGTAATCGGGCTACGTCCCCTATTATTTTAATAGTTTTATAAATACCGGCTCGCTCACGTTTGAACCCCTAACGAATAGCGTTTATCCGCCGCCCCTCCCAAGCCTATTCAACGCGCCAACCTGCCGGCGGCGGATAAACCTCGTTGGACTGAACCTGTGGAGAGCGGTGCTTATGGGGATTGTAAGG
>Ga0172380_10006846_pt1 | contig 13062 bp, 14 predicted proteins | sample Leawe162metaG_FD_119747 | JGI IMG/M metagenome (GOLD analysis project Ga0172380, IMG submission 119747) | Leachate microbial communities from a municipal landfill in Southern Ontario, Canada - Leachate well 162 metaG | ecosystem: Engineered > Solid waste > Landfill > Unclassified | place...
CAGGCAATCCTGCTACGCTATTTGGAAACGCTCACGGTGATCGGTGCAGACAAAAACACTACCATCGTGTTCCCTCTTCCGATGGATCTCGTAACCCCCTTCCTGAGAAAAGTGAAACAGGGCCCGGGCAATGAGGTTCCCTGAATCGCGAGCAGTGGTCGGCAGAGTAACCTCTAGCACGAGCCGTATGAACGATTAGCTGGCGCCTCTAGCCCAAAAGCAATACCCACTTCGTCTCGCGAGCCGGATGTATGATTTGTCTCAGTTGGCTTCGGGGGAAAGTAGCGCTCGTGAAACTTTCGGCTTGTATTGCGCTTGTCGCTTTCGCTCTGGTAGGGCTGTTATCCTCATCCGTGCAGGCGGATACCACAATCGTCATTTTGCGTCATGGTGAAAAACCAGCCCAGGGCTTAGGCCAGTTGACCTGCCGAGGCCTCAACCGCTCGCTGGCACTCGCGCCTCTGCTCTTGTCGCGTTACGGGAAACCAGTGGCGATCTATGCCACGAATCCCACGCTGCCAAAAAAAGACAACGGCATTGCCTACGCCTATATTCGTCCGCTTGCAACCATTGAACCGCTGGCCATCCGGGTCGGCCTTCCCGTCAATATCGAGTTTGGGATGACCGACATCGAGCCATTGACCTCACAAATCCTTGCGTCGCCACCAGGAACGCATGTTGTGGCGTGGGAACACCACTGGGGCGAATCGCTGGCCAGACACCTGCTTACTCGCTTAGGCGCCGACCCCGGCGCCGTACCTCGATGGGAAGAAGCCGACTTTGACAGCATGTTCGTGATTCACGTTAGCGAAAGCGAGAAGGATTCCCGACGCGTGACCTTCAGGCGTGAAAAGCAAGGGCTCAATGGGTTGGCGGAAAGTTGCAGTGACGGATCCGGGCGCCCCTAAGCACAGATGCCAAAATTCCCGCGGTCGTCGCTAAGGCACCGCCAGCGCCTCGAAGCCGGCGACGACGTCGAACAATTCCTCGTCGATGCCACTCTGACGCAAGCGGTGAAACGCCCGGTTCAGGTCCTCCAGCAGTTCGTCGATATTTTTTTCAGCGCGTTGCATTGCCGCCAAGCGGCTGGCGTTTTCGCTTGCCAGGGATTCAGCGCATGCCCTGAAAATTGATACAAACAGATATTCGCGAACGAACGCAAGCAACGACCGCTCCCCGCTATTCAAGACCTCGGGCAGTTGTCCAGTCGGCCAGCGGATTGTTGCCAGATCGCGCCGCCAAGCATCGTCCAGCGGCAGCAGCCGTTGACTCACGGGCGTATAAATCGCCCCGGACTTGGGACGGTTATGAAAAAGGTAAACCTGTGCGATCTTGCCCTTTTCACGTTGCGTTTCCATCTCGATCAGAATTTGGCTAACCAGCGGCGTAATCGCTCGAATAGAATTCGGTAGGAGGAACCGACCCTCCCGCAGTAAGTCGGTGTCTGCTAGGCGCGATTGAATGCGCTCGCCGACCACCCAGACGGTTTTCTTGCCAGGAAGCTTTCCCAGCGTACTCACGACAAACTCGACCATCACCTGATTAAATTGGCCAACCAGTCCTTGGTCAGAACCAAACACGACCGCCCCAATCGCCCCTGCTTTCTTCTGCTCCGCTCTTGTCGTGGCACTGACGGGTTCTCCTTGCCGGAAACACGCGACCAAGCCCAATTGCACGGTCCGATAATAATCATCCAATGAGCGCACCGCGCTTTCGTATTGCCCGATGCTCGAGGCGGCCATGGCCTTCATCGTGCGCACCACGGATTTTAGGTCTCCGGCGCTAGCGATCTTTCGACTTAGGCTCCCGGCGGAGTTACTCACGAGTTCTCCTTGAGTACTGGGTCGGGCTTGGATTCAGCCTTGGTCTCACCCGGTTTGGCGCCAGGTTTCGACTTCGGCTTGGACTGGACTTCGTCTTGTGTATCTTCTCCGGATTCTTGCCCAGGCGCAGGTCTTGGCTGCTCTACGGTCTTTTGCCCCTGATCAGACTTGGAGTCCGGCGCGGGCAAGAACTCTTTAAGCGCTCGGCGGGCGAGTTCGATGATGGTCTCGCGATCTTCATCGCTTAACTTGTCGGCGGTATCCAGCCGCGCGCACACCTCTGCCGGAATGTCCGCCGCCGCCTTGCGCACGGCCTGCTCGCCACCGGTGATCTGGTCAAGCGGCACGCCGTCGAAAAGTTCTGCGGTCAACGCCAGCAGCACAGCGATTTGTGCGGGCACGGATACCGGGGAGAATTCCGGCTGCTTGAGGCAGGCACGGATTCGCCGCCCGTGCCCGATGATTTTGCGCGTATTGTCATCCAGCCGGGCGCCAAACCGGGCAAAGGTCTCCAACTCCTCAAATTGGGCGTAGGCGAGTTTGAGATCGCCCGCAACGGCACGATAGGCCGCGCGTTGCGCCTTGCCGCCAACGCGCGAGACGGATTTACCGACATCGACCGCAGGCAGCACGCCTAATTCGAACAGCGACGGCGAGAGGTAAATCTGCCCGTCCGTGATGGAAATCAGGTTGGTCGGAATATAGGCGGAAATATCCTGCGCTTGGGTTTCGATAATGGGCAGCGCGGTAAGGGAGCCGCCACCGAGTTCCTGGCGCAAGTGTGTTGCGCGCTCCAGCAGCCGCGCGTGGATATAAAAGATGTCGCCGGGAAAAGCTTCTCGGCCGGGCGGGCGGCGCAGCAACAGAGAGAGTTCGCGGTAGGCGCGCGCGTGATGGGTGAGGTCGTCGTAGACGATCAACACATCTCGGCCCGCCTCCATGAAGGACTCCGCGATACTGGTCGCGGCGTAGGGAGCGATGTAAGCGAGACCCGGGGGGTCGTTGCCCTCAGTCACGACCAGGACGGTGTAGTCCATCGCTTCCTTTTCCCGCAAGATGGCCACGGTTTTCGCTACGGCAGAAGCGCGCTGGCCGATGGCACAATAGACACACAGGACATTCTTGCCACGCTGGTTGAGGATGGTATCGATCGCAATGGCGGTCTTGCCCGTCTGGCGATCGCCGAGAATCAGTTCGCGCTGGCCGCGCCCAACGGGAATGAGCGCATCGACGACTTTGAGCCCGGTCTGGAGGGGCACGGTGACGGGCGCGCGATCCATGATGTGCGGTGCCGTGCGTTCGATGGGTAGGCGCGCGCTGGAAGCCACCGGGCCATTGCCGTCCAGAGGCCGGCCCAATGGATTAATGATGCGTCCGATCAATCCGTCTCCCACCGGCACGTCCATCACGTGTCCCCTGCGTTCGACTTCATCGCCCGCATGCAGCTGCCAGTAGTCGCCCAGCAGAACGACGCCGATTTCGTCTTCATCGACATTGAATGCGATGCCATACAAATCGCCAGGGAACCGCAACACCTCTTCAAAACCTACGCCGGGAAGGCCGGACACCTTTGCGATGCCCGTGGCAATACTGGTGATCGTGCCCACCTCCCGTGGCATCAGTTTTGGCGTGAATGCTTCTCGCACCTGGCTTATTCCCGCGAACGCGCTGTCGAAAACGCTCTGGAGGCTCTCAGGTTCCATGTTCATTAGCTCTTTGTTTCTGGCTTAGCTTCTTCAGGTTTTGGCTCGGCCTTGGCTTCAGGTTCAGGCTCGAGTTGAGGTTCAGGCTTAGGCTCAGACTTGGCTTCTGGTTTGACTTCAGGTTTAGGCTCGACTTTCGCGTCAGGCTCAGGTCCGGCTTTAGCTCCAGGCGTCGGTCTGGCTTTGGCGGGATCAACAAACTCCTGCCGAATCTCGCGCTCCGCCTTCTCCCAGTCCTGAACTGCTTGACCCTCCTTGTGGCCTTGCCTTTCGTAGAGCTCATAGGCGCGCTTGCCGATCTTCGATGTCAAGTCGGACCGCGCCTTGGCTTCAGCTTTGTCCTGTTCTTTCAGAAGTTCGCCGACGCCATTTTCCAGCGACGCCAGATAATCCGCGATGCTCCACGCCAGCTTTTGTCCATTCGTGGTGAGTTCGATCCCGCTGATCAGGTCTGGCGCGGTCTCGAACCGGATGGGAATTACCGCCGAGAAGGTTTCGTTGAGCGCATTTTGTATCACCGCGCGTTGCTCTGTAGGCAGCTCAAACGCACTGCGCACGAGCGCGGGAGCAGACGCCGTCTTGAGGGCGGAGGCTAAGCCTTCTTTCGCCTTGGCGTCCATTTCGCACAAGCGGCGAGTGAACACCTCGCACAACCGTTCTTCCAGCGTTGCCGTGGCGAGATCCGTGAGCGCCTTTCGCGCGATGGCAAACACTTCCTGCCGAGTCCGGCGACTGATAGCTTGATTTAGGTTATGGGCGTCGTTTCTTAGCGTTTCCAGTCGCTTGGCACTCAAGGCGTCGGCCGCCTGCCGCGCTTCCTCGAGGAGCCGCTGACGTTCGCCTTTCGCATCAATCGTCGCCTGACTCAAGAGCGCGGCGCGCTGCTGGTCGAACTCCTCGTTCTTGTGCTGGTACTCGTCACGCTCCTTTTTCGCTTCGGCCTCTTTCGCGTCGGCGTCCGCGAGGGCCGAAGCGATACGCTTCTCCCGTGCATCGATGGCGTTGAGAATGGGTCGGTAAAGGAAGCGCTTCAACAACCACACCAGAATGAGGAAGTTCGCGACTTGCGCCAGGACGGTGAACCAGTCGATCAGCATGACTCACTTTCCCGCTGTACTGGCAATGACATGGTTCCAAAACGGGTTGGCAAAGATGAGTATCATCGAGACCACGAAACAATAGATGGCGGTGGACTCGATCATCGCAAGACCGACGAACAGCGTGCGGGTGATGGTGGCGGAGGCGTCGGGCTGCTGCGCCAGTGACGTCAACGCCGTGGCGACAGCGCGTCCTTCGCCAAGTGAAGGTCCGATGACTCCTATGGCGATGGTCATGCCGGCGGTGACAATCGATGCCACCGCGATAATAGTCATGCTATCCATGGTGCGTCCTTTCGTGGTTGGCGTTCTGTTTCAGTCCCCGGGCCCCGGCTCCGACTTGGGCTCGGCTTGGGCTTGGGGCTCAGGCTCAGCTTTGACCTCAGGTTTGCGCGTACGTGTAGCGGCCGCGATGTAGACCGTGGCCAGGATAAAGAAGATGTAAGCCTGCACCATGCCGGTGAGCAGGCCGAGCGCGCTCATGGCGATCGGAAAGATGAAGGGCGTGATGGTCAGCAATATGGCGAGGATCATCGTTCCGCTCATCATGTTGCCGAACAGGCGCACCGCCAGCGCCAGGGTGCGCGAGAGTTCGCTGATGATGTTGAACGGCAGCATGATCACCGTCGGCTTCAGGTAGGCTCTGAGGTAGCCGCCAAGACCGCGATCCTCGATGCCGAACAGCGGCACAGCCACAAACACACAGATCGCCAGCGCCGCAGTGGTCGAGAGTGAGCCGGTCGGCGGCTCATAGCCGGGAACGATGGTGAAGAGGCTCGCCATCGCGACAAAGAGGAACAAGGTGCCCAGAAAGCCGATATATTTCTCCGGTTGCCGCAGGCCGACCTCTCCGATTTGCTCATTGATGCCGGTGACGACGATTTCCAGCAGATTTTGCCAGCGGGAACGCACCAGGCCTGTGGAAAGCTTGCGCGTCACGAGTATTGAACCGACGGCCAGCACGAACATCAGTCCCCACGTGAACGCGATCGTGGCGTTGAGTTTGAGAAACCCCTGTTGCCAGAAGATGATGTCGTCCGGGCTAAGGTGCATGACCGCCCTCCAGTGCCCCGGGGGGATGGTTTGCTCCCGACGGCCGCGTCAGCCGCGCCACGATGAGGCGTGCCATGACAAAACCAAGGAGACACAGCAGCAGCCTCTCCCAATGACCGCCCGAGACAAAGTAAAATCCGGCCAGGGCAACGCCCATACGTAGCAGCAGGCTGCCGAGAAACCAAAGCGCCACCCGTCTGGACGAAACGCCCCGACGAACCGTCCACCAAAGGCCGACGAAGAAGAACGCTCCGAGAAAGACGCCTCCGAGTAGGGCCAACGCAAGACTCAACGTTTCAGTCACGGCCATTTTCCTCTTGCTCGCGTATTTCCCTGTTTTCCTTGGCCACCCAATGCCACGCGTTAAGGCAACCGAGACCTAAGCCGATGGCCAGCAGCATGAGTGTCCAGGAACGGCCCCCCGGATACTGCTTGTCCAGCCAAAGGCCAAGTGCCGCGCCGAGCACCGTTGGCACCGCCACCGACCAGCCCACCATGCCCATCATGCCCAAGCCGGACCAGACAGTCTGCGTGACATGACGTTGCGCCTTGAGCTTGCGCGCCGCCTTCGTGCCCACCTCATCGCTGAAATCCGTCTTTCCCGCTGCGGACTTCGCGTCCGGCTCTTCACTCATGATGAAACGCCGCAAAGCGATGAATAAATCCGCTCTCCAATTTCGCCAGCACCGTACGCATGCTCTTCTCCTTCTCGTCCAGATTGAGAAATTCCTCCTCTACCGCCTGGCGCAGTTTGTCGAGGTCCATTCCCCCAATGGCGTTGCGTACGGAGACCAACACGTCGGCACCAGTCTTGACCAGGACGCCTTCATCGACGGCCACGCAAACCTCACCTTCCGCCGCTGTCTCGAATACCAGTATTCCCGGCGCAAGCGCCGCCACGCAGTCAAGCCGGTGGGGCAAGAGTCCAAACGAGCCTTCCCGAGTTCCGGCAACGATGCGCAATACTTCAGTCTTCTCGGCGAAGATCTTGAAGGGGAGCAGAATCTTAAGATTCATGCGTGCTGGCTGCATGTTCCACTTCCGGCTGAGGTTTCGCCCCGGGCTTCGGATGCAAGTCGGGCATAACTGTGACTGGGGCCTTGGCGGCAGCTTTGCTGCCGTCCTTGGCGTCTGATCCGGGTTTGGCTGGGGTTGCCGGCTGGTCGGGCTTTGCTTTTCCCTTCGCTTCGCCAATCGGCCCGATCATGTAAAGCGCGCTCTCCGGGTAATCTTTGAATTCATCGCGCAGGATGCGCTCACAACCGTCCAGCGCGTCCTTGAGGCTGACGAGCTTGCCCTTAAGGCCGGTAAATTGTTCGGTCGTGAAGAACGGCTGGGTAAGGAAACGTTCCAAACGGCGGGCACGGGCGACCACGTTGCGGTCTTCCGGCGACAGTTGCTCCAGGCCGAGCATGGCGATGATGTCCTTGAGTTCCGCGTATTGCGCCAGCGTGCGCCGGATTTCCTGCGCGAGGGCATAATGCCGCTCGCCGACGATGCTCGGCGTAGCCATCTTGGAACTGGACTGCAACGGGTCGATGGCCGGATAAAGCCCCTCACTCGCGCGTTTGCGCGACAGCACGATAGACGCGGAGAGATGCGAGAACGTATGCACCGCCGCCGGATCGGTGAAATCATCCGCCGGCACATATACTGCCTGGATCGAGGTAATGGCGCCGGTATCGGTGTTGGCGATGCGCTCCTCCAAGCCCGATAGCTCGGTGCCCATCGTGGGCTGATAGCCCAAGCGTGACGGCATCTGCCCCATCAAACCGGATACCTCCATGCCGGCCTGGATGAAACGAAAAATATTATCGATGAGCAACAATACATCGCGATGCTCGTCGTCGCGAAAATACTCGGCCATCGTCAGCGCTGCGTGGCCGACGCGAAAGCGGGCGCCAGGGGGTTCGTTCATTTGGCCGAACACCATCACCATATTCCGCAGCACGCCCGCCGCATTCATGTCGCGGTAGAGCTCCTCCCCTTCGCGGCAGCGCTCACCGATACCGCAGAAGATACTCACACCTTCGTGCTGCCCGACCATGTTGTGAATCATCTCGGTAAGCAACACCGTCTTGCCCACACCCGCCCCGCCAAACAGGCCTGCCTTGCCACCGCGCTCAAGTGGCATCAACACATCGATGACCTTGATCCCCGTCTCGAAGAGCTCAGACTTCGTGGAACGCCGCGCCAATGACGGTGGCGCCTGATGGACTGAGCGCCATTGGACACCCGATGGCGCCGGCTGGCGGTCGATGGCGTTGCCGAAGACGTCGAACATGCGCGAGAGAATTGTCTTGCCGACCGGCGCCTGCAAAGGCCCGCCGCTGTCTTCCACCAACATGCCACGCGCGAGGCCTTGCGTGGGGGTGAGCGCAATCCCGCGCACGCGACGTGCATCGAGTTGGGACAGCACCTCGATGGCGATCTTTCCCTCCTCCCCCGCGCGTAGCAAAGAGTAGATGGGTGGCAAACGCGTGTCGAACCGTATATCCACGACACTGCCCCGTACCGAGACGACCGTGCCGGAGGTCGAGGGATTGGATTGTTCAGCCACGCAACAGTTCCTTGTCTCTAATTGCGGCCTACGAAACTACGCGCCATTGTGATCTATTTCTGTACGGTATCGAACGAACGCTATCTAGCACGCCTCACGAGCTTATCTCCGCCTTGCGGCCACAGGCTGAGAACCATCATACCGGACACCTCAGATATCCTCGTCTATCATGGCAATCGCCCCGCAGGGGCACTCGGTAGCGCACATCCCGCAACCTTTGCAGTAATCGTAGTTGAACTGGAAGCGCTTGCCCGAACCGAGCTTGATTACAGCGTTGTCTGGGCAGACGCCATAGCAGTTGTCACACTCGAAGCAGTTGCCGCAAGACAGGCAACGACGCGCTTCATACAGCGCATTGGTTTCGTTCAGCCCGCCCTGCACTTCCTCGAAGGTGGTCTGGCGGCGGATGAGGTCGAGCTGGGGCCGCACGGTCTTGGGCGCGTCGGTGTAGTACCAGGTGTTCAGGTGCTCGAAGCCGGCCAGTTCGTGCTTGGGCGCGGGCACGTAACTGCTGCCGCGCAGCCAGGCGTCGATGTGGCGCGCGGCCTTCTTGCCATGGCCGACGGCGGCGGTGACAGTGCGCTCCGAGCCTACCATGTCGCCCCCGGCGAAGATGCCGGGATGGCCGGTCATCATCTCGGGTCCTACTTGCACTGTACCGTCCCTGATTTCGAGCCCGGGTACAGCGTCCACCAGCGACAAGTCGACGTCCTGGCCCAGCGCCAGCACCACCGAGTCGGCGCCGAGCGTCTCGAACTCGCCCGTCGGCTGCGGCAAACCCTTGTCGTCAAGCAACATCTTCTCGACCGAGATATTGCCCTCTCCGGCCCGTTTGATGGTGGACAGCCACTTGATCATGACGCCTTCCTGCAACGCCTCCTCGACCTCAAACGCGTGTGCCGGCATCTTCTCGCGGGTGCGACGGTAGACGATGATCGCCTCGGTGGCACCGAGACGCTTGGCGGTGCGTGCAACATCGATGGCGGTGTTGCCGCCGCCGTAGACGACGACGCGGCGACCGAGCATGGGCTTGTCTTCACCCTCCATGCTCTGCAGTACGGAGACCGCGTCGAGAATCTTGGTTGCATCACCGGCCGGGATGAAGGCGCGCTTGCCGATGTGCGCACCGACGGCGAGGAAGGCAGCATCGAACGATCCTGCCTTCATGCTTTCGGCGATATTGGCGACCTTGCGGTTCAATTCCAAGGTCACGCCGAGATCGAGAATGCGCTGCACTTCCACATCGAGCACCTCTCGAGGCAGCCGGTACTTGGGGATGCCGAAGCGCATCATGCCGCCGGCCAGCGGCCCCGCCTCGTGAATGGTCACGGCATGGCCCATGCGCGCCAAATGATAGGCAGCGGATAGGCCCGAGGGCCCGGCGCCAACCACCAGGACACGCTTGCCGTTCGCCGCCGGCGGCGGGTCGAACTTCCAGCCCCGGCGGATCGCCTCGTCGCCGAGAAAGCGTTCGACCGAATTGATGCCCACCGGCGCGTCCATCTGCGCGCGGTTGCAAACACCTTCGCAGGGGTGATAGCAGACGCGGCCCATCACCGCGGGCAGTGGGTTGCTCTCGGCGAGCGCACGCCACGCCTTTTCATAATCGCCGCTTTCGGCGTGAAACAGCCAGCCCTGGATATCCTCGCCGGCCGGGCACGCGTTGTTGCAGGGGGGCAGACGGTCCACATACAGCGGCCGCGAGGTGCGCCAGGAACCGGTGTGGTTGGCGAGCGAAGAGCCGGGGTCGAGGGTGATGGCGAAGGGCTTGGCCATGTCAGCGCTCCTCCGCCAGCAGGCCGTACTTGCGGATGTTCTTGTCTGCCATCGCTTGTATGCGTGCGATGGTGTCGACGCTCACCTGTTCTCCGAACAGGTGAGCGAAACGTTTCTGCGGCTTTAGGTAGTCCTCCACCGGCGTGCGCTTGCGGATTTTCAGCACCGCCGTTACTTCACCGCGCTCTGCCTCGAATACTGGAAACAGACCGGTCTCCTTAGCCAGTCGGGCGATACGAATGGTATCGAAGGAGGCCGTGCCCCATCCCAGTGGGCAGGGTACGAGGATGTGGATATAGCGCGCACCGTGGAGTTCCATCGCGCGGCGCACCTTGGCCTCGAGATCGTGTAAGTCCGCCACGGTAGCGGTCGCCACGTAGGGGATGTCGTGGGCCATGGCAATCGCCGGGACGAACTTGCCCTGACCGAAGGAGTTGCCCGGCTCGGGACCGACCGCCATGGTCGTCGCCGTGCGCGCCGCGGGCGGCGTCGCCGAGGAGCGCTGCACCCCGGTATTCATGTAACCGCCGTTGTCGTAGCAAATGTAGAGCACGTCGTCGTTGCGCTCGAACATGCCGGAGAGGCAGCCCATCCCGATGTCGGTGGTGCCGCCGTCGCCGCCCTGGGCGACCACGCGCACATCCTTGCGGCCCTTGACCTTGAGCGCCGCGGCGATGCCGGTGGCCACGGCGGCGGCGTTGCCAAATACCGAATGCATCCAGGGAATCTGCCAGGAAGTCTGCGGATAGGGCGTGGTGAACACTTCGAGACAGCCGGTGGCATTGGCAGCGATCAATTGACCATCGCAGGCTTCCATTGCGGCGTCGAGGGCGTAGCGGGCGCCCAGCGCTTCGCCGCAGCCTTGGCATGCGCGGTGGCCCGAATTGAGCGAGTTGTGGCGGCGGGCAGAGGCCTGCACGCTGCGCTCCTCAGCTTGAAGCAGGCGGTTGCCGACGGTAAAAGTGCCGGTCTGATAGAACTTGACGGGTTGGAAGGACATGGCTACACCTCCCGAAGGGCCGCCCCGAGAGAGGTGGCGCCCCCTGTGGGGGCAGCGAACGAAGTGAGCGTGGGGGCCATGATTTGCGCCTCAATAATTGCGCGCGGCGACAACGCCGGCGTCGCGCAACAGGTTCTCGGCGATCGGTCCGGAACGGCGCGCTTTGCTCTCGCGCTCCAGCTGCTTGTCAACCGCAGTGCGGTCGAGGTCAAGGAAGGTCAGGGGATCGATGTCGTTCTTTTCCGCCTTGCAGAAGAGCGCATGCAGCGATTTCTTGGTGATCGCCCTGCCACCCAGACCGGCGATCACGGTATAGCAGTCGATGGGCAGGGAGGAGAGCGCCATGCGCACGTCTGTAGCGAGGATGCCGCCGATGCCCACGGCCAGGGCCTTCTCCAGAACGACGACGCGCGTGGCGTGGCGCAGCGCCGCCTGAACCTGCGCCAGCGGAAAGGGCCGGAAAGTGGTGACGCCGAGCACGCCGATCTTGTGGCCGGCCGCCCGCATGTCGTCAACCACGTCCTTGATGGTGCCCAGCACCGAACCCATCGCCACGATCATGGTGTCGGCATCTTCAGCGCAGTAGCTACGAATCAGACCACCGCTGTCGCGGCCGAACACGGCGTTGAATTCTCCGGCCAATTGCGGGATGCGTTGCAGCGCCTGCATCTGCCTGGCATGGGCAAGATAGCGCACTTCCATGAAGGCTTCCGGACCGACCATGGCGCCGATCGACACCGGCGCCCGCGGGTCGAGCACCTGGCGCGGTTCGTATGGCGGCAGGTAGGCATCGACCTGTTCCTGGGTTGGGGCGTCGATACGCTCGTAAGCGTGGGTGAGGATAAAGCCATCCATGCACACCATGATGGGCAACGACAGTTCTTCGCCAAGTTTGAAGGCCTGGATGTGCAGATCGAGCGCCTCCTGGTTGGTCTCGGCGAATAGCTGAACCCAGCCCGAGTCGCGTTGGGAAATCGCGTCGGAGTGGTCGTTCCATATGTTGATCGGTGCGCCGATGGCGCGATTGGCCACGGTCATTACGATAGGTAGGCCAAGGCCGGAAGCGTTGTACACGGCTTCGACCATGAACAGCAGCCCCTGGCTGGCGGTGGCGGTATAGGCGCGGGCACCGGCCGCGGATGCGCCGATGGCCACACTCATGGCGGCGAACTCCGACTCGACGTTGACGAATTCGCAGTTCTTCAATTCGCCGCTCTTGACCATCTCACCGAGGCGCTCGACGATATGGGTCTGCGGCGAAATCGGGTAGGCGCAGATCACCTCTGGCCTACACAGAGCGACGGCCTCGGCGACGGCGCGAGAGCCTTCGATTTGCTTAAGCATGGCTCAGGGTCTCCTGCATTTGGGCGGCAACGACATTGAACGCTTCGGTCACGGCGGCGATGTTGCCCTCTGCCACCTTGCCCGTGAATTTGCCCTTGATCGCCTTGACCACCGATTCCAGCTTGATGATTCCCGATACCGCGGCAAAACCACCCAGTAGCGGCACGTTCGGCATTGGCCGGCCGAGGTGCTTACGGCTGAGGTCGGTGGCCGACACCGTGCACAGGCGGTCGTGGCGCCAGTCCTTGAGAAAATCGCTGAGGCCCAATTCGTCGAAACTGCGACTGGTGTTAATCAGGATGTAGCCGTCACGCTTCAAGCCGGCGAACACGTCGGCCTGGTGCAGCAGCGTAGGATCCTGGATGATCAGCGCGTCCGGCTCCATGACCGGCTCGCGCAGCCGGATTTCGCGGTCGGAGATGCGGCAAAACGCCACCACGGGCGCACCGGTGCGCTCCGAACCGAAGCTGGGGAAAGCCTGTGCGTGGCGACCTTCCCCAAAGGCGGCGATGGAAAGCATTTCGGCGGCAGTCACGACCCCCTGACCGCCACGCCCGTGGATACGAACCTCGAACATGGTCTCCTCTTCAATTACGCTATTGATCCGGCCATAATGTACTTGAAATATTTGATGCTGTCCCCATGTGCTTGTGATGAAAACGACAGACATGAGATCGCTGCCGCGCGACGCGCGGCATGAAAGACG
>Ga0172380_10006847_pt1 | contig 13062 bp, 8 predicted proteins | sample Leawe162metaG_FD_119747 | JGI IMG/M metagenome (GOLD analysis project Ga0172380, IMG submission 119747) | Leachate microbial communities from a municipal landfill in Southern Ontario, Canada - Leachate well 162 metaG | ecosystem: Engineered > Solid waste > Landfill > Unclassified | place...
TAATTTTTATGCTTCGCTCGGGATAATTTATAACTCGCCCCGCCCTTCGCGAAGAGCGGGGCTCAAACAAATAAATTATCTAACCTCGCTTTCGCATAAAAATTCCACTAAATTTTCTAGGCTCGCATTAAAATGCTAAAATGCAATTAAAAATCATTCAGGGGTTCGGGGAGTGGAGCCCCGCGATAAACGCGGAGTAAATTGTCTAAAGCCCTTGTCCCGCCCTTGTGGCGGGGAATCGAAGCTCCCCGAGACTTTTTGCTTACTTTTTAGTCACCCGCCCGTACCGAACGGTACGTTCGGGCGGGTGAAAAGTAAGTCCTAGCGAAGCGTCACGGATGTTAAAATTTAGAAAAAAGTGCACGAAATTAATTAAACTATTTATTATCATCGTAGATTGCACATTTATGTAATTTATGTAAAAATATAGGTATTATGATCTCATATTTAAAAGGAAAAATTAGGAATAAAGGCAATGGTTTTGTGATATTAGAAGTAAATAATATTGGTTATCAAATTTTTATTTCGCCTTTACTTTATGCTGATTTAAATCTTAATCAAGAAATTGAATTTTATACTTACCAGCAGGTGCGCGAAGATGCTTTAAATCTATACGGTTTTAAGAATATGGAAGATTTAGAATTATTTGAACTATTACTTTCTATTTCTGGCATCGGTCCAAAATCAGCTTTAGGAGTTATGTCGATCGCTACTGTCGCCGATATTAAAGAGTCAATTTTTAGAGGCGATGCAGGATTATTAACTAAAGTTTCCGGCATCGGTCGAAAAACCGCAGAAAGGGTAGTTCTAGAATTAAAAGAAAAAATTGGTAAGTTGGTCGTTGAGAAGGGTGAATTATATGCGAATAATTTAGGTTCAAGTGATGAAATTGATGCGCTCATGGCGCTAGGTTATTCATTGTCACAAGCGCGCGAAGCGTTAAATGGCGTTGACGCGAAAATAAAAGACAGCGGTGAAAGAATAAGGCAAGCTTTAAAAATGTTAGGAAAATAAAAAGTAAAACAGGATTAAGTGGTCGATGGCGTATTTTCTGACAAAGCATACCCGTTCACTTGCGGCGGGTTTGAGCTTCATCTATTTTTAGAATCGCCATGTTGCACCTAATCCTGTTAGTGATAATTTAAATAATTGTAGTAGTTTTGTCAATAATTATATATGCAGATAATTACTATAACAGATAAAAAACAGCTCAATGATTTTGTCGACCAAGAAACTATGAGCCAATTTTTACAATCGTGGCAATGGGGAGAATTTCAGGGTCGAGCGGCTGGAAAAATTATTAGATTAGGCGTTTTAGAAAATAATGAGTTAGTCGCCGCGGCTACTTTAGTTAAAAAAATCTTGCCCATGGGTAAGAATTATTTTTTATGTCCGCGCGGGCCGATTGTTGGAGCTAAGCGCGATAAGTTAAAAATTCTAAATGAATTATTTAGTACGATCAAAGAATTAGCCGAAGATGAGAGCGTAATTTTTCTTCGTTTTGAACCGATTTCAACGAATGATAATTCTTCTTTTATAATTCAACAAACTCTTGATATTCAGCCAAGCAAAACTTTAATTTTAGATTTAACAAAATCAGAAGAAGAATTGTTAAAAGAGATGCATCAAAAAACTAGATATAATATAAAACTTTCAGAAAAGAAAAAAGTAAAAGTGGTGGAAGCCGGGCTTGAGCGGTTTGATGATTTTTGGCAATTAATGAATCAAACCGGCGAACGAGATAATTTCCGACCACATGGCATAGATTATTATAGAAAAATGTTGGAAGCAGAAAACGATTTTATAAAATTATATTTTGCTGAATATAATGGTAAGCCGGTGACTACGGGAATTTTTTCTTATTTTGGCGACACGGTTACTTATTTGCATGGCGCTTCGGCCGACCATGATCGCGAAGTGATGGCGCCTTATTCTCTTCATTGGCAAATAATTAAAGAAGCTAAACAAGCCGGTTATAAATATTATGATTTATTTGGTATTGATGAAAAAAGATGGCCGGGAGTAACTAGGTTTAAAAAAGGTTTTGGTGGTTTTGAACATAATTATCCCGGAACATTTGATTTAGCTTTTGACGAAAATTGGTACAGTATTTATAAAATGATTAGGAAGGCGAGAAGAACATTCTAAATATAATTAGTTATGGAAAAAATTTTACATATAATTAAAAAATATATCCCCGTTAAATTATTTAACGTCTTGCAACCAATTTATCATTGGTTGTTTGCCGCTTTGGCCGCGGCTTGGTACGGCTGGCCGTCAAACAAACTTATTGTTATTGGTGTAACCGGCACTACCGGAAAAACTACTAGTGTTTATTTAATTTCTAAAATGCTAAACTCGGCTGGTTATAAAAATGGCTTTACTTCAACGGCTATTTTTAATGATGGCGATAAAGAATGGTTGAATAATAAAAAAATGACTATGGCCGGCAGATTTTTTACCCAAAAAATGTTAAAAAAAATGGTAAAAAATAAATGCCAATATGCAATAGTGGAAACTACTTCCCAAGGCATAGAGCAATACCGCCATAGATTTATAAATTACGACGTTTTAATTTTTACTGGTCTTTATCCTGAGCATGTTGAAGCGCACGGTAGTTTTGAAAAATATCAAGAAGCAAAAGGCAAATTATTTGCTCATTTAAAAAAATGTAAAACAAAATATGCCGATGATAAAAAGCGCGTAATTAAAACTGATAGTGGTTTAAAAAAGATTGAAGCTAATCGGGTGAAAAAAACTATTATTGCTAACGGCGATGATAAATATACTGATTATTTTATGGATTTTTGGGCGGAAGAGAAATTTTTATATACAAAAAAAGATGAAGTAGGTAAAAAATCAGTGAATGATAAAACGCATATTGTAAATTATGGAGATATTAAATCGGATAAAGCCGGCGTAAATTTTAAAGCTGATAAAACCGAAATTAAATTAAATTTATTAGGCGAATATAACGCGGTGAATGCTATGAACGCGGTTTGTTTAGGTTTAAGTCAGGAAATAAAGTTAGAAAAAATAAAAGTTGGTTTAGAAAAAATAAAAGGCGTTCCTGGTAGAATGGAAATAATAAAAAGTAAAGAGCCGGTTTTTACAGTTATAATTGATTATGCTTTTGAGCCAGAAGCTTTAAAAAAAATATACGCGACAATTTTAAGATTAGAACATAATAAAATAATTCATGTTTTAGGTTCGGCAGGCGGTGGGCGAGATATCGCGCGACGACCAAAACTCGGAGCAATTTCCAGTATGACAGCCGATATAGTAATTATAACTAACGAAGATCCGTACGACGATGATCCGAAATTAATTATTGACCAAGTCGCCATGGGCGTAGAGAATGCCGGCAAAGTTTTAGAAAAAGATTTGTTTAAAATTGAAGATAGGCGAGAAGCCATTAAAAAAGCTTTAACTGAAGCTAGCGAAGGGGATATTGTTTTAATAACCGGTAAAGGTTGTGAGCAGGCGATTTGTGTAGCCGGAGGCGTAAAAATTCCCTGGGACGATAGAAAAGTGGTTGAGGAGGAGTTAAAAAAAATGAAATAAATTTTATGTTAAAAATAACATACTTTATACATGGCACAACGACGGACAATGAAAAAGGTTTATCCACGGGTTGGGCTGACGGCGAACTTTCCGAACTTGGTATAGAGCAATCAAAAGAATTAGGAAAATTGGTGGTCAATAAAAAGTTTGATGTTGTGTTTTGTTCAGATTTAAAAAGAGCAGTAGATTCGGCACGCCTAGCGTTCAGTGATAAATATGAAATTATTTTTGATAAACGTCTTAGAGAAGCTAATTATGGTGACTTTACCCAGAAGCCGGCAACGGAATTTAAAAATAATATGGAAAAATATATAGATTATCCTTTTTTAAATGGGGAGAGTTATAAGGATGTTGAAAAACGAATCGCCGATTTTTTAAAAGATATTTCTAAAAAATATAATGGTAAACATATTGCTATCGTTGCTCATCAGGCGCCGCAACTAGCGCTAGATGTGCTACTTAAAAATAAAACCTGGGAGCAGGCGATTACTGAAGATTGGCGTCATACTAAATCGTGGCAAGCAGGCTGGGAATACGAAATTAAAAGTTAAATATGGATGATTCAACTAAAAAAATATTAGTTACTACTTATCCAAACCCTGACATAGACGGCACAGCTTGCTCTTTTGCTTATGCCGAGTTTTTAAATAAAAAAGGGTACGACGCGGTTACTGGTATTTTTGGCGTTCCACACAGAGAAGCGCAATTTGTTTTAGATAGATTTAATATAAAAATTAATCGCTTAGAGTCATTACCTGAAGGATATGAAAAAATTATCTTAGTAGATATGAGTGATCTTGAGGCTTTGCCAAAGTTAATTAAGCCTGAGCAGGTTATTGAAATTATTGATCATAGAACAACAACTGAAATAGAAAAATTTATTAACACTAAAGTTCAAATTGAAATAGTTGGCGCTTGCGCAACGTTAATAGCCGAAAAATTTAAACAAAATAATATACCAATTTCTAAAGAAGCCGCCATTCTATTGTATCCGGCCATAGTTTCTAATACTATAAATTTTCAAGGTAAATTAACAACGGATAGAGATAAAAATATGGGCGAATGGCTAACTAAGCAAGTAGAATTCCCGGCAGATTTTATAAAAGAAGTGTTCATCGCAAAATCAAATATTACTAAACCTTTAAGAGACATTTTACTTGAAGATTTTAAAGCTTTTCAGTTTAAGAATAAAAAAGTGGGAATCGCGCAATTAGAAATTATTAATGCCAACCAATATATAAAAAATAATCTTTTAGAAATAATTAAAATATTGCCGGAAATTAAAAAACAAAAGTCTTTAGATTATATATTCTTAAATAGCTTAGATTTAGAAGGAGCAGGGAATACGTTAGTGGCGGTTGATGATGATATTATAAAGTTATTAGAATCAATATTAAATATAAAATTTGTTAATAATTTAGCTATTGCCGAACGCCTTATTATGAGAAAGGAAATTACTCCTTTAATACAAAGTTTTTTTGAGAAAGAAACAAATTAATTTTTTAAATTATATGAATAAGAATTTTCTTCAAAATCAAGAAACAATAATTGCTCGTCACGCCGATAAAGGAACATGGAAATTCAATCAAGAGGAATTAAAAAATAGGCTAACAGTCGAAGAATATAACTTAATTGTATCTGTTTTAGAAAATAATTTTCCTGATATGTTAAAATCTGGCGAAATACCATTAAAATTAGATGGAATTATTCGTAGTTTAAGATTGGCTGATAGTCTTTATGAGCAATTACCCGAAGAAAGTATTTTGGTGACTATGGATAGCGGGAAAGAAAGAACTCAATTAACAAGACATCTTACTATGGCTCGTTTAGCTCAATTAGAAACGCAGAGTCAATCCAAAAATAAAAAAGATGCAAAACGAATTGATATGTTAGAAGTGGATAGTGAAGAATTAATAAAACTATTAGCAGATTCTCATTTTGATGCCTGGAAGCCTTATGCAGATATGACGAAAGGAAAAAATGCTATAGATGAAATGGAGGCACTCTTACTATATTTTACCGCCACGAATCAGCTAAATGTTAAATTTGGGAAAGAAAAGTTGCCGAGAGAAGCGGCTGATAGATATAAACAATTTATGGAATTAGTACATAGAATTATTGTTAAATCTGATAAATCTCAATCTGGTCAACGGCAATCTCCAGTTATACTATTTGCCGTTGGCCATAGCGGTCCTTTAGGTCAAATGAGTTATGAAAAACAACAAGGTCAATTTTCTATTGATGAAGTTCCACATTTTTGTGAGGAATTTATTTTTAATAAAGAGCGAGAATTAGTTGAAACAAAAAAAATTGAATTATAATAAAATTATGAAATGGATAAAGTTTACTGAGAGAGAGTTAGACCTTTTTACTGTCTATTGTATAATGACGGGCTATCTTAAAAATTATCGAAAAAATATTGGTAAAAATCTAAAAAACTTTTTGTTGATATATAAAAATGGCATATCTCATTCTTATCGATCAAAAAAGGAATATGATGAATTTCTTAATGAATTAAAAAAGAGAAAGCCAAAAGTTTTTAAAAAGATACTTGATAAATTAAGTGTTCAGAATAAAAAATTAAATAAATTTCTGGAATATAGAAAATTAGATAATTTAAATGATAAGCAGTTATTAAAATTTTTTACTGTTTTTGTTAATGTTTATCAAAATTATTTCTCTTTATTTACATTACCAAAATATTTTGGAATGGTTTTAAATGAGAATGATTTATCACAGAAAGTAAAAAATAAATTAAAGGCAGTGAGAGGGGTGGCGGATTATGAAAAAATACAAAAAATTTTTTTGCCTTTATTTTTTAAGGAAGTAGAAAAAAGAAAAAATGTTAAAAGTGATTTATTATATTATGCTTTACCGGAGGAAATAATTGATTTGTTAAAAAATAATAAAACGATACAACGTGATATTTTAAAAGACAGAAAAAAGTTAGTTTTATTTTTAACGGTAAATGGTGGTAAGACAAAAATGTTAACTGGCGTAAGAGCCAAACAAGTTATAAAAGTTAATATTAAAGAAGAAAAAATTAAAATAGATGATGTTAAAGGAAATGTTGCCAATAAAGGCTTAGTAAGAGGTAGAGTTAGATTAATTTTAAGAGGAGACGATTTAAATAATTTAGATAATAAAATAGTGGTGGCGCCGATGACTTCTATAAAATTTGTACCTTATGTAAAGAATATTATAGGTATAATAACAGACGAAGGTGGAATAGCTTGTCATGCCGCTATAATCAGCAGGGAATTAAATGTCCCATGCGTTGTTGGCACGAAGAACGCCACTAAAATTTTAAAAAATGGTAATTTAGTAGAATTAGATGCAAATAATGGTATAGTTAAAATTATTAAATAAATTAAGTAATATTCATCCTGTGGATAATTCTGCTAGCCGTTATATAAAAATAACGGGTAGATTATATATTTTAGCTAAAATTAGAAGAAATCAATTAGACTTGCATATTTTTAAAAAATTTAGGGCAAAAACCCTTGACAAGCCTAATGATTGTTGTTAATATTTAAGAAGTTTTCAACAGGTAAAAATTTGTAATATAAAATAGAATTCTTTCTGAATCTCCGTTTTAACGGAGAAGACAGAATAAAAATCCAAACGGCTCCGTAAAGACAGAACTCTAACGGAAAGGAAATAGTATTGGCCGTTTTTTTGTTATCTTCGTTATTCATTTTTAAAATCCCCTTGCATATTTTTAAATCTTAAATAAGTGAAGACTTGTCTCATTAATTAAATATTTTGCGTTAACTCACAGCTACTAGAAAACTGGTTGGGTTTTTTTGTTTTCATTAAATAAATTTATTAAATATATATTATGACTACGAAATTAAAAACTGATAGCCGAAGATTTTTTACCGAAACTAAAGCGGCTATTGCTTTGCCTGATTTAATTGAAATTCAAAAAGATTCTTATAATTGGTTTTTGCGCGAAGGACTTAAGGATCTATTTGAAGAAATTTCCCCGATTACCGATTTTATCGGTCGTAATCTTGAATTGTCTTTAGAGGATTATTATTTAGATGAACCTAAATTTGATGAAAGCGAAAGCAAGGCTAAAAACATTACTTATGAAGCCTCACTCAGAGTTAAGGCTAAATTATCAAATAAAAAAACTGAACAAAGCGTTACTCAGGAAGTATTTTTAGGTGATTTCCCTTTAATGACAAAAAATGGCACTTTCATAATCAATGGTATTGAAAGAGTCGTGGTCTCACAGTTGATTAGAAGCGCTGGTGTTATTTTTACTTCAGAATTTATAAAAGGAAAGAAATATTATGGCGCCAAGGTTATACCTAATAGAGGCGCTTGGTTGGAAATTGAAACTGACATGAATGATGTAATCTGGGTCAGAATTGATAGAAAAAGAAAAGTCGCCATTACTTCATTATTTAGAGCTTTCGGTTATTCAACCGACGAAGAAATAAAACAATTATTTACTGATAAAGAAGAAATAACTTCTGGCATTGACGGCGAAAAGAGTTTGCTTGGTTTTATTGAAGCTACCATAGCTAAAGACGCGGCTAAGAATGAAGCTGAAGGTTTAAAGGAAGTATATAAGAGAATAAGGCCGGGAGATTTAGCTACAACTGATAATGCTAGACAATTAATTCACTCCATGTTTTTTAGATTTGATCGTTACGATTTTGATCGCGTTGGTCGCTATAAGATGAATAAACGATTTAATCAAAATGTTCCTAATAATAAGGAAAACAGAGTTTTAAGAAGAGAAGATTTAGTAGCGATTGTTAAAGAAGTCGTCAGATTAAACATGACTCAAGACAAAGAAGATGATATAGACCATTTAGGTAATCGCCGCGTTAGAGCGATCGGTGAATTGATTCAAAATAAATTTAGAGTTGGCCTTGCTAGAATGGAAAGAATAGTTAGAGATAGAATGAGTATTATGGATATTGATAGTTTAACGCCAAATAAATTAATTAATGCTCGTCCGGTTATCAGCGTAGTTAAAGAATTTTTCATGTCTTCGCAGTTATCGCAATTCATGGATCAAACAAATCCTTTAGCCGAGCTTGAACATAAGCGCAGATTATCAGCCATGGGTCCGGGCGGTTTAACCCGCGAACGCGCTGGTTTTGAAGTGCGCGATGTGCACACTACTCATTACAGTCGTATTTGTCCTATTGCTACTCCAGAAGGTCCGAATATCGGCTTAGTCGGCCACTTAGCCAGCTACGCCAGACTTAATAGCTATGGTTTTATTGAAGCGCCTTATCGCGTAGTTTTGCATGATATAGAAAATGATCCGGCTAAAACTGTTGATAAAATTGCTCGTGAAGATATCTATGAAGTTAAAGGCGATAAAAAAGGAAAATTAATTGTTAAAGCTAAACAGGTTATTGATAAAAAAATCGCTTCCGAATTAAAAGAAAAAATGGGGCATGTTACTATTCCAATTGTGCCGGTTTTAGGGGACGAGATTGTTTACCTTGACGCTTTTGAAGAAGAAAAATATATTTCCACTCCAGCGACAACTCCGGTTGATGCTAAGGGATATTTTATGGTTGAAAAAGCTGAGTCTAGAAGATATGGTCAACCTTCACTTGAACCAGTAGAAAAAATAGATTTAATCGGCGTAGCGCCAAACCAAATCGTTTCTGTAGCCACTTCGTTAATTCCATTTTTGGAACATGATGATGGTATTAGAGCTTTAATGGGGACTAACATGCAACGCCAGGCTGTGCCATTAATAACGGCTGAAGCGCCTATCGTCGGTACAGGCATGGAAGCTCGAGCCGCTACTGATTGCGGACATATTATTTTAGCTCCTGAAGACGGCGAAGTCATTAAAGTTGATGGCGGCACGATTGAATTTAAAGATAAAAAAGGTAAAACGATTAAGTATGTTTTAAATAAATTTTTACGTTCTAACGCTTCAACTTGTATAAATCAACGCCCGATTGTTAATCGCGGAGATAAAGTAAAGAAAGGCGATGTTTTAACTAACAGTTCAGCCGTAGATAACGGCGAATTATCGCTAGGACGAAATGTTTTTGTAGCGTTTATGACCTGGGAAGGTTTTAACTATGAAGACGCGGTAATTATTTCTGAACGTTTAATTAAGGAAGATGTTTATTCTTCAATTCATATAGAAAATTATACAATTGATGTACGCGACACTAAACTTGGGCCGGAATTAATAACTAATGATATTCCTAATATCAGCGAGGAAAAATTAAAAGATTTAGATGAACGCGGCATCGTTCGCATCAGCGCCGAAGTTTCTTCAGGCGATATTTTAGTCGGTAAAATTACGCCTAAAGGCGAAACCGAATTATCAGCCGAAGAAAAATTATTACGCGCGATCTTTGGTGAAAAAGCTAAAGATGTTAGAGACTCTTCATTATACTTAGAGCATGGCGAACACGGCAAAGTAGTTGATGTTAAAATATTTTCACGCGAAGACGGTGATAAATTAGCCGCCGGCGTAATTCAGTCAATTCAGGTAACTGTAGCTAACTTAAGAAAGATTCAAATCGGAGATAAAATGGCTGGCCGTCATGGTAACAAAGGTGTTATTTCTAAAGTTGTGCCAGTTGAAGACATGCCTTATTTAGCCGATGGTACGCCGATTGAAATAATTTTGTCGCCTTTAGGTGTTGTTTCAAGAATGAACTTGGGGCAGATTTTGGAAACTCATTTAGGTTATGCAGCGAAAAAATTAAATTATAAAATAGCCGTACCTCCGTTAAATGGTATTAGTGAAAAACAGATTAAAGAAGAACTAACGAAAGCTAATTTACCAACCAATGGCAAGGTAACTCTTTATGACGGTAAAACCGGCGAGGCTTATGATAATCAAGTAGTAATTGGTTATAAGTATATGTTGAAATTAAACCATATGGTTGAAGATAAGATGCACCAGCGTTCAATCGGTCCATATTCTTTAATTACTCAACAGCCTTTAGGCGGTAAAGCTCAATTCGGCGGACAACGTTTCGGAGAAATGGAAGTCTGGGCGCTTGAAGCTTATGGCGCAGCTCATTGCTTACAGGAAATCTTAACTATTAAATCAGATGATGTGCCGGGCAGAAGCAAGGCTTACGAATCAATTATTAAGGGCGAACCAATCAGAAAATTAAATGTTCCTGAATCATTTAACGTTTTAGTTAGAGAATTAAAAGGTTTATGTTTAGACGTTGAATTGATGCAGGGTGATCAAGTAATAAATTTAGAACGCCAGGGGGATGATAAACCAGCGGAAGAAGGGGAAAGAAAAAGTAACTTCGGTGATAGAGCGGAAATAATATAAAATTTAGAAAATTTTTAATTATCAATAATCAATTATCAATGAATTTTCCCTGTTGAGGCAGGATAAACAATTGATAATTAAATTATTGTTTGAAAATTGAAAATTGGGAATTGAAAATTTGGAATGATGTAATTAGTCTGCAGTTGGTTAACAGGATAATTAAGTTTATAAAAATACTTTAATATATTACAAAATTATGCTTAATCCAATAAAAACAACCGATTTTGATGCCATTAAATTAAAATTAGCTTCACCGGAAGAAATTTTAAATTGGTCTCATGGCGAAGTTACTCGCCCGGAAACCATTAATTATCGTACGCAAAAACCAGAAAAAGATGGATTATTTTGCGAACGAATTTTTGGACCGTCAAAAGATTGGGAGTGTTATTGCGGCAAATATAAGAAAATTCGCTATAAAGGCATAATTTGCGATAAATGCGGCGTAGAAGTAACCAGAAGTTTAGTTAGACGCGAACGCATGGGACATATTAAACTTGAAGCCCCGGTTTCACATATTTGGTTTTTACGCGGCACTTCTTCAAAAATCGGTTTAATTTTGGATTTACCTATGCAAGCTTTAGAAAAAGTGGTTTATTTTGCTAGTTTTGTTATTTCCGAAGTTAATGAAGAATTGCATTTAGCTACGATTGAGCAAATTAAACAAGAGTATAAAAATAAGAGAAAATCTATTGAAGTTGATTGGCAAAAACAGGTTAATGAAATTAAAAATAAAAAAGGAAAATTATTAACTCAGGGTAAAAGCGAATTTGAAATTGAAACTTTATTAAGCCAGGAAATTGAAGCTTTGGAAAAAATAAAAAATGATAAGCTTAATAATTTAGAGCAAGCTTTTGATCAGGCGCAAAAAGAATTAAAAGATTTAAAACCTTTAACTATAATTTCTGAAAGCGTTTATCAAAATTTAAGTTTAAAATATGGTCATATTTTTACTGCCGATATTGGTGCTAGCGCTGTTAGAAAACTTTTAGAAAAAATTGATTTAGATAAAACTATTGCCGAAATAGATAAAGAACTTTTAACGGCAATTGATTCAAAAAAGGATAAGATGATCCGACGCTTAAAATTATTGCGTAGTTTAAGAGCTAATAACTTAAGACCAGAATGGATGATTTTAAATGTAGTGCCGGTTATACCGCCAGATTTAAGGCCAATGGTACCGCTTGATGGCGGACGTTTTGCTACTTCTGATTTAAATGATTTATATCGCAGAATTATTAATCGCAATAATCGTTTAAAACAATTAATTGAACTTAACGCGCCGGAAGTTATCTGTCGCAATGAAAAAAGAATGCTTCAGGAAGCGGTTGATGCTTTAATTGATAATTCTATTAGACATGGAAAAACCGTAGTAGCTTCTACTGGCCAAAAAAGAATGTTGAAGTCACTCGCTGATTCCTTAAAAGGTAAACAAGGTAGATTTAGACAGAATTTACTCGGTAAAAGAATTGACTATTCAGGCAGAAGCGTTATCGTAGTCAACCCAAGATTGAATTTAGACCAATGCGGTTTGCCAAAACGCATGGCCTTAGAATTATTTAAACCTTTTATTATTAGTAAATTAATTAATAAAGAAATTGTTCATAATGTAAGAAGCGCTTCCCGCTATATTGAATCAGGTAAAGATGAGGTTTGGGATATTCTTGAAGATATTGTTAAAAAATCATATGTCATGTTAAATCGCGCGCCAACTTTACATCGCTTAGGTATTCAGGCGTTTAAACCAATTTTAATTGAAGGTTTAGCTATTCAAGTTAATCCTTTGGTTTGTACAGCTTTTAACGCCGACTTTGACGGCGATCAAATGGCGGTTCATGTGCCTTTAACCGAAGAAGCGATTGCCGAAGCTCGCGATATTATGTTAGCTAGCCACAACTTATTAAAACCGGCTACCGGCGATCCAGTAGTCGCGCCTAACCAAGATATTGTCTGGGGAGCTTTTTATATTACAAAAGTTGAACAGTCTTATGCAGATGTTGATGAAAAGAAAATAAAGAATTTTTATTCGACTGAAGATGCCAAATTGTCTTATGACATGAAAAATATAAAACTGCAACAGAAAATAAGGGTGATGATAGATGGTAAGTTTGTGATTACTACTGTTGGCAGAATTATTTTTAATGAAGTTTTACCTTTGAAATTGCGTTTTGTTAATGAAACAGTAGGTAAGAGTAAATTAAAAA
>Ga0172380_10006848_pt1 | contig 13061 bp, 9 predicted proteins | sample Leawe162metaG_FD_119747 | JGI IMG/M metagenome (GOLD analysis project Ga0172380, IMG submission 119747) | Leachate microbial communities from a municipal landfill in Southern Ontario, Canada - Leachate well 162 metaG | ecosystem: Engineered > Solid waste > Landfill > Unclassified | place...
AATTTACGTGCTAGGTAAAGACGAAGGTGGCCGTCACACACCATTCTTCCAAGGCTACCGCCCACAATTCTACTTCCGCACTACTGATGTAACTGGTGCTGTAGAATTACCAGAAGGCACAGAGATGGTAATGCCAGGTGATAACGTATCAATCACAGTAACATTGATTGCACCTATCGCGATGGAAGAGGGCTTACGCTTCGCTATTCGTGAAGGTGGTCGTACTGTTGGTGCTGGTGTAGTTGCTAAGATTATTGAATAAGTATTAGGTCGTTTGAAAGTTGCACTAACAACCCAGTGCAACTTTAGACCGTTTAAAGTTAAATAGGCCAATAGCTCAATTGGTAGAGTATCGGTCTCCAAAACCGAGGGTTGGGGGTTCGAGGCCCTCTTGGCCTGCCAGATATGTAGATGGTGGTATTTGCTAAATAACTAGGAATTTAAACGTTTCTAGTTATTTGCGTTAGTAAAATCGGTAAATTTTTTAGTCACTATTATAAAGTGCTTGTTTAAGTAAATTATGGTCAACAAAATTAAGTTGCTAGTAGCGTTTCTCCTGCTTATTGCAGGTATTGCAGGTTTCTATTTGCTAGCAGATAAGCCTACTGTTGTACGCATTCTTGTTGTGCTCGGAGGTTTGGGTGCTTCTATTGCCGTGCTTTGGACAACGCCAATAGGTCAACAATCTCTTGGTTTCATCGGTGAGTCTGTGGTTGAGGCTCGCAAAGTTGTTTGGCCGACGCGTAAAGAGACGATACAAACAACTTTGGTGGTGTTTGTATTGGTGGTTGTGATGGCAGCATTTTTGGCGGTGGTTGATATTGGGTTTGCCTTTATGGTGCAGTGGTTAATGGGACGGGGCGCGTAATGAGTATGAAATGGTACGCGGTGCAAGCATTTTCAGGCTTTGAGAAGTCTGTGCAAAAGGGTATAGAAGAGCGTGTTGTGCGTTCTGGCCTGCAAGATCAGTTTGGTCAAATTTTGGTGCCTATCGAAGAAGTGATCGAGATGAAGTCTGGCCAAAAGACAATTTCGGAGCGTAAGCTTTATCCGGGTTATGTTTTGGTGCAAATGGCGATGACGGATGAAAGTTGGCATTTAGTAAAAAGCACACCACGCGTGACAGCTTTTATTGGAGGTAGTGCGCAAAAGCCAACGCCAATTAAAGATAAAGAAGTCGATATCATCTTGCAGCGCATTGATGATAGTAAAAGTAATCCAACGCAAAAACTTACCTTTGAAAAAGGTGAGTCAGTGCGTATTACTGATGGCCCGTTCAAAGATTTCTCTGGCAATGTTGAGGAAATTAACTACGAGAAAAGTAAGTTGCGTGTATCTGTGGTTATTTTTGGACGTTCTACCCCGGTTGAGTTGGAGTTTGGTCAAGTAGAAAAAGAAGTTTAGCGTTAGTTTAATAGTTAGTTAATTAGGCAGTAAGATTTAAATCAACAGGGGAGCTAATTGATTTAGCGTTTGCACCCACATTAGGAGTTATACCATGGCAAAGAAAGTCATTGGCTACATTAAGTTGCAGATTCCTGCAGGTAAAGCCAACCCAAGTCCACCAGTCGGTCCAGCATTGGGTCAACGCGGTTTGAACATTATGGAGTTCTGTAAGGCATTTAATGCTGCAACGCAAGGCATAGAGCCGGGCTTGCCAATTCCAGTGGTTATTACAGCGTTTGCTGATAAGAGCTTCACGTTTGTGATGAAGTCTCCCCCAGCGACAATTTTAATCAAAAAAGCAGCGGGTATTACTAAAGGCTCACCACGTCCACATACTGATAAAGTAGGAAAAATCACTCGTGCGCAAGCTGAAGAGATCGTGAACACTAAGCGTGCAGATCTATCTGCAGCTGATATGGATGCTGCGGTGCGTACTATTGCAGGCAGTGCGCGTAGTATGGGCATTGAAGTGGAGGGCGTATAACATGGCTAAAAGAATCAATGCACTACGTGCAAAAGTAGATCGCAATAAATTGTATCCAGTCACTGAAGGTTTGAATTTAGTGAAAGACAATGCGTCAGCGAAATTTAATGAGTCTGTTGATGCGGTAATCAATTTAGGTATTGATGCGCGTAAATCAGACCAGTTAGTTCGTGGGGCTCTCGTATTACCAAACGGTACAGGTAAAACAACGCGCGTTGCGGTATTTGCTCAGGGTGCGCAAGCTGAGGCGGCAAAAGCTGCTGGTGCAGACATCGTTGGTTTTGAGGACTTGGCAGAGCAAGTTAAAGCGGGTGTAATGGACTTTGACATCGTGATTGCTACGCCAGATGCAATGCGTATTGTTGGTGCTTTAGGTCAAATCTTAGGCCCACGTGGTTTAATGCCAAACCCTAAAGTTGGTACTGTAACGCCAGATGCTGCGACAGCAGTTAAAAATGCAAAAGCTGGTCAAGTGCAATATCGTACAGATAAAGGCGGTATTGTGCATTGTACAATTGGTCGTGCTTCTTTCACGGTTGAGCAATTGCAAGGCAATTTAGTTGCTTTAGTTGATGCTTTAAGTAAAGCCAAACCAGCGACTAGCAAAGGTGTTTACCTGAAAAAGTTATCAATATCTAGCACCATGGGTGCTGGCGTACGCGTTGATCAAGCGAGTTTAGCTGTATAACCTAAGTTGATTGACATGGTCGCTTAAAAAAATGAGGGTGAAGCGGATTATTTCACTTCACCCATAACAGGCTTTGGGCTCATTCCATTTGCTAACTATTGATTTGGTTTATAAATGAGGTGAGGTTATCAAAGACCGTAGGTGTCTGTATGGATTTAATCTAAGTTTTTTAAATGTGGGTGATGAAGTGTTATTTGCTTTGTTCTCTGTATTGAAAGAGCTTATGCCTACGCAGATGGCGCATCCCTAAACAGGTTTAATCCTGATATAAAGGTCGCCGTAAAAGTGGTTTTTATAATCTTCAAAAATTGTAAAAACCGATTCCGCTTTAGTAATAAAGCGGAGATTTTAACGGAAGGAGAAAGACCTTGAGTCTAAATCTTACAGAAAAAAAAGCAGTAGTTGCTGAAGTTGGTGCGCAAATTGCGCAAGCTCAAGCAGTAGTTCTTGCTGAGTACCGTGGTATGGGCGTGGCAAATATGACTGTATTACGTGCAGAGGCTCGAAATGCGGGTGTGTATTTGCGTGTATTAAAAAATACATTAGTCCGTCGTGCTGTTGAGGGTACGCCATTTGCAGTTTTGGCAAATGAAATGGTTGGTCCGTTGGTGTTTGGTATTTCAACAGACGCAGTGTCGGCAGCTAAAGTATTGAACAATTTTGCTAAAACGAATGATAAGTTCGTGATTAAAGCTGGCGCGCTACCAAATCAGCTAATGGATGTTGCGGGTGTTCAAGCCTTAGCATCAACATTAAGCCGTGAAGAGCTACTTGCCAAATTTGCGCGTACTCTCAACGAAGTGCCAACTAAGTTTGCGCGTGCAATTGCAGCAGTTCGTGATGCTAAGGAAGCAGCTTAATTTAAGTCACTGATCATTAAGTAACTATAAAATTAAGTAACCAATAACTTAAGTAACTACAAAATTAAATTTTAGGAATATTCAAATGGCAATTTCAAATGCAGATATTTTAGAAGCAGTCGGTAGTATGTCAGTGTTAGATTTGACAGCATTTATTAAAGAAATCGAAGAAAAATTTGGCGTATCAGCTGCAGCCGTTGCAGTAGCTGCTTCAGCTGGTGCGGCTCCAGCTGCAGCCGCTGAGCAAACTGAATTCAGCGTGTTTATTTTAACAGCTGGTGAGCAAAAGGTTAGTGCAATTAAAGCGGTTCGTGAATTAACTGGCTTAGGCTTGAAAGAAGCTAAAGACTTAGTTGATGGCGCACCAAAAGCTGTTAAAGAAGGTGTTTCAAAAGCTGACGCTGATGCAGCGTTGAAAAAATTGATTGAAGCTGGCGCTACTGGCGAAATCAAATAATACAATTGTTAATTGTATGAATTAGGCTGACGGGAAACCGTCAGCCTTCGCCATTTCTAGTGGCACGCAGTGTAACAAAATGTAATTGCGCTGACGCAATTACTGCTAATAACCATTCAGTTAGAAGTAACTGAGGTTAGATGTGAAAATACTTACGTAATGGATGAATCGCAAAATAAGTATTTTAATTTCTGCCCTCAATCATTAGGAGATGCAATGAGCTATTCCTTTACCGAAAAAAAACGCCTTCGTAAAAGCTTTGCCAAACGTGAAAGCGTGCAAGAGATTCCCTACTTGCTTGCTATGCAATTGGAGTCATATAAGGCATTCTTGCAAGCTGATATTCCTGCAGACAAACGCACGGAAGATGGTTTGCAATCTACTTTCAGTTCAATTTTTCCTATCGTAAGTCATTCTGGTAATGCGCGTTTAGATTACGTGAGCTATCAATTAGGCGCCGAGCCTTTTGATGTAAAAGAATGTCAGCAACGTGGTTTAACCTATGCAGCGCCTTTACGTGTAAGAGTGCGCCTGACTATTATGGATAAAGAGGCGTCTAAACCTACTGTTAAAGAGGTTAAGGAGCAAGAAGTTTACATGGGCGAATTGCCTTTGATGACTGAAAATGGTTCGTTTGTGATCAATGGTACTGAACGTGTGATCGTGTCTCAATTGCATCGTAGCCCAGGTGTGTTCTTTGAACATGACCGTGGTAAAACGCATAGCTCAGGTAAGTTGTTGTTTTCAGCACGTATTATTCCTTACCGTGGTTCATGGTTAGACTTCGAGTTTGATCCTAAAGATTATTTATACTTCCGTATCGATCGTCGCCGCAAAATGCCAGTAACTATATTGTTGAAAGCGCTTGGTTACACGCCAGAGCAGATTATTTCAACATTCTATGACTTTGATGCATTCCACATTGGTAAGAACGGTATTCAGTTTACTATCGTGCCTGAGCGATTACGCGGTGAAGTGGCTAAGTTTGATATTCTGGCAAAAGATGGTTCGGTGTTGGTTGCTAAGGATAAGCGTATTACGGTAAAACATATCCGTGATATGGAAAAGGCTGGCGTGAGCAAAATTGCTGTGCCGCAAGATTTTATTCTTGGTCGCGCATTGGCGAATGCCATTGTGGATAAAGAAACCGGTGAAGTTATCGCTAATGCTAATGATGAAATTACAGAATCATTGCTCGAGAAATTAGTGGACGCCAATGTGACTTCAGTCACTACTTTGTATTCTAATGATTTGGATCATGGTGACTATATTTCACAAACCTTGCGTATTGATGAGGTGCCAGATCAATATAGTGCGCGCGTAGCTATTTACCGTATGATGCGCCCAGGTGAGCCGCCGACTGAAGATTCAGTTGAGGCATTGTTCCATGGCTTGTTCTTCAATGAAGATCGCTACGATTTATCTCGTGTTGGCCGTATGAAATTTAATCGCCGCGCCTTCCCTGAAAAAGCGGAAGAGCGTCAATCACCTTGGATTCGTAGATTCTATGAAGCCGTTGGTGCACGTGGTGATGAAGGCGAAGATATTCTTTCTAATGACGACATCTTGGCCGTTATTGGTGTATTGCTAGAGTTGCGTAATGGACGTGGCGAGATTGATGATATTGACCATTTGGGTAATCGTCGTATTCGTTCAGTAGGTGAGTTGGCAGAAAACCAATTCCGTACCGGCTTAGTGCGTGTAGAGCGCGCAGTAAAAGAGCGTTTGTCACAAGCTGAATCTGACAACCTGATGCCGCATGATTTAATCAATGCAAAACCGGTATCAAGTGCAATTCGTGAATTCTTTGGTTCAAGCCAGTTATCACAATTTATGGATCAAACCAATCCGTTGTCTGAAATTACGCATAAACGCCGTATTTCAGCATTGGGCCCAGGTGGTTTAACGCGCGAACGTGCAGGTTTTGAGGTGCGTGACGTTCACTCAACCCATTATGGCCGCATGTGTCCGATTGAGACGCCGGAAGGTCCAAACATTGGTTTGATTAACTCATTGGCTATGTATGCACGTACTAATGATTATGGCTTTCTAGAAACACCATATCGTCGTGTTGAAGGCAATAAAGTCTCTGATACCATTGATTACCTGTCTGCGATTGAAGAGAGCCAATTCATGATTGCGCAAGCAAACACAGATTTGGATGCTAAAAATAAATTCGTGGATGATTTGATCTCATCTCGTCATCATAATGAGTTCACGATGACGTTGCCAGAACGTGTCCAATACATGGATGTGGCACCGGGTCAAATTGTGTCGGTTGCAGCCTCGTTAATTCCATTCTTGGAGCACGATGATGCGAACCGAGCCTTGATGGGTGCAAACATGCAGCGTCAAGCCGTGCCATGTTTGCGTGCGGAAAAAGCGGTAGTCGGTACGGGTATCGAGCGTACAGTTGCTGTTGACTCGGGTACTGTGGTAACGGCACGCCGTGGCGGCCTTGTAGATTATATTGACTCAAGCCGTATTGTGGTACGCGTTAATGATGATGAAGCTAAAGCTGGTGAAGTTGGTGTTGATATTTACAACCTGACTAAATATACACGTTCTAACCAAAACACTAACATTAACCAACGTCCATTGGTAAGAGTAGGTGATAAGTTATCTCGTGGTGATGTGATTGCAGATGGCGCATCAACCGATATGGGTGAGTTAGCGCTTGGTCAAAATATGCTAGTTGGCTTTATGCCATGGAATGGTTATAACTACGAAGACTCGATTTTGATTTCAGAGCGCGTAGTGGCTGATGATCGATACACATCAATTCACATTGAAGAGCTGACAGTCGTTGCACGTGATACTAAGCTTGGTGCTGAAGAAATTACCCAGGATATTTCTAATCTAAGTGAGCGTATGTTAGCGCGTTTGGATGAGGTGGGGATTATTCATATCGGTGCTGAAGTTGAATCTGGCGATGTATTGGTTGGTAAGGTCACCCCAAAAGGTGAAACACAACTAACACCAGAAGAAAAACTATTACGTGCGATTTTTGGTGAAAAAGCTTCTGACGTAAAAGATACGTCTTTACGCGTGCCATCAGGCATGAGCGGTACTGTCATTGACGTGCAAGTGTTTACTCGCGAAGGTATTGATCGCGATCCACGCGCACAGCAAATTATCGATGACCAATTAGATCATTACAAAAAAGATTTAGCTGACCAAATGCGTATTGTAGAAGATGATGCTTTTGGTCGTATCCGTCGCTTGATTGAAGGTAAAATTGCCACTGGCGGTCCTAACAAGCTGAAAAAAGGCGATGCGCTGACAGCTGAGTATTTGGAAGCTATCGGTCGTTATGACTGGTTTGACATCCGCTTATCAGACGAAGAAACAGCCCGTCAATTAGAGCAGTTAAAGGATGGTTTATCACAAGCGCGTGTTGAATTTGACAGCCGTTTTGATGAGAAAAAACGTAAATTAACACAAGGTGATGAATTGCCACCAGGCGTACAAAAAATGGTGAAAGTTTATCTGGCTGTTAAACGCCGTATTCAGCCTGGTGATAAGATGGCTGGTCGTCACGGTAACAAAGGCGTGATCTCAAAAATCTGTCCGATAGAAGATATGCCACACATGGCTGATGGAACGCCATTGGATATCGTGTTGAACCCGCTAGGCGTTCCTTCACGGATGAACATTGGTCAGATTTTAGAAGTACATTTGGGCTGGGCCGCTAAAGGGCTGGGTTTGCGTATTGAAGAAATGTTACGCCAAGAATCTAAGGTGGCTGAAATTCGCAAATTCCTGGAAAAAATCTACAACGACAGCACTGGTAAAAAAGAAGATATTAAATCGTTTACTGATGTTGAAATTTTGGATTTAGCACATAACCTGAAAAATGGTGTGCCCTTTGCAACGCCAGTATTCGATGGTGCGGCGGAATCTGACATTAGACAGATGCTCGATTTAGCGTTCCCAGATGATGATGCGCGCACTAAACAATTGCAATTCCATGCAGGTAAAACGCAAGTAACCTTGTTTGATGGTCGTACTGGTGATGCTTTTGAGCGTCCAGTGACTGTAGGTTATATGCATGTGTTGAAATTGCATCACTTGGTTGATGACAAGATGCATGCGCGTTCTACAGGTCCATACTCATTAGTAACGCAACAACCACTGGGCGGTAAAGCGCAGTTCGGTGGCCAACGTTTCGGTGAGATGGAGGTTTGGGCGTTAGAAGCTTATGGTGCTTCATATACCTTGCAAGAGATGCTGACAGTGAAGTCTGATGATGTCACTGGACGTACCAAAGTATATGAAAATATTGTTAAAGGCGAACACAAAATTGATGCAGGCATGCCTGAATCATTTAATGTGCTAGTGAAAGAAATTCGTTCACTCGCTATCGACATTGACCTAGACAGAAACTAAGGAGACAAATATGAAAGCTCTATTAGACTTATTTAAACAGGTAACGCAAGAAGAAGAGTTTGATGCAATCAAGATTGCGTTAGCTTCACCTGAAAAAATCCGTTCATGGTCATATGGCGAAGTGAAAAAGCCAGAAACCATTAACTACCGGACATTCAAACCTGAGCGTGATGGCTTGTTTTGTGCAAAAATCTTTGGCCCTATCAAAGATTACGAGTGCTTATGCGGTAAATACAAACGCCTTAAACATCGCGGTGTGATCTGCGAAAAATGTGGTGTTGAAGTGACATTATCAAAAGTGCGTCGTGAGCGTATGGGTCATATCGACCTAGCATCACCTGTTGCGCACATTTGGTTCCTGAAATCACTGCCAAGCCGTTTAGGTATGGTATTGGATATCGCTTTGCGTGATATCGAACGTGTACTTTATTTTGAAGCGTTCATCGTGGTAGACCCAGGCATGACACCGCTTACGCGTGGTCAGTTATTGACTGAAGATGACTACTTGGCAAAAGTAGAAGAATACGGCGATGAATTCAATGCTGTTATGGGTGCTGAAGCGGTACGTGAGTTATTACGTACCATGGATATTGAGCGTGAAGTGGTTCAATTACGTCAAGACCTAGGCGCTACTGGATCTGAAGCTAAAATCAAAAAAATTGCTAAACGCTTAAAAGTGTTAGAAGCCTTCCAAAAATCTGGCATTAAGCCAGAGTGGATGATTTTAGAAATATTGCCAGTATTGCCACCGGAATTACGTCCATTGGTACCATTGGATGGCGGCCGTTTTGCGACATCAGATTTGAACGACTTATATCGCCGCGTGATTAACCGTAACAACCGTTTGAAACGCTTGTTAGAGTTAAAAGCACCGGAAATCATCGTACGTAACGAAAAACGTATGTTGCAAGAAGCGGTGGACTCATTATTAGACAATGGTCGTCGCGGCAAAGTGATGACTGGCGCTAACAAACGCCCATTGAAATCATTGGCTGACATGATTAAAGGTAAGGGCGGTCGTTTCCGTCAGAACTTGCTTGGTAAGCGCGTTGACTACTCAGGTCGTTCAGTCATTGTGGTTGGTCCACAATTGAAATTGCATCAGTGCGGTTTACCTAAAAAAATGGCGTTGGAATTATTTAAACCATTCATCTTCCATAAACTGGAAGTGTTAGGTTTAGCGACAACGATTAAAGCGGCCAAGAAAAAAGTAGAAGAAGAAGGTCCAGAAGTATGGGATATTCTCGAGGACGTAATTCGCGAGCATCCAGTACTATTGAACCGTGCGCCTACATTGCACCGTTTGGGTATTCAAGCGTTTGAGCCGATTCTGATCGAAGGTAAAGCCATTCAATTGCACCCGTTAGTTTGTGCGGCATTCAACGCCGACTTTGACGGTGACCAAATGGCGGTTCACGTTCCATTGAGCTTAGAAGCGCAAATGGAAGCACGCACCTTGATGTTGGCATCAAACAACGTATTGTCACCTGCAAACGGTGAGCCAATCATTGTGCCTTCACAGGATATCGTGTTAGGCCTGTACTACATGACGCGCGAAAAAGTGAATGCTCGCGGCACAGGTATGCGCTTTGCAGATGTTAAAGAAGTGCAGCGTGTGTATGACCAAGGCTTGATTGATTTGCACGCGAGAGTAACTGTGCGTATTAAAGAATACGACCTTGACTTAGACGGTGTTAAAACCGAAAAAATCACACGTTACGAAACGACTGTAGGCCGCGCATTATTGTCAGATATTCTGCCAGCCGGTTTGTCATTCAGTAATATTGATAAGGCATTGAAAAAGAAAGAAATTTCAAAACTGATCAATGTAAGCTTCCGTAAGGTTGGCATTCGTGAAACAGTTATTTTTGCTGATAAACTGATGTACACAGGTTATTCATACGCAACCAAAGCAGGTATTTCTATCAGTATTAACGATATGTTGGTGCCACCAGAAAAAGAGCAGTTAATTGCCGCTGCCGATGCTGAAGTTAAAGAGATTGAAGACCAATACGTTTCTGGTTTGGTGACGCAAGGTGAGCGCTATAACAAGGTTGTGGATATTTGGGGTCGTGCCGGTGACAAAGTCGCAGATGCCATGATGAAACAACTTAAAGAAGAAGATGTTTTGGATGCGGATGGTAACCAGATAAAAGACAAAGCCGGTAAGGTTGTGCGTCAAGAATCATTTAATGCGATTTACATGATGGCCGACTCTGGTGCGCGTGGTTCTGCAGCGCAGGTGCGTCAGTTAGCTGGTATGCGTGGTTTGATGGCGAAGCCGGATGGCTCCATTATTGAAACGCCAATTAAAGCGAACTTCCGTGATGGTCTTAACGTGTTGCAATACTTTATTTCAACCCATGGTGCACGTAAAGGCTTGGCTGATACGGCATTAAAAACGGCGAACTCCGGTTATTTAACGCGTCGCTTGGTTGATGTAACACAAGACTTAGTGGTGACCGAGCATGATTGCGGCACCGTTGATGGCTTGGTAACCAAAGCATTGGTTAAAGGTGGTGAAGTCATTGAGCCGTTGCATGATCGTATTTTAGGTCGTACCGCAGCGCTTGATGTCATCAACCCTGAAACACAACAAGTGATTTACCCTGCAGGTACGCTATTGGGTGAAGACGAAGTTGAGCACATTGATGCGTTAGGTATCGATGAAGTGAAAGTGCGTACAGCGCTTACATGTGACACACGCTATGGTATTTGCGCTAAATGTTACGGTCGCGACTTAGGTCGTGGCAAGTTAATTAGCATGGGTGAAGCCGTTGGTGTGATTGCTGCACAGTCGATCGGTGAGCCAGGTACACAGTTGACGATGCGTACATTCCACATTGGTGGTGCGGTATCGCGTGCGGCTTCGGTGTCTCAGGTTGAAGGTAAATCAAACGGTGTATTGAACTTCACTTCAACCATGCGCTATGTTACTAACGTACGTAATGAGCAAGTGGTTATTTCACGTAATGGTGAAGTCATTATTGCCGATGAAAATGGTCGTGAGCGTGAGCGTCATAAAGTGCCTTACGGTGCAACCTTGCAGATTGCCGATGGTAAAACAGTTAAAGCTGGTCAAGCCATTGCAACATGGGATCCGCATACGCGTCCGATTGTTACCGAGTACGCAGGTTTCATCAAATTTGAAAACGTTGAAGAAGGTATCACTGTTGCGAAACAAATTGATGATGTGACAGGGCTGTCATCATTAGTGGTGATTGATCCAAAACAACGCGCCGGTCAAACCAAAGGTTTGCGCCCGCAAGTTAAGATGTTAGATGCAAATGGCGTAGAAGTTAAAATGGCTGGTAGCGATCAATTGGTGAACGTAACGTTCCAATTGGGTTGTATTATTACGGTTAAAGATGGTCAAGAGGTAGGGGTGGGTGAAGTCATTGCGCGTATTCCACAAGAGTCATCTAAAACCCGTGATATTACAGGGGGTCTGCCACGAGTAGCCGAGCTGTTTGAAGCGCGCTCGCCAAAAGATGCAGGCATGTTGGCTGAAGTGACAGGTACAGTATCGTTTGGTAAAGATACGAAAGGTAAACAACGCCTAGTTATTACAGATCTTGACGGCATTACTAATGAGTACTTGATTCCTAAAGATAAGCACGTGACAGCACATGACGGTCAAGTGGTAACTAAAGGTGAAACCATCGTTGATGGCCCAGCTGAACCACAAGATATTTTACGTCTTCAAGGACGTGAAGCGTTGGCGCGCTACATCATTGATGAAGTGCAAGACGTGTATCGCTTGCAAGGCGTTAAAATCAATGACAAGCATATTGAAGTTATTGTGCGTCAAATGTTGCGTCGTGTCCGTGTGACAGATGCAGGTGACACAAGCTTCATTTTAGGTGAGCAAGTAGAACGTGCTGATTTGCTGACAGAAAATGAAAAGATCGTTGCGCAAGATAAATGTCCTGCGAGTTTTGAATATGTATTGCTCGGTATTACTAAAGCATCATTGTCAACAGACTCATTTATTTCAGCAGCATCGTTCCAGGAAACAACGCGTGTACTAACGGAAGCTGCAATTTTAGGTAAACGTGATGAATTACGTGGTTTGAAAGAAAACGTTATTGTGGGTAGATTGATTCCGGCCGGCACTGGATTGGCTTATCACGATGCGCGCAAGCGTGCTGCTGTTGCAGGCGGTGTTCAAAAAGCTGAAACTCCAGCACCTGAAGTGGTGTTAGAGGCTGAAGTTTTGGCGGTAGAAGTAACGTCAGAAGTGAGTAGTGAAACAGCAGCAGAATAAAGTCAAACAATTTAAGGCTTGACAATAAAAGTCAGGCTAAATAGAATGCTGAGTTTTTCAGGATGGTATAATTGTCATCGATGACGTTATCATCCTGATTTATTCTGCATGACGTTGATTTTTTTGCAGTTAAATGTAAATTTTATTAGAGAACATAAATAGAGGTTATAGGCAATGCCAACCATCAATCAGTTAATACGTAAGCCACGCGCTAAAGTGGTTACAAAAAGCAAAGTGCCTGCACTTGAATCTTGCCCACAAAAACGCGGTGTTTGCACACGTGTTTACACGACTACACCTAAAAAACCAAACTCAGCTTTGCGTAAGGTTGCAAAAGTGCGTTTAACTAACGGCTACGAAGTCATTAGCTACATCGGTGGTGAAGGCCATACTTGCAAGAGCATAGCGTAGTATTGCTTCGCGGTGGTCGTGTAAAAGATTTGCCAGGTGTGCGTTACCACATGGTGCGT
>Ga0172380_10006849_pt1 | contig 13061 bp, 17 predicted proteins | sample Leawe162metaG_FD_119747 | JGI IMG/M metagenome (GOLD analysis project Ga0172380, IMG submission 119747) | Leachate microbial communities from a municipal landfill in Southern Ontario, Canada - Leachate well 162 metaG | ecosystem: Engineered > Solid waste > Landfill > Unclassified | place...
CGAGAGATTGATTATCCTGTCGCTTTTAGCACTAAATCTACTTGGTGGGTTAAGGATAAAAGATATGTTGATGTAATTAAAGGTGCTAAAAATTTCCATTTTAAGTTCAGCATTATTACTCTTGATGAAGAAAAGGCAAAAATAGTTGAAGCTGGGGTGCCTAGTCCGATGGAAAGAGTTGAGGCATTGGGTGAAGTTGCCAAAATGGGCACGGCTGGTGTCAATTTAAGGCTAAGACCTTTTATGATTGGTATTAGTGACCCGACCCACCTAGATTTAATAAGAGAGTGTGCGAAGAGGGGTGCACAGGGATTAACTACGGAGTTTTTCTGTTTGGAGGCAAGAGCAGATTTGAGAGTAAAAAAGAGGTATGCAATTCTATCTAAGGCTTGTGGTTTTGATATTTGGCAATATTACAGAAGATATACGAAGGGGGCAGGATATTTAAGATTAAATTACGAAGTAAAAAGAAGATTTGTAGAAGAAATGCAAGCTGAGTGTAAAAAGCTCGGAATTAACTTTCTTGTTTCAGACGCTCACCATAAAGAAAAATGTGTTTTGTCTAACGGTTGTCGTTGGGGTTCTTGTTGCGGGCTTCCAAACGATAAGTATTTCTCTAATCATGCAAAATGTCAATTTACTCAGGCAATCACTATTGCAAAAGAAAATGGTGAGGTTAGTTTTTCAGATATTGAATCAGAGTTTAGCGAACATTTAAAACACACGAAAGTAAGAGAGGTTTTGCACTCTGGAGATATGGCTCAGCATTACCATAAGACTATGTATGATTACTTAAAATATATTTGGAACCACCCAAAAAAGGCACAAAGCCCTTGGTTATATTTTGACAAAATGATGATACCTGATAGAGTAGATAAAGAGGGTAATGTTGTTTATAGGTTTAATCAAAAAAAATATGAAAATTATAGCAAAGGAGGTGCAAAGTGAAGTTATCAGTAAGTATTACTCTTAATCCTGAAAATCAAGAAGAGTCTAAAAATCCAACAGCATATCAAAACATAAGTTATAGTCTGATTGGCTTTAACCCCAAGATTAAATTAGATGAATTGAACGAAATTGTTCATGACTGGATTAAAAGTCAGCAAAAGAAAAAATGATAGAAAGACAAAGACAGATCGAAAGGGAAAAAAAAGAGAGAAATTGAAAGACAGGTTTTTTATATGTTATGGGAGTATCCCATTGAAATAAGCGAGCAGATTGCAAGCTTTAATAACGAATTAGGGGAACTTCACAGGGAAAGACTAAAATATGTCAGAAATTTGTGCGATAGCAATTCCAACTTACAAGCGGTCAGACCGTCAGATAACACTTGAACTTCTTGAAAAAGAGTCGTACCCAAAAGAAAAAATATTTTTATTCGTAGAAGAAAGCGAAAAAGAGCTTTACAAAAAGTATGATGTAAACAAAATTGTACTTTTCCCAACTGGTGGAAATATGGCAGCGATAAATAACCAGATTTTAGATTATATGGGAGAACAACCTTATTTATGGACTTGCGATGACGTAACAGAATTTAAGAAATTGAAAGGCTGGAATGGCAAATATTGGGTTTACGAAAAATGCACATTTGCAAAAATAGCAATAGATTTGAGTCAAAATATGCTTAGATACTGCTCTGCTATTCAGATACCAACGGAACGTAGAGGCGTATTAAAGAAGGGCAAAAAAAGGTATAAAGAAGTTAGAAACTTGCACACTTGTTATTTTGTTAATCCCACGAAGCTTGACGGAATAAGATTTGATGAAAGATTTAGGATATGTGAAGATTACGAGTTTGGTTATCAGTTATTATTGCAAAAAAAAGGTGCAGTTGTTGATTTTCAATATTCTCATAATGCTTTGCATTGGGAAAATAAGGGCGGTTGTATTGAATATCGGGACGAGGCATTAGCAGTAAACATAGCAAAACTTTTTAAGCAGAAATACAGCAATCACGTTAAGTTAATATTTAACAAAACCAGTAAAATGGTTGAGGCAAGATGGCAGTCTTGAGATTTAACGAAAGACCAAAATGGAGACCGCCAGAAAATGAGGACGGCAAAAGGCATGACAATCCTAACCACGCAGGTCAGAGGAGTCATCAACAAAGAATGGCACAAGTTAATAGTTCTTATGAGGAGGTGCTTGATATGGATTTAAAATTTGCTTCAAAGGCATTATCTCAAGTAAGGAGGGTTAAAAATGGTAGATGATTTTGACGTTTCTCAAGGCAGAGATTGGGTTATGCATATATCTGTACCAAATAAAGTTTTAAAAGAATATCCTCAAGAGGTTTTTAGACTAAATAATACAATTCAATTTGAACTTGAAAGCTTTAATTACAAGATAAAAAAGTTGAGAAAAGAGAAGGAAGAATTAAGGGCAAAACTGGTAAAAGACTTTGAAGCAGAGAAAAAAAGCGGAATAGGCAAAAAGTTAAAAGATGCGATTGTGCTTAAAATACAAAAAGATAAAGAAAAAGAAGACAGGGGGTATTGAAATTTTTTGGATAAGCAACTAACATTAAACTAACAATAGACTAACAAAAATGGCAAAAACAAAAACATCTGATTGGATTAAACAAGCAAAGGTTGAGTATATATCTTCTAAGGACGTTTCGTTGAAAGATATAGCTAAAAGATATAAAAAGGGTTATCCATGGGTTAGGCAAGTTGCCTCAAGGGATAATTGGATAAAAGAGAAAGAAAAAAGGTGGGCTGATGCTGAAAAAGAGGCTTTAGAAGATGTAGAAGGCTCTATTAAGGATTTAATTAAAAGACACGCAAAAGTTGCAAGGTATTTACAGGCTGCTGGTCTTAAAAACCTAAAATTACTTTTAGATGAAGTTGAAGAAAAGATTGCAGAGAAAGATCCCGAAGCTGCTAGAAAATTACTAAAATCACTTATCTATAATAAAATTATATCTGCCGGAACTTTGACAAGCATTGTTTCTGAAGGATTAAAGGCAGAGCGTGAACTTTATCCAAAACAGATGAAAATTGAAGGTGATGTTGAAATGAAGTTTGGAGAAGTTTCTGACGAGTTATTGGAGGCTGCACACAATGCCCTTATCAAACGAATTACAAGCAAACCAAGAGAAAATACTAAGCGTAATTGACGGAGCGAGGCGAAAGTATTTTTTAGACTGGTGCGTTGACCATATTGTAACTCCTAAGGGAGTTAAACTAGACTTTTACGACCACCGCTATTTAATTGATATTTATAATGATACTTCTCAAGAAATTGTAGTTGAAAAAGCTGCACAAATTGGTATTTCCACCTTTGCAATAAATAAGGCTCTTTGGTTTGCTGACACTAACGATGTGTCAATTATCTATACAATGCCGACTGCGTCTGACGTGGCTGATTTTTCTAAGGCAAGAATGACACCAGTAATCCAAGCCTCACCTCACTTAGAAAGGAGTGTTGAGGGCGGTATTGAATTGAAGCAATTAGGTGGTTCATTTATTTACTTTAGAGGGGCTTGGTCTGAAAGGCAGGCTATTTCTGTTGACTCTGATTTTAATATCCATGATGAGGTTGATTTTTCAAAGCCAGATATTATTAGTATGTACCGGGAGCGTATGTCCCACTCGAAGTACAAATTGTTTTTGGCTCTTTCAACTCCGACAATTCCTGAGTTTGGTATAGATTATCTTTTTAACAGAAGCGATAAAAAAGAATGGTTTGTTAAGTGTCCTAAATGCGGTAAAGAGCAAATACTTAAATACCCGGACTCAATAAGGGGTAACACCAAAGAGGCGAGATATGCTTGTGTTTATTGTCTTGCAACAATAACTGATGATGCAAGAAGGGGTGGAAGGTGGAAAGCAACAGGCGATAAGGATTGGAATGTTTCTGGTTATCATATTTCACAGCTAATGGCACCCTGGATTACAGCAACGGAGATTTTAAGGAAAGAGGAGTCGGCTAGGGTTAGACCAACAGCACAGCTTTCGGGGATTAAAGATTTTCATAATTTTGTTTTGGGTGAGGCGTATGGTGGAGAAAATCAGCCATTAAATAGGGATATTATGCTTGGTTGTATTCAAAACAAATATGATTTAGAACTGAAAGATAAAAATACAATTATGGGTATTGACCAAGGGGACAATCTGCACGTTGTTATTTACAAAAAGGAAAAAGACGGAACTATAAGGCTGGTTCACGTTGGGGTTTATAAAAGTTTTGATGACCTGCCCAATTTAATGGACGATTATGGAGTTACATTTTGCTTGATTGATGCGTTGCCAAACAAACACTCTGCAAGAAAGTTTGCTTTAATGTATCCTGCGAAAGTCTGGCTTGTATATTATAATGAAAATCAGAAAGAGTTTATTAAGTGGTACAAAGAAACTGAGAAAAAAGAGTATCGGGTGGTTGTGGCTAAAATGGAGTCTATAGACAGAATGGCTGATAAGTTTAAAAATCATCAGGTTGTTTTACCAAGACTTTCTCAACAGGTTGACTTATTTATCCGTCATATGTGCAATTGGGCTAAGGACAAAGAAGAGAAAACTGATGGCAGAGTTGTTTGGACTTATAAAAAATTAGGAGCAGACCACTTGACAATGGCAAGTAACTATGCAATGCTAGGTTTAGACAAGCTGTCAACAGGCTCTTTGGCTGAACCTAGGGCAGAGGATATCCAAAAAAAGGATAAACCTATTACTGCCGGAATAATGGATAAAAGTTTTTAAGGTCAAAGAACCAATGACAAAAAATACAAAAGGAAAAAGCAAGAAATTTGCAGAAAGAAAAAGACCAGAAGTTGGAGCTTCTGGTGTTACTAACTTCCAAGGTGTTATAGACACCGATGAATACGTTTCCGATTTAAAGGGTTCTCAGCTTTATACCACAGTAGATAAAATGCGATGGTCTGATGCTTCTGTTCAGGCTGCATTGTTAATGTGCGAACTCCCTATCCGATCCGCTGAATGGGATATACAACCTGCTTCTGATGATCCTCTTGATGTAGAGATTGCGGATTTTGTTAAGGATAATCTTTTTAACGGCTTGTTTTTGTGTTGGGAAGATACCCTAAGGCAAATTCTCTTAATGCACCCATACGGTTGTATGGTCTTCGAGGTTATTTATAAATTTACTGAAGATGGAAAGATAGCATGGAGAAAGTGGGCTCCAAGATTACCAAAAACTATTGAGCGTTGGAATGTTGATGAAAATGGGGAATTGGATAGTGTCGTTCAAAGGGTTTACAAAAACGAAAACTATAAAGAGATTTCTATTCCTATAGAAAAACTAATGGTATTTGTTTACCGCAGGGAAGGTGATAACTATTTAGGAACCTCAATTCTTAGACAGGCTTACAAGCATTGGTTCTTTAGAGATAAATATTATAAGATTGACGCTGTTGCACAGGAAAGACTTGGTATTGGTATTCCTGTTATTACCCTGCCAGAAGGTTACACAGATGATGATTACACCGCTGCTGAAAATATGGGCAAAAATTTAAGAGGGCATGAAAAAGCTTATGTTGTAAAGAAGCTAGGCTGGGAAGTTGAGATGCTAGACCTTAAAGCAGGTAGTCTTAAAGATCCCTCTCCAATGCTAGACCACCATACAAGGGAAATATTAAAGTCTGTTCTAGCACAATTTATTGACCTGGGTAGTAAAAGTGTCGGCAGTTATTCTCTTTCAAAAGACCAATCACAAATATTTTTACAAGCACTTGATGCCTCCGCAAAAGCAATCGAGGACGTAATTAACGATGAAATAGAAAAGTTGGTAGATTACAACTGGAATGTAGATAAATATCCCAAATTGACACACGCTGACCTTGGGGTTAAAGACGTTAAAGAACTAGCAGAAGCAATTCAAACTTTGTCAATGGCAGGAATGATTACTCCTGATCCTGAAACAGAAGATTACTTGAGAAAAGCTCTAAAGTTGCCAGATAAGCCAGAAGGCGAGGAGATGGACACAAAGGAAGAAAAAGAACAAAAAGAACAGGAAAGAGTTAAACAACAAATGGATATTGCAAAGCAAAAGGCTAAATCGAACGATAAAAAATTTGACGAACACGAGCAAAAATATAATAGAGATTTAACCAAAGCAGAACGAAGGGTGAAGTTTGATGAAATTAGAGATTATATGGATATGGCTGAAAAAAATCTCACATCAAGAATGACATCAATTCTTACGAGAGAGAAGAATACACTTTTACCCCTATTTGAGGAGGCAATTAAGAGAAAAGATTATGCAGACCTTCATAGATTAAGCTGGAAATTAAAGAGCATATACGCTCAAATGTTCCAAGAAGAAATTAAGAAAATATTTGAGTTTGGAAAATTAAAGTCTAGTTATGAGATTAAGCAACCTGCTCCTGCAACAGACACAGAAATAACTAAACAAATTGCAGAAAGAGCTTACTACCTTGCTAATTATCACGAAAAACAGATGATGGAAGAATTAAAGGGCATAGCAGCTGTTGCTATGATGGATCCATCAGTTAGTGATGATGAGGCTATTGCTAGGGTAGAAGCTGGTTTTGATAAGTTTTCAAATAAAAATGTTCCAGCTACTTCTTCTTTAGTAACTTCTGATGAAATAAATAACGGTAGAATATACACCTTTCAGAGCTACCAAGATGAGATTTACGGATATCAATGGTCTGCAATTTTAGACACTCATACGTGCAACTACTGCACAAGTATGGACGGAAAGATTATAGGAACAGAGGATAAGGCGTTTCACGAGTACAAGCCCGGAGCGGTACATTTCGGTTGTCGGTGTATTTGGGTAGCAATATTAAAGGAAGAAAAAAGCCCACCGCCATTTACTGGAATACCTGACCAATTAAGACCGCAAACTCAGGTTGCACCTTGGGAGTTTAAGGACATAAGTTATCCGCTGGCAGGGTCGGGTAAGCGTAAAATGCCCTATGGTATAGGAGTCTATAGGGAAGGAGGTAAAAAGAATGCCAAGCGGTAAATATAGCATAAACGAGGTTGGTGAAAACGTTGCGGTTATTGCCAATGAGATGAAGAACCTTTCAAAAAATTTTGAAGATTTTAAATGCGATCAGAAAAAATTGGGAGAAGATTTGAAAATTAAGGTAAATAACAACGAAAACGAAATTGTATCATTAAAGACAAAGACTGGTAATTTAGCAATTTTTCAGTCTGTGTTTTCAATAATTATTGGTGCGATAGCAACCTATCTTGGTGCAAATAAGAAATAAAGATATGGACTTAATAGATGTGATTGCAGATTATGCAAGACTTGTTAGCTACTCTTTAATTGCCTTGGCTTCTTTGCAAGGAATATATAAGAGGAAGTTTAATAATGCTCTTTTTTTGGGTGATATTGTTATGGTGGTTGCTCTTTTTCTTGCTGGATTACATACAAACGTGTTACACAAAGAAAGCAGTCTTTTTGCGGATTTATTTCTAACTCCGGCTGCAATCTTTTGGGCTATTGTGCATTTTTTTGCGATGTTGAAAAATGATAGAACTTGACAATAGCATTGTGCTATTATTAAAGTGTAAGAGAGGAGAAATAAAATGGCATTAAAATTTCCTGCGGATTTTGATAAGTGCGTGAGAAAGGGTGGACGAGTAAGAACTATCTCAGTTAAGGACCACCCAGATCAATATATGCACGTTTGTTATTTAAACGGAAAGTCCTACGCTGGTGAGGCAAAAACCAAAAAGGAAGCCTCTGAAGTGTCTGCCTATTTACAAAATCAGGGATATGTTGAAAATAAAGGAGAATTTATTAAGGCTTCTGAAACAACTCTCAAGGTATTATCACCCCAAATTGAACTCACTAAAAAAATCTTTTCTTCTAGAAAACCCAGTTCAGAAATTGAAATCCTGCACGCAGGGGAATGGGAACACCCTCAATACGGTATTATACGTATTACGGACGATGATATTGATAAGTTTATCGCTTCTTTCAACGATAAAGTTCGTAAGGTTGATATTGCAGTTGATCAGGAACATATGCCAGAAAAAGGGGCTGCTGGGTGGTTTAAATCTCTAAAAAAAGTTGTAGAAAATGGAAAAACAAAACTCAAAGCAAGTGTTGAGTGGACAAAACTTGGAACACAACTGATTACTGACGGTATCTTTAAATATTTCAGTCCTGAATTTGATTTTCAATATGAAGACCTTGAGACACACGAAATGTTTGATAATGTTTTGCTCGGAGGTGCTTTAACCAACCGACCATACTTCAAGAGCCTAGCACCTGTGGCTCTTTCCGAAAATATGTATGCTGGTTTTACCAGTAAATTCAAAGAGAAAGGAGGTGAAGATACAATGACCAAAGAGGAACTTAAAGCAAAATTAGTTGAAGATCCCGAGTTCGCATTGGCTGATGACGCAAGCGAGGAAGAAAAAAAGGCTTTTGAAGAAGCGAAAGCGGAAATAGCTAAGGAAGCTGAGAATGAAGACGATGCTGGAGATGAAGATGAAGACGAAGAAGGAGGCGATGAGGAAGAAGATGAGGAAGATGAATCAGTAAAAGGTAGTGAGAAATTTATCTCTAAGGCTGACCACGTTAAAGAAATGAATGAACTTAAATCAAGGCTTGGCGTTGCTGAGAAAAAACTTAGATTTAAGGAAGTTCAGGAACAGGTGGACAGTTTCGTGTTCTCTGAAAGCAATCCTGATGGCGTTATCTTGCCTAAAAACAAGGAAGCTGCCGTTAAGGTTTTGATGGCTTCCAACGAAAAAGTGGCTAAGTTGTTCTCTGAATTTTTGGCTAGCTTGCCAAAGGTTTCTGCCAAACTCTTTAAAGAGGAGGGTGGAGATGAAGGGCAGGCAAATGATAATCAGTCAAAAATAGATGCTGAGGTTGAGAAAGTGATGAAAGCAAACAGTATGAGATACAGCGAAGCTCTGAAAGTTGTTACCAGAGAAAAGCCCGAGCTTTTTAAATAATTCGGGATTAGGAAATTCACGGAAACAAATGTTATAACTCTTTTTAGGAAGGGAGGTGAGTAAGGAAAATGGCACAAGCATCAAATCAGTTAGTCAAATCGATGTTGGCTGGTCAATCTTTTTCCAGCAAGCAGTATTTTGCTGTTACGATGACATCGACTGACAATACCGTTGTAGTGGCTGGAGCTGCTGCTGCTGAAGGGACACACGTTATTGGAGTAATTCAAAACGAACCTGGAAGCGGTGAGGCTGCTTCTGTTGCGATAGGTGGAACTTCTAAACTGTCAATGGCTGCTGCTTGCGATCAGGGTGAGAAAATCATGTCTGATGGCAACGGTGAGGGAACTCCCGCAGATGCAGATCAAAAGTCTGTAATCGGGATTGCTCTTGAAGCCTCTGACGGTGACGGTAGTATCATTGAGGTTCTACTTACTCCGGGCGGACACGCTCAGGCGAACGAGTCTAACTAAAAAGAGTTAGTTGCTCCACGCTATCTTAGGAGCGTAAAATCAGGATAGCTATTAAAATTAAATGTTGAAAGGAGGTGAAAAATATGAAATACGGAGAAGCTATTAAAGCTCATCAAAAGTCTTTGGAAATGCGAGAACTTGCACACTTAAAGTTTGCAAATCCGACTGAAAAAGACGTTCATCAAGACGCAGTTTTATCTGGTGTTTCTGTTAGATACACCAATGACGAATTTATTGCTGATCAGGTTATGCCTGTTGTTCCTGTTAAAAAGGAATCAGACAAGTATTATACCTACACTCGTGCTTGGAAGCTTCCTCAGTCCAAAAGGGCTGCTGGTGCTGAAGCAAACGAGGTTGAGTGGAATGTGAGTACAGATACTTATCAATGTGAGGAATATGCGTTGAAAGACCTAGTTCCTGACAGGGTGAGAGACAATGCTGACAATCCTCTTGATATGGATATTGATACAACTGAAAACCTGACGGAGTTAATTCAATTAGGGCGAGAGAAAAGAGTGGCAGACGTAGTATTTGCTTCTGGCACTTATGGTACTCAGACCTCTGCTTTAGCTGGAGCTAATCGTTGGGACGACTACGCAGGTAGTGATCCTGTTAACGATGTTTTGACAGCGAAAGCGACTGTTCACGCTGCTTCTGGTAAAATGCCGAACGTGATGGTTGTTGGTTATCAAGTCCACCTTAAACTTCTTAACCACCCAGACATTTTAGAGAAAATCAAATACACTCAAAAGGGTATTGTTACAGCTGACTTATTGGCTCAAGTTTTTGAAGTTGATAAGTACTTGGTTGGTAAGGCTCTATACGATACGGCTCAAGAGGGTGTTGCTGAAAGTTTGTCTTACGTTTGGGGTAAAAGTGTCGCTCTGCTTTACTCAGAGTCTTCACCAGGTTTAAAGAAGGTGTCCTTCGGATATCAGTTCCAGAGTAGAGGTTTTAGAACCAAGAAATGGAGAGAAGAAGGGCGTGAAGGTGATTTCATTGAGGCTGGAGAGATAAGAGACGAGAAGGTTGTCGCTGCTGGTTGTGGTTACCTGTACACCACTGTTGTTAGTTAAGGGGCAGGTTAAAAATTAGTCGGTTCGGAACGAGAGGAGTAGCGTATGACTTTCCCCTCGTTCCAACCGCTGATAAAGGGGTAGGGTCGGTGAGTTATATCAATACCCGATTAAATATCCTAATCCTAAAAAGGTGTTTATCCTCTAGGAAAGGAGGTGAAAAGAAACAATGATTATCAAAAACAAATGGGCTACATTCGTTGGTCATAAATTTATGGGAAAAACGTACGTGGTGGTTCAGAAATGGACTGCTCCGGACGCTCCTAGTGCTACTGCGGTTCACGCTGCGGTTACTTTAACTGCCGCTGCTCAGACTGTTACTACAAGTATTACCAATCCTGATTTTCCAAGACTTGTTACTGTCAAGGGGAATGCAAGCGGTATTACTGGAAACGTGGTAATTGCTGGAACAAACATTCGTGGAGAGTCAATTTCCGACACGATTGCTTTGAATGGTGCTAGTGAAGTAGCTGGTGTAAAAGCATTTAAAACTGTTACATCAATTACGCTTCCTATTCAAACTCACGCTGGGACAGACAACGTTTCTGTTGGTATCTCTGATAAATTAGGATTGCAAAGCATTCCGCTTTCAACCTCAGTTATTCAGGAAATTAGCAACAATGCTAATGATACTGGTGGGGCTGTTTTGACTAGGGACTCTGACGAGATTGAAAAGAACGTCTTTGACCCAACCACTCAATGCGATGGTTCTGTGAGCAAGGCGATTGTGTATGTAAGTGCAGAATTGCCAAGCAGAGTTGGCGGTTACACCTCTTAATGGTGTATAGTGTTAGTAGTTAGTATTGTCGTGCTGTCACCTCTGAATAGCCGACACGTTAAATACAAAATGTAAAGGAGGTGAGTAAAAAATGGCTGGATTAGCAAAAAGAGATTCTAGCTCTCTTGAGCCTAAGGGTCTTAGGGCGAGAGAATACGCAAGGTTTAGAGCACCTCGGTATGATGAGGTTGCGGTAGCTGTTGTCAATGAAGATGTTGCGACCTACCCTGCTTCTGTTAATGCAACAGATAAAGATGAAACTACTATTCTAGAAGCTCCCGGTGAAGATTTGTGCATAAGGGTTAAATATCTTATGGCAAACAATGTTGGTTCAGATCAAAACGCTGTATCTTTTAGAGAAGGTGCAAGCGGAGATGATAAATTTAAGAACTCCTTACCGCAATATGGCTCAATGTGGAATGCCAATCTTATTGGTGCTTATTGGATATTGCCACCAAATACTGCTTTATTAGTAAATCTTGGGGCTGCTGGTGATGTTAATGTTCAGGTTGGTTATGATATAGTTAAAGCAATACCTACCGAAGAATTAACAGACGAGTTATCAATTTCTGAGTCATCAGAACAAGATTTAACTGAAGGAGAATAAAAATGGCTAGAATATATCAAGATAACTTTGATACCTTTTCTATATCAGAGAGCCTTGCTAATGGCGAAAACTTGAGAGTTAGTGATGAAATTTCTATCCTAGAAAGCGAAGCGAAAGCCATTGCAAATAATGGTCTTGGAGACTCATTAACCATAAGTGAAGCTTTGGCAAATTCAGCCTCTACGAGAATTTCAGACTCTATAACTTTTGGTGAAGATATCGATCATTTTGCTGAATTTTATAGGGAAAAATCTGACGAACTTGGTGGTATAGCAGAAGCGGTTCAAAAAGCAATTAAACCTGGAATTGAAGATAGTGCTAGTTTTTCTGAAACCATAACAAGAATTATTCATTATATTGACGGTTCTGGTAATGCTTTTTTGCATAATCTTTTTGATATGCAGGTTTTTGCAGAAGAAATCTCAAAAAACGCAAGTTTGGGTAAAACCGATTCTCTTTCCATAGCAGAAGCAATAGTTAAGGCTGTTGGAGCTGGCTTAACCACAGGCTTTGAAATCTCTGAAGAAAAAGTGTTTAATTTTATTAAGGCAATAACTGATAGCGTTTCTTTCGCTGATGCCTCGCTTGCTTATGATGTTTCAGAAGAAGCTTGGTGGGGAATGATTAAGTGGAGATCCGCTTGTCACGGAGCTTTATAAAGGAAGGGGGTGAATTATAATGAAACTGAGAGTCTTAATTGGATCAGTCAGATGTGATGACTCTACCTATGGGGTGGGGCAGACTTTCAACATTGATGAAAAACAGGGCTTATCTTTAATTCAAGCTGGTGTTGTTGAAGAAGTTAAAAAGGAAGAAAAAAAGTTGGTGGAAGCTGAGGAAAAAAAAGAAGTCAAGAAAGAGGTTGAGGAAAAAAAGGAAGAAAAGAAAGAACCTGAGGTTAAGGCAGAACCATCTTTAGAATGGACTAGGTCTGAACTAAACGAATATGCAAATTCTTTAGGCGTAGAAAGCCCTGAAAAAATGTCTAGTAAGTCTAAGGTATTAAAGGCTATTAAGGGGGTGAAATAAGTCTATGGCTATTAAATTAACAAAAACCATAAACAAAAAGCCTGTAGAACTTGAAATAATCTTTCTTAACGGTAAGACAGTTGTCGCTGACAAGTGTTTTAACGATTTAAAGTCTAAAGGTATAACAAAAAGTCAATTAAAAAAAGCTGGCTTTTCGGTAGAGGCTGATGAGCTGAAAGCTATTTGATTTGACCC
>Ga0172380_10006850_pt1 | contig 13060 bp, 20 predicted proteins | sample Leawe162metaG_FD_119747 | JGI IMG/M metagenome (GOLD analysis project Ga0172380, IMG submission 119747) | Leachate microbial communities from a municipal landfill in Southern Ontario, Canada - Leachate well 162 metaG | ecosystem: Engineered > Solid waste > Landfill > Unclassified | place...
ACATTGTTGAAGAACTGCTTGGAACGGTCGTATTGAGGCATTGGGCCACGAGTTAGGGACTCCATTTTGACGATACCTTCAGAGGTGTAGTCATCATCCATCCAAGCTGGGAGGAAGGTGTCGGGGTCGAGGTCGAAGTCGTCTGGAGTGGCTCCTTTTGCTCCGAGGATGGCGATACGGAGTGGGAGAGGGTAAAACTGAGCAAAGTTAGAGGCTACCATGGAGGCGAATTCACGCATGAAGGCTTCGATAATGCGGGAGCGAAGTCTGACAGAGGGAGACATGGACTCCTGCATACGTTCGATGGTCTCTGGGGCAGGCATTTGGTTCAGTTTCATAAGGGCGGACATGTCTCTGACACCAGGGAGTTCATAGATTTTGTTTTCGTAGAACTCAAGGATGGACATTACATCGTTAGGAAGGGTTGGGGTTGGCTGAATGATCAAGCCTTTACCCATCCCCATATTCTGTCTAACCTTAAGGCCAGCCTTTCTGGTGTCGATCTTGTTAAGGTCAGACTGGGAGATGTTGGTTTTGTCTGCCAGGATAGCAGGTCTGGCTACCTGTTCAAGGTGATCGTCAAGGATACGGAGGATTCCATCCATTGCACGCTGGAGTCGGAGGATATCCCAGAGGGCACCTTTGCCTAGCCAGGACCAAGGCCAGGGATCTAGCGTAAGTTTGGCAAACGGGAAAAGTCCGTGCCAGTATATGGAAGGACCGTCATAGAGGATGACGTTGGAAGTGAATACAATGCACCGTTTTCTAGGGTAAAGGGGTTCACCTCGTTCAACTTTATAGGACCAGTTGTTGAGGGGTTTGCCATCCTTCCAATCTCCCATGAAGACAGGGTTGGTGCCTCGGTTGATGGAGTCATCGGTAAGGTAGGCTGTGTAGAGGTCCACGGAGGGGATGCGTGGAAGGTCCTTTGCAGGTTTTTCATTGAATAGCCTTTCTCTGAATGGAGAGCCATAGGTGTCGAAGAGCTGGCCTACACGACTATTTTGGAGGGATTGGGCCACGATGGAGCCATCCCGGTCTGGGAAGATCTGGGAGGCTTTGTGGGGGAACTTGGCTCGGACGTAATTGACGGTGCGTTGGACACGCTGGATGACCCCGGCACACTCCTGGAGGGAGAAGGAGACAGAGGGTGGACGGATGGGGATGATGTCACGAGGGTCTTCGGCGCTGATGTCCTGGTCGTTGGTGTTGGTGTTATAGAAGTGATGGGTGTAGCCTGTTCCAGCGATCAGGGAGTAGCGGATTACGTCTGCGAATTTTAAGTCAATAAGGCGTGTCAACCACCAGTGCTCAGAGAGGTCTCCAAGGATTTCTGTGTGACGCTTGAACTTTTCATTCTTGGAGCGGTATTCCCAGAAGGGTTTTACGTCAGTGCACATGGCTGTGAGGTCAGTGGCTACTTTGGCGACGTAATTTACGGAAGTTTGGGATAGGGTGGAGGATTGAAGGGTTTGATTTTCACCACTGATGGCTTTGATGGTGTCAGTGATGTGGTTATAACCCTTCTGCATACGAAGGAATGCCTCTCCTTCTTCCAGGGCTTCCTTCATGTAGCCAAGAACTTCAGATTCGTACTGAGACTGGGGAAGGTTGGACATTAGTTGACTCCGTTGCCGCTATTGAACCACAACTTCTCGTTGATAACGCCTTGTTCACGTTCGAACTGTTCTACTTCATGAGCATGTTCGAATTCGATGCGCTGGAAGCCTCTTTGACGATACCTGAGTGGCATGGCTGCAGTGTTGGTGGGAGGATAGGAGATTTCTCCTGTGATGGGGTCCTTCCAGATTACTGTGCGATCTAAGGGGTGAGCTGCGGCAGGACGGCTGTGGGAGTCCCGCCACAAGATTTCTAGCTCACCCCCATCATCGTGGCTTATGGAGGATGGCCACGGCGAAGCGTAGTAGTTTTCTATGATGAGGCCACATTTGGAGCATTGAACGTCATGACAGGGCATCTTAGAATCCTCCAGCTGGCCGTCTGTCTTCAAGCCAGTTATATAATCTATAGGACCAATCCCAGAGATAACGCATTATGAAGTTAGGCATAGGGTTACCTCATACCTACATATTCTTCCAAACTAACTACTACTCTGTCAGTAAGGAACTGTTCAAAGGGTTTACCAAAGCATCGGGTCTTAAGGCGGGTCAGGAGGGTTGGGGAGAGCTGGACATCTACGTCACCGATGCGTGCTGTGATGTACTTTTCCATCTGATGGACAAGATCTTCAGGGGTGCTGAAGTTTCGGCCAAAGAGCCGTTCCAGGCGTTGACGGAGTTTGTCATTGATGTAGAGAGGCTTGGTAGAGGTGTAGTCTGCTGCTGCCACTAGCCTGGAGGAGAGGTTCTTTTCTAAGGAGCCTTCCAAGGCTTCATATTTGTGCAGGATTTCGTCTGGGATGTTGAGTTTGATGGAAAGTAAAGCCATGCTGCCTCCAAGGTGTTGGTTTACGTCAGATTGTTGAAGTTGTCAAGCAGTTTCATCCTTATACTATATATCCTCAAAGAGTTGTGAGAATCTTTCCTGCCATTGTTCGTACATCTTTTCGGCACTGATGTCGGAGCGTTGCCAGTCAGGTTGCTTTCCTTCTATTACTTCCTGGCGGACTTCTTCTATTTGGTAAGACCAGTCATGAGCAGCCCAGATTGCCATGAGGAAGGCCCTAACCCTATCATCATGCTTTCCTGAGGATGCCTTGGCTGTCATGCGGAGTTCATCCGCTTCACAGTGGGCTAGTTCTTCTGCGAGGTGAGGTGACAATATCCTAATCTTATCGAGGGTGATATGTCGGGTGCCTCTAATCCAGAGGTCTCGGACTGATTTTGGGGATGATTGCCACCCTAAGGAGGTAGAGAGTCGGAGGGCCATGGAGTCCAGGTACTTCCATATAAACATGTTGGTATACCCTAGAGCATTAATCATCTTGCGCTGGGTCATCAGGCCTGGACCTGGGTAGACTTCGATAATTGTGAGACATTGGCCATCATCACTGTTGCCTGCATATAATCTGCCAAGGATATTAGCTATATCCGCTAGTTCTTCAGGGTCTATTGGGGCTGCGTATTCACAGACCTGTACATCAGGTTTATCGTTGCGCCCTACACGGATGATTTCAATGGCTCCATTGTCAGTGCGGAGGTCATCTCTGGTGCGAAGTTGGCGATGCCAACCTACGATGCCTACTGTGGGGTCGATGCCAAGGACATATGTTTCCTTTGGATTAGGTGGCTCTAACATTAGCACTAATCCTCTTGGATCAGGATCATCATGGGCCAGTGAAGTAGCCTGTAAGTTCCCTTTATAACCAATTGTGTATGTTTCAGGTAGTGCCATCTAATTGTCCCCTCTTTATGGTAACCAAACACCTGCCACCATTTGCTTCTGCACTATATAGTCTTTTGTAGGTATCCTTGTTGTAAAGCTTCCTGCATTCTAAGCAAATTCGGTGACCATTCTTTATCTGAAGATTCTCTGGGATTAAGGGATGACCACGTTTACAGTAGGTTTTCTTAGCATTCAAGGCTGCCCAGTTTTCACTCCTCATTACATTTACTTTGGGAGTAACCGGCTCTAAATGAGCTGGGTTTACACAACCAGGATTTCTACATAAGTGGTCTAGTTCTAGTCCTTCTGGAATAGGGCCAACAAAGTGAGTATATGCATAGACGTGCGCACCAATTTTTTTACAGTTATAACTGAATGATCCATAACCTTGGATCTTACAAGCTGTCCATTCCCAACAACCAGATTTTGTAACTTTATACTTTGCTTTGAATCGTATCAGTGATTTTGCTTCTCTCTTCTCAGGATTCATAACTTCTCCTTTATAGATTGGAGCTTAACATATTCAACACACAAAAACTAGTTTACATTTACTTCATAATAATTAGGTGGAATCGTTCCAAGTCTAATTCTTTCAAGAGTTTCCACGCTGAACTGAGAATTTCCAGTATGCTGAAAGGATTCTTCTGGTGTAGCACAGTAATTGGTGAGGAATAGGTTGAGTTTACCTCTACGAAGAGCCGCTGCTCTTTCTGTTTCATACCAGTATAGTTGTTCCCTTTCCAGGAGTATATCCTTACCTGTATACTCTCTGGAAGTCTCGTATACCTTCCGGGCGTGCTTCATAGTCATGTCGGAGGGGTTCCAGTCTAGTGGAGGGTGTGCACGATTCTTACGGGGTTCTATATACCATGGGGCGAAGATGTAGTGCCATCTGCGCTGTAGACCTCTACGTACATCTTCTGTAAAGTCATACCACCATCCACCCATGCCGTTGGCTGTACTTTCTAGTATACACATAGTGTTGATGCCAAGAGGGAGTGCAGGGAAGAAGTCTAGTTCTATCATGTTTGGGTAAGGCCAGAATGCACACTCTGTAAGATGGGCAAAGTCGAACTGGCGGCCTTGACCGAGGCCTGATTGCTGGCGGGACTGCTGGTATAGGATGCGAGAGTCTAGTTTATCGAAGTATAGATGGGAAGCTTTGACGTCATAGCCTATATTGGGTCTAAGGTAGAAGGGAAGGTTGTCTATACATAGCTTATCTCTATCGTAGAGTTCCATGATCTTGTCATCGTCAATGGAGGCTGCCATGCCACGGATATGCTGGTAATTAGTATGCTTGTGTACACCTAAGGTGCGTGAGAGTGCAGTGGCTCCTAACTGTCTGGCTTTATGCATAACTACACATATACCATCTACACTTTCACCCCTTATCTTTGCTTCCCAGTTGTTGAGGTCTATTTGGCTGATGATGCGGAGTGCTGCTTCCTGGGAGTGCCAGAACTTTACCCGCCCCACACCTCCCCCTTCAGAACCATCCTTCTGGAATGTGGCGTAGCGGTCTGCCCAATATCTAAAGCTGCATTTGGAGAGGAATCTCTCATCACGTATGAAGTCCAGCTCTTCCTGCATCAACTTTCTGGTCAGATTACCCTTATCATCAAGGAGCTGCTCCAGCCTCAGTCTGAAGTCATCTACTTCAGCTACAGAGCGTTGTCTGATGCGGATGTTGAGGGCCTTTTCCAAGGCCTCTATTCTCCATTGGACTACCTTTTCATGATACATTACTGAACCTTTCTGGAGCCTCTGTGTAGAAGACCGGTATCACACTCCACTATCCAATCCTTACCTACCTTATGATTCCTCAGCATATCTTCCCAGTCTGACTCTACGTGGTACCACTTATTCAGTGGATAGTGGCGGATGAACCAGTGAGGGAGATATTGGACTAAGAAGTCTAGGATTTTAGACATGGCAGAGGCTCAGGGTAGCTCGTGGTGGGACTGTAAACCTGATGATGTTTCCACAGGCCGGGCAGGTGTGCTCATACTCTCCTGGCTCCCAGTACATCATAGTTGGAGGACAGTGTTCTGGATGTGTACAAGGTTCAGTCTTTATATGATGCCATTCATACTGACGCTCCGGTAACTTTCTGGTAGGCATTCTAGGAGTTCCTTTCCTTAAGTTCAGCATCAGTCATCAGGCCCATTTTCTCTCTTAACTCTTGAATAAGCTGCTCCTGAGGATCTGTATAGCTGAACTCTATCTTGTCATCCTCAGCATCTGGCTTAGCTTGAATAGTCGGTAGGGTCGCTGGTTTCTGGGGGTTCTGCCCAGGAATAGTCATCCTTGGCTGCTGGCTCACTAGTGGAAGCTGGGGGGAGCTGAGCAACCTGTGCAGCAGTTCCTCCATCTGATCCAGCTGGCTCTGCATTCTTTTCATTCTCTCTATCATTAGACTCTCTACCATTGGGTCCATTTGAAGCTCCTTCTGATGTATACTCAATATCGAATATCTTGTCTGCACTGGCCATCTGATCTTCCAGTGAGGGTACACCACCACTATTTACCTGTACATTCACCTGCTGACTGACTCCTCCAGCCTTGCGGAGGCCTACAGTCTCAAATGCCAAGTTCCGGGCATCCTTGTCTCCATTTATCCTGACAACCCCATCCCCATGGCACTCTGGGCAGGTGGCATTCTTCATCTTATTCACTACTCTATCTGCAATCCGCCCCTTCCCTTGACACATATCACATTTCACTACCCTGGATTTGGAGTCTATAGCCACATCCTCCATAATATCCGGCATGTGACTCATCATCTTCACAATCCCTCTGGTCTTAATATGATTCCTCCACACCTCTACCACATCCTGGAGGCTCATTTTGCATTTTCTGCAGAGTTCAGCAAATGAGGTGCTGGCAAAGCGGGGATTGTTGAGTGCAGCAAGGAGCATGTTGTATCTGGGATCGTTGCTTATTTCTAAAGCCTGTTTAAGATCAGGCAACTGCACTTCCTGGTAGAAACTCTCAAGCGCCTCTCTGACTCTGGGGAGTTTTGTCTGGTTATTCTTGGATCTGGCCCTTCCATCATATTTCTTGGCTCTGGAACTCCTTTTCCTTCTGGCAGCCTCTTCCTTGGCTGTGAGCATGTTGATCTCAGGGTGCCCAGGCTGCTTATGTGCAATCCGGGCTACTGATGCCAACTCCCTTTCCAGTGGATTATCCATCGGGTCCTTCTCTCCTAGCAGATCCTCTGTAATAGGTGTTGGTGCTTCTGACTTCTTTAGGCGTGCTACCATTATTATTGCTCCTCCAGGATGATTATTCTTATGGTTTACACTTCCACCAGCAGCAAAGTCAACCTTTTTCATTATCTACAACCAGTTACACCTTTTCTTCACCGCCGACTGCTTCGCAGCGGCCTCTTCCTGCCAAAGTCAGATGAATCCAAGTATTCACCTTTTCTTCACTTCTACTATCCCCTTGGCCATTTTTTTTTGAAATTTTTATAGCTGGGAGAAGTCAAGCGCACGCTAGCGCAGGGGGGTGGGAGGCCCGCAGGAAAATTGAAATGGAATTTCACCTTCATAGTACGGTTTATTGACGCTGATACTGAAAGCCATTATCATAGTCACTCTAAACTCTAAAGTCTAAAGCCGTTATCCCACTGTCAAAAGTATGACAAATAGCGTCAAGGGCTTGTCAGTTGGGACGGAAATGCTTTATCATAATGGGTTTCAGCATCCTGCTAAACATTGACAGCATTGGGGTTATGTGCTCTGGCTCCCAAAGGCGCGCAAATTGCGACTATACTATCTGACCACTGCTATGCCCTAATGGTTAGGGTAATGGTAATGGTAATTCTAGGCTTCGTCCTAGGCATGAATGGAGATACTACCATGGCATTGACAAGAGCAGCAGCAATAGCAGCAAAACGCACTGTACCAGTTTATCCCCCGGTCACTTTGGAACCAACGGAACGTATGATCAAGGCATTTGTAGGCCTTGTCAATAAGTTGCCCAGAGGGTTCAAGATCATATCTGCTCCGGGAGTAAAGCCTGTTGATAGAAGCAGGACAGAGCAGTATGTAGGTCTCAGGCGTGACAGAGGGCAATTCTCTCAGTATGTCTACAAGATGATCCAGAAGGAAATTGCAGCCAATCCTGATATACCCAAAACATGGGGTAACCTGAAGCCTAAGGGGGTTTGCACTCCCGAAGCACCCTGCAATGACTGTTGTCATTGCGCTATGGTTGCTTGTGGTGATATTGCAGCTGCTAACGGGTTGATTACCATGGTCAATAACCGTGGTACGAAGGATGGGCAAGGTAATGGGAGAGGCTGGACTACCTATTACAGGTTGGATGAGCAGACAGGCGTGGATGAAGGCCTTCTGGATAGCATTTTGGCAGAGATTTAGGCTAAATATAAGCAAAATAAGCACTTGGGGAGGGCATGAAAATGCCCTCCCCTTTTTTTGTGTCTGTAAGTTCTTTAGATGAGGCAATTATAGGAAAAGGTGAATGTTTGGTGAAGTGGAATTGAATCATGAATTAGGTAGTATGCACCATCATAAAAGGAGACATGCAGAATGTCAGAGATGAATGAAAGGCAGGTATCCTTACAGGGTAAAATCAGAGGCATGTTAGTTATAGCGAGCACCAAGCTAACATATCCTGAGTTCATAGCAGCAGTAAAGGATCTGGCAGACAGGATGGAAGCTACTTACAAGTATGAAAGTAACAAAGAAGTAAAGTAGCAAATAGGGGTCATGGCTGAAAGGCTGTGGCCCCCTTTTTTTGTTTGTACACGATGTAAATCATCTAAGATTAGGATACTGAAATTGCTTGATACAATGTAACCAATATAGGGGAGGAACAGCCATGGAGTAGTAGCTAAAAGGCTACAACATCAAGGGCAGGTTATCCTATATGGATAGCCTGTCCTGCTCTTATAACTAACTATAACAATGGAGGATAACATGAAGCAGAACACAATAGTATTCAATTGTCTGGTATGTAGAAGGGAGGTTGAAGCTTATACATTGGCAGACCTCCATGGCAGGGAGCATCTATGCGGGAGATGCAAGAGCCTGCCACCTAAGGAGCACATGGAGGCAGTGGCTATAATGAGGGCACGCTACGATAATAAGTAGACGAACCGTAAATCCTTATCTGTGAAGAGGTTATGAAATGTGTGATTGTGCTGAATGTAAAGGATTTGAGGCTGCATATAAGGAGGCAACAGAGAAGCTGGCTGTTGCAATGCCTGAGCCTGAGATGGATAGCCAAGAGTTGGAGTTGCTGTTGGCTCCTTACGGATGGGATAAGATTGGTGAGGATGTATTGAATGGAAGAAGGTAGTAACTAAGCAGTAGATGTAAAAAGAGTGGCCCCTACAGCTGTCGCAGCTGAAATCAAAGGCCAGCAACGCATGGGTGAGGTTTCACCTTGATATGGCAACATGTTGAGGTAGTCACAACCTAGCTGGATGCCACCCTTATCCTATTATGTATATAGCTATAATATATTAGTATAAGTATAACAATAACAATAGGATAGGAGGAATTATGAATAGGATCAAGTTTAATGAAGTAATCAACAATACACCATTCTACCTTCCATACTTTAAATTGGTAAGGGTGCCTGAGTGGTGTAAGAGGCATGGGCTTAAGAAGGGTGATCTGTTCTACTACGAACATGGATCATTTGCAGACTGTAAACAAGGCAGTGCTTTTGGAATTGGCCCCAGTTACTTTAAGTTTGTTGAGTATAGGCAGGTATAGGAGGAGCTTATGTCAATAGTACTGTTTATGCTTGGATGGTTTGTATTCAGTATGCTGATGGCTAAATGGGTAGGTGGATATCAGGATTGGAGGATTAGGTAATGCCTAAGAACTGGACCAATACAGAGAGGCTGAAGGCCATCTCTGAAGTGACTGTGCAGGCTATACAGGAAAGGGACTATAGCCTGGGAGTTATTAACATGATAAGGGAGATAGCTGTCGCTCCTCCTGACAGCCTGAATGCTAATAAGGCATGGTTGGCTAGGGCGGGGGTGAAACTGTGACAGGACGCGCTTGGGGGAGATTTTTCGGGGTGCTTCTTATCTGTTTGCCATTATCAGAGTTCTATCACTGGCCAATGTGGTTGTACCTTTTCGTCTACTTTGGAACCTGCTTAATACTTGAAAACACAGCAAAGGATAAGAGCTAAAAGGGAGGGAAACTGTGAAAGCATTGATAGCATTGAGTTTATTGGGACTGGTTGTACTTACAGGTTGTGGCAAACCTGCAGCTACACCAAAGCCTGATCAGAAGCTAAGGCAGGAACTGTTCTTTAAGTGTCTTGCCTCTGTACCTGCTGGGCCAGTTGAGACTAAGTACAATGACTGGTCAGAAGTTGTTGAAGCATGTGGAGAAGAGGCTAGGTTATTGTCTTATCCACCTGAGGCATTTTAAGGGGGTGAAGTTATGACTGCTATTGAACTCTTAAGGCTACAGATTACAAAGCTTAAGCATCAGATTGATGAGCATAAAGGCTTCATGCGTGTTGAGGAAGAGAGAATCAGTCATTCTCAGGCTCAGATAGAGCGGTACTGTACTGCTATTACAAGATTTGAGCAGGAGATTGGTGGGTATGTAAATACCATCGAAATGCTGGAGGCCATGAACAATGAAACACAAGGCAGTTGAACTCCTGATCATGACCACTGAGAGCCTGGAAAAGAAACTCATTGGTCTTACTGGCTCCATAGATATTGAAATGGAGGAGATATGCAGGGCACAGAATCGTGTAACTGCTCTCCAATCAACAACAGATCAGATTGAAGAGGCTATTACTGATTATAGGGCAGCTTTGGAAGTACTTAGGGAGGCTGGCTATGAATGAGAGACTTTATGTGAGGTTGTTTGAGTCTTTGCTGGCATCTGGGTTAAGTGTGGCTACACAGATAGCAACACTTGAGAGTTTGGCTGAGGATTTGAGGCATAACGAGGAAAGGAGGAACAGTGGGAAAGCAGTGCAAGTGGATATGCACGTATGAGGAGTTCCTTAAAGTTGCCCTTGAGGAGGGGGTGAGTGAGGAGAAGGCCAGGGAGCTGTGGGATGATCCTCAGAGGGAAGAGGCTATGAACCTGGTGAAGGAGATGTATGGTGATCCTGGCTTTGATGAGGACATTATCAGAGGGCTGTTGAGGGAGAAGGCTTCAACAAAGGAAGAAGGGTAATCTTGGATTTCACCCTGCATCTCTTAGCAATAAGAGGTGTTGGGTGGAACCTTGGATTAACTATACCAAGGAGGGAGGATTTATTGATATGTGCTTAAATAAGGTTACAAAGGAATATAAACCATACCTGAAGAGAAGGATGAAGGTGTGGAAGGGTTTTAATGTAAGCAGTGAAGGGTTGCCACTGTTTCCTTATTGTGCACTTGGTAACGGTACTACCAGGGTGCCAGTAGGGAAGGTATTAACAGCAAAGGCAGTAAGCATCCGTATGCCTGGTGGGAAGAAGTACAAATCCGGCTTTCATTGCTTCATCAATGAGAAGGATGCAATGGTGTGGAAAAGACTTAATCTCTATGCAGGCAGCAGTGTTGCGGTGCAGGTTGAGGTGAATGAGATTATGTACCGGGGACTGCAAATTGGGACAGTTGGAGGGAAGAAACTGTGCCCAGCTGTGATAGCTCACAAGATGTTGCTCAAGGAAGCTGATTGGTAGGCTGCCTTGAAACGCTTTAAGGTTAAGCCCCAAAAGTAGAAGGGAGGACAGCATGTGTCTTAGTAAGATCACTAAAGAGTATAAGCCACGATTGAAGAAGAAGATAGTGGTTTATAAGGTGTTTAATGTTAACCATGAAGGGAATCCTGCATTTCCCTGCATGAGTCTCGACAGCAGATATTTAGTACCTATGAATAAGGTACTGACAGCTGAGACCAAGAAGGAGTCTACACCATACAACTATAGGACAGGGACTGGATCTAAGTCATATAAGACTGGCTTCCATTGCTTCGTTAAGAGGGAAGATGTGATGAAGTGGAAGGGATGGAATGCCACAGGGTCAGTCGTTGTCCAAGTTGAAGCGAATGAAATCATGTACAGAGGCCTGCAGATTGTTACAACTGCAGGAAGAAAGCCGTGCATTAGTGTAGTAGCTCACAAGATGCTACTTAGGGAAGCTGACTGGAAAGCTGCTTTGAAGCGGTTCAGGATTAAGATTCCTAAGTAGAAAGGAGGAAACTTGAGTACTAATAGAAGAAGTCATGGAGATGCATTTGACGAACAATGCGCTGCATGTGGCAGGAGAAGGGGAGCGCATTTTAGTGGTTCCTGTATTCCTCCTGATGAGAGACTTAGTATGGGAGGTGGCCACTTCATAGGTAGTGGAGTGTTCATCCCAGAAGCACTAACTCCCATACAAGCACGTAGTTATGTCAGGGATGGAGGGGAAATAATGGACAGAGTTTGTAGGAATTGTGGCCTGCGCTTTGGCTGGCATCAATCAGGATTGGAGACATGTCCTACATATTCTGATCGGTTTTCCTATGGCACAGGCAATCCAGGGACAGTGTTTATGGATAGTGGTATGAGGAGGAGTGAGAGTGAGTATCCCAGACATACTCCTGCCACTAACTTGAGACCTGAACCTACAGTTACTGTAGATTCTGCATATGGTACAGGAGATTCAATAAGTATGGATACGGCAACATCTCTTGCAAGTGATCCAGTGCCAACAGAGGCACCAACCCTACAGCCAACCATGCAGAGTATGGAAGGCTGGGGAGGATGGATACTGTTATATGGTAGGGATCATCAATATTCAGCCATGGTGGAAGCAGGGATTCCAGTAGTGCCTGCAACCATTGTTGATTATGGGGGCATTACAGGAATAGCCATTCCTGCCAGTGAGCTTGGGCGTGTTATTGAGCAGTTTGGTAGCTTTGACATGATTGTCGATACCATAGATGACAATATGAAGATGGCTATCAGTCATGAGAATGCAAGAGCTTTGGCAGAACAGGAAGCTAGAAGACTTGCAAGGGCTGCAGAGAGAGCAAAACGGCCAGCTTCACCAACACAGGAAGCACCAGTAGTGGAAGGAGGGAGTATTGAAGATATGTATAATGTAAGGGCAGAATCATTAGGCAGCCTTGAGGCATTGGATGTAATGAGACCAGTGCTTAAGCAGTTTGCAGAGGAAAATAAGATTGCCATCAGGTTGAAGAACTTCCATAACTCAGGGTGGGATGAAACTCAGCCTCCTGAAGGTAAACTGAGGATTGTATTCTGGGCCAATGCCAGCAGAGGTGAGCATTATGGCTACACCAGAGAGAAAGCATTTGGTTATACTTTGGCTGGTGGACAGAATGCAAGTTGTCGTGAGAGCGGTTGTGCTGATTACACTATCTATGATGATCAAGGGGAGGCTGTGGCAGAAGTGTTAGGCAGGACGTTGTTTGTTCTGTTTGACCTGCCACATTCTACCAATAGTGCAGCTACCATAATGGGCTGTATCCTCAGCAGATATAAGGAGTTACAGGCTAATGGTGGCGTTCCTGATGTTGAGAGACAGAAGGAGTCGATGTATCAGTTGTATAAGTCAGTCAGCTCTGTGACTGTAGAAAAGGCCAAGAAGGATATCATCAGTTTGGAGCGTGGCATAGCTCAGAATATCTCCAGCATTGAGGCTTATACTGCAGAGCTGACAAAGCAGAAGGTGTTGCTGGCTCAGCTCAATGATGGTGAT
>Ga0172380_10006851_pt1 | contig 13059 bp, 10 predicted proteins | sample Leawe162metaG_FD_119747 | JGI IMG/M metagenome (GOLD analysis project Ga0172380, IMG submission 119747) | Leachate microbial communities from a municipal landfill in Southern Ontario, Canada - Leachate well 162 metaG | ecosystem: Engineered > Solid waste > Landfill > Unclassified | place...
GCTGTTTACTGGAGATATGCGGCCGCAGCAAGGCTTTGTCACTGGCCGAGCCGGTCATGACGATTTTGATCGCGCCTTGCTCCGGATCGTCGCTATGCCAGTCAGGGCGAAGTTTGATGATCTCGTTATACAGATGCACACAAATTTCCCGGCTCATCGCCACCACCATGGCCTTGCCATCTTGTGCCTTGTTACGTTCTTCGAAGTGGGCCACCAAATCCGCAGCCACACTGGCGATACGCGGTTCGGCACCGACCACTTTTTCCAAGGCCGCCCAACGACTTTTCAACTTAGCCTGCTGATCTTCCTCTTCATCCTCGGCCAGTTCATCAACCTCATCATCGATCTGCGGCAATTGCTCAGGCTTCAGTGCCAACTTGGCCAGTCGCGATTCAAAGTAAATTGCCACTGTCGCGCCGTCTTCCTTGGCCTGCTGCATGTCATAGACATGGATGTATTCGCCAAACACCGCGCGGGTATCGCGGTCTTCCAGCGACACCGGGGTGCCGGTAAAAGCGACAAAAGTGGCATTGGGCAAAGCATCGCGTAAATGCTGGGCATAACCGACTTGATACATGCCTCGGTATTCGGCGGCCATATCCACCCTGCCCTCATTGGCAGCGGTTTGTTGGGTTTTGACGGTTTTGAGCTTGGCTTCAAAACCATACTGGGTGCGATGTGCTTCATCGGCAATCACCACGATATTGCTGCGATCGGATAGCACCGGGAAACTGTCTTCATCGGCACCGGGCATGAATTTCTGAATGGTGGCGAAGACAATGCCGCCGGACGGCCGATTGGCCAGCTTGGTGCGTAAGTCCTGCCGAGTTTCGGCTTGCACCGGCTGTTCGCGGAGTAAATCCTGCCCCAACGAGAATACCCCAAACAATTGCCCATCCAGGTCGTTGCGGTCGGTGATTACCACAATGGTGGGATTCTCCATCGCCGTTTCCTGCATCACCCGTGCAGCAAAACAGGTCATGGTGATACTTTTGCCACTACCTTGGGTGTGCCAGACCACGCCGCCTTTATGGCTGCCATCAGGGCGGGAAGCGGTCACCACTTGTTGAATCGCCGCGCGTACCGCATGGTATTGATGGTAACCGGCAACCTTTTTGACCAGGCCGCCGTCATCCTCGAAGAGCACGAAAAAGCGTAAGTAATCGAGTAAGGTAGTCGGGCTTAATAAACCGTGTATCAGCGTTTCAAGTTCGTTGAATTGGCCTAACGGGTCCAGTGTGATGCCGTCGATGGTGCGCCACTGCATAAAGCGTTCGGCATCGCTGGATAACGAACCCAGCCGCGCCTCGCTACCGTCAGAAATCACCAACACTTCGTTGTACTGGAATACATCCGGGATTTGTTCTTTATAGGTTTGAATTTGGTCGAAGGCCTTCCAGATGTCGGCGTTCTCATCGGCCGGATTTTTCAATTCCAACAATACCAACGGCAGGCCATTGATGAACAGTATGATATCCGGCCGGCGTGAATGTTTCGGCCCCTTGATGGCAAATTGATTGATCGCCAACCACTCGTTGCCGGTAGGCTCGGTAAAATCGACCAAGCGCACCCGATCACCCCGTGTATCACCGTCCTGCTGATACTCCACCGGCACGCCATTGACTAACAGACGATGAAAGTGGCGATTGGCTGCCAACAATCCCGGCACTTCCAGATTCAATATCTGCTGCAAGGCATCTTCCCGCGCCGCCAGTGGAATAGACGGGTTTAAGCGGGCAATCGCCGAACGTAATCTTTCGACCAGCACCACTTGCAGGTAATTGTCGCGCTCCGGGTTGTCGCCATCCGGCGCCAGGTCTGGCCCGTAAAGCGTAGAGTATCCAACCTCGGCCAGCCAGCCGAGTGCTTCCTGTTCCAGTTGGTCTTCGGTCATGGCCTGTCTCCGCTAGGCTAGTGGTGTGTGATGCTGGTTTTCATCAACGCGTCAGCAACTCGATGTAAGGCTGATAACTGTAACTACGGTTTTTTTTCTGGCCGGTAAATTCCACAACGATACCCAACTCCTCCAGGACTTTGACCGCCGCCGTAGCCGTTGGGAAGGTGGTGTTCAGTTTCTGGCGCACCTGCTCAATGCTGAAGCGTGGCATCATCGGCAGTATCTCAAACAAACGATAACTGGCCGGACCGACTTTTGCCGCGCTCAACAAGCGACGACGATCTGCCGCTACCAGACTAGCAATCGCCACAATGCCGCGTTCAGCATCGGTAGCCGCCACGGCCACCGCTTCCAAAAAGAAAGACACCCAGCTTTCCCAGTCGCCATCGTTACGAATCGCCGACAAACGGCGGTAATACTCGCTTTGGTGTTGTTTCAAGTAGCCACTGAGATACATCAAGGGCTCGGGCAATAAGCCCCAGTGCTCCATCAAGGCGGCAATCAGCAAGCGGCCAATCCGGCCGTTGCCGTCCAGAAAAGGGTGGATGGTTTCGAATTGGGCGTGGACCAGCGCAATCTTCACCAACGGCGGCAAATCATCCGGCTGAGTGGCGTGAATGAAGCGTTCCACATCGGCCAACAAATCCGCTACCCGTTCAGCAGGCGGAGGCACAAACGCCGCATTACCGGGCCGGGTGCCGCCGATCCAGTTTTGCGACCGGCGCAACTCGCCGGGTTGTTTGCCCGCGCCTCTCGCCCCATTCAGCAGTAAGTGATGTGCATTGCACAGCAAGCGGACGCTGATCGGTAAACCATCAGCGGCACGTAAGTTGTCCTGTACCAGGCGGAAGGCGCGTAGGTAGTTGGTCACCTCCTCCACATCGTCGGTGTTGCTGACGGCAAAGCCCGCTTCCTCATCGAATAAGTCGGTTAAGGTGGCTTGCGTGCCCTCGATCTGCGAAGTCAGCAACGCCTCTTTGCGAATCGCGCTATACAGCAGCCAATCCACCGACGGCACCAGCCCGGACACCCCCGACAACCTTGCCAACGCCAGCTCGGCGGCATGGTTGAGCGCGGCATAACTGTCGACGGCCAAAACCGGATCGCTGGGTGGCAACGGATGCGGGACAAACGCTCGCACGGGCTCGCCTAAGGTCGTTGAAATAAAGTAATCGCCGCTGCTGCGCATGGTATGCAAATATTCTTAAATAGAGAGCTGCCATATTAAAGCATTCTTTAATAATCCGCGCGAATATCAAAGAAAACTTGAATAAGCGCAGGGGCGACATCTCAGTCCTCGGGTTAGCGAAGCTTAACCGATATATTGGCTTACGATTTTTCTGCTGAAATTTGTTGTGCCGCGTAAGAAACCAGTGCGGTAGTAATCATCAAAAGCATCTGCGCGCCCAGTCGGTCAAAGTGATTATTTGGGCTGTGATGCGGTTTATTTGCGGCTTCTTTGATTGCCGCTAAGGAGGTATCAAGCCATTGATATGAGGCAGCCCCCAATTTGGTCTCCCAACTTTTCTTTAACTTTGGAATAGTCTTGCCAGAACCATCACCTTTATCCACTGACTCGAAAAACTGATCAATTGCCACTCTGCAAGAACCTGCTGTTTCGTCATATAAGCCAAGAGAAAATTGCTTTTGTGCCTTTTTCAATGCCTTCAAAGAGTGATCTAGTGCTGCGCAAGATTCCAAACTAACGGCCGGTAGTTCCACTACTATCACCTTGCCATAGCCTAACCCCGGCAATACCCGTTCACGCCACTGGGTGTCGGGGACAATAAACGGAATATCGCCTTGTATTTGAGAAACATCCAACAAGCCACTGGAAAATTCGGCTGTGTGGTCAGTATTTCCGAAACTCTGTACCTGCAAGTAAATACGCAACATTGCATCAAAGCTTTTTCCAGATCGATGCTGCTCTAGCCAATCTATGCGTTTAGCATCAAGAGGAATTTCAATATTTAGATATAAATCGGTTGGATGATTTTGCTTACCTGTTCGCTTGCTATTCAGTGAATATGTTTTGATGTCAGATACTTTTTCATTACCAACGAGCAACTCCCCAGTCAGGGTGCCAAATGACCATGCTTGAATATTTTCACGCAAAGGCCATCCCGCCTCATCGCTAATTTTGAGTTGCACCTGAAAAATCAACCGAGGAAATAGATTGCTACCAGCTCCAGTAACGCTCCCTATATTTACGAAGGCTTCGATTTTTAATCCAGAATTTATGGCATATAAAGCGACACTCACGAAACTACCCCTTCCATATTTGTGAGCCGTAACTGGCCGGAGATTAGGCGGGGAAGCAGTGTGTCGCGGAGGGTGGCGAGGGTTTGGGCTTGTTTGGCATTAGCCATCCAGCTATTGAAAAGAGGTGAAACTATATCGTTAAAAGTACTTAGTAATTCAGATTTAGAAGGAAGAACTAAGCGAACTGACTCAATGCCGTTTGTACTAATATTGGGTTGTGCGCTGCCTGATGCGGCATTAACAACTTGATCAAAAATAAAACTGTTTTGGAATGCTACATAGACAAACCAGCTATTATTGTGACCGCTTGAATTAGCCTCGAGCTTAGCCACTCGCTGATTCAGATAAGGCATTTGATTATCGACAGTGACAACTACGCCTGTTTTACCAATGGTTGCGCCTGTCATTGCAATAACAATGTCCCCATCTTTAAGCACAAACTTTTTAGTTTTTTCTGCTATTTCCGCTGAAATATATTGGCAGTCGAGCAAATTTACGGTTCCGTCACCAACTATATTTTTTATTTTAATTACCGGTAAACCTTCTGTTCCGAAAGCTTCGCTTTTATAGGCAAACCCTCCTTTTACAGTGGTTACATCTGCTAGTGTTCCCGCACGCCAGCCCCTCGGCACCAACCCCAATTCCGATTCCTCAAAACTATCGGGAAACAGCGCTGCGGTGGCTTCATCCATGCCTTCCGGGGCACGGCCTTTTTGTTTGGCATGGACGGGGTCGAAATCGACAAACCACGATTTGAACAGCGCCTGGGCGATGGCCTCCAGCGTGGCGTTGGTTTCGCGCAGGAGGGCGATGCGGTCGTCGAGAGTGCCCAGAACTCCAACAATTTTGTCCTGTACCGACCAAGGTGGACAAGGCACCTCGATTTTGTTCATATTGCCTTGGGTAAGTTTCGGCATCACAGCCCCCGTTAGATAGGGGTGAATATCGGTCCCTAGCAAGGCATATTGTAGGTAGCGGGTACTGGCCTTCTCGTTGCCAGTAACGATGTGTGCGTGGTTGTTTACCCAAAACTTCCCGGAAGCCATGAATGCAATAGGCGTCTGGCGCGTGCGAAGGTTCTCTCCATCTTCAGCAATTAGTAGATAGTCACCATCAAAAAGATAGCTTTCTACATGATCTACAACTCCGGATGCGCCATAGTAAGGGTACGGCCCCGGTTTGCGATCTGCTTCTTTGACGGGTTTTCGGCGTGTGTCAAAGTTGATAGTTACTTCACCAAACTTCGCAATCGACCAATCAGAACTCATACCCCAATCTCCTCGCCATCCATCTCGCCCCAGCCCTTCAGTCGTTCGGCGATCTGCTCCGGGCTGGGCAGGTCGTTGCGGTAGTCTGCCGGGAGTTGCGGGGTGACGGTGTAAGTCGCAATACCCAACGGGTGGTTGGTGGTGCGTAGCGCATATTCGACCATGGTTCTGGTTTTGCTGCGGCAAATAACGATGCCAATGGCGGGGTTTTCGCCGTCCAACCGGTGGTGCTGATCGAGCTGATCGAGGTAGAACTCAATCTGGCCTTTGTGTTCGGGTTTGAATTCGCCAATTTTCAGCTCAATAGCGACCAGACAACGCAAACGGCGGTGGAAGAGCAGCAGGTCAATGAAGTAGTCCTTACCATCTGCCTCCAGCCGGTACTGGTTGCCAACAAAGGCAAAATAGCCACCCATTTCGTCAAGGAAGCGGCGCAGGTTGCGGACCAGTGCTTCTTCCAGTTCGCGCTCGGAATGCGCGTCAGCCAGCCCGAGAAAATCGAAGGTGTAGTGATCTTTGACCGCCAGCATGGCTTGCGCCTTGACACTTTCCGGTACGGCGGCATCAAAGTTGGTTTGCCCGCTGAGATATTGCCGGTAACTCTGGTTGTCGAGCTGGTGTTGTAGCACCTTGGTTGTCCAGCCGAAACGGGCAGTGGCGCGCAGGTAAAACTCGCGTTCCAGATCGTCCTTGCAGCGCGCCATGATCAGCAGATTTTTTGCCCAGCTGATTTCTCCTATCAGTGATTGGAGAATTGGCTTATCCTTGTATTCGTTGTAAAACTGGCGCATCGCCCACAAGTTCTGAACGGAAAACCCGTTTCGCCCCGGAAACTCTGCCTGCAAGTCGGCAGCCAGATTTTCGACAACCGACTTGCCCCAGCCTTGTTCAGACTGACGGCGGCTGATGTTTTCGCCCAACCACCAGTACAGAGCCAGCAGTTCCTTGTTGACTGCTCGGAGAGCCTGATGTTGGCACTGGCGGATTTGCTTTTTGATGTCGACGAGAAAATCGCCATAACCGGTTGGCCTTGCTGGAATCACAGGACGCTCAGAACTCATACCCTAACCCTCCCAGCTTCTGCCGAATTAACTGGTCGAGTTCTGCACCTTTGGCCATCTGCTCCCCAAGCTTTTCGGTGAGCTTCTGCATTTTGTCGGCAAAGGCTTCGTCGTCATCCTCGACTTCCTCGGCACCGACGTAGCGGCCAGGTGTGAGGACGTGGCCGTGTTCGGCGATTTCGGTCAGTTTGACGCTGCGGCAGTAGCCAGGGGTATCTTGATATTCTCCGGCCTCAGCTTCGCCTCGCCATGCCGCAACCGTGCCAGCAATTCTAGCTATCACTTCATCGGTAAATTCCGTCTGTACCCGGCTAATCATTTTGCCCAACTTACGGGCATCAATGAATAACACTTCCCCCTGGCGGCTGGTCTTTTGTTTGGCCAGAAACCACAAGCAGGCTGGAATCTGGGTATTGAAGAACAACTGGCCGGGTAAGGCGATCATTACTTCTACCACATCAGCATCAACCATCGCGCGGCGGATGTCGCCTTCGCTGTTCTGGCTGGAACTCATCGAGCCGTTGGCCAGCACGATGCCGGCGCGGCCGTTGGCTTTTAGGTGATACAGCATGTGCTGCAACCACGCATAGTTGGCGTTACCTTGTGGCGGGGTGCCGTACACCCAGCGCGGATCGCCTTCCAGGCTACCGTGCCACCAATCGCTGATGTTGAACGGCGGATTAGCCAGAATGAAATCGGCGCGTAAATCCGGGTGCTGGTTGCGGGTGAAAGTATCGCTAGGTTCGCGGCCCAGATTGAAGTCGATGCCGCGTAGCGCCAGATTCATCGCCGCCAAGCGCCAGGTGGTGGGATTGGATTCCTGGCCATAGATCGACACATCGCCCAGCTTACCGCCGTGGGCTTCGATAAACTTTTCCGACTGCACGAACATGCCGCCGGAGCCGCAGCAAGGATCATAAACCTTGCCATGATGCGGGGCCAAAACGGCGACCAGGGTTTTAACGATACTGGCGGGCGTATAGAACTGGCCACCCTTCTTGCCTTCGGCACTAGCGAACTGACCAAGGAAGTATTCGTAGACCTGTCCCAACACGTCGCGGGCCTGGCCGGGATCGTCGCCAAAGCCGATGGTGGACACCAGATCGACCAGTTCCCCCAATTTGCCATCCGGCAGTTGGGCGCGGGCATAGCGTTTATCCAGTATGCCTTTCAGCTTGGGGTTTTCGGTTTCTACAATCGCTAAGGCGTCATCAATTTGTTTGCCAATGTCGGCTTGCTTGGCGGCCGCGCGGATGGCTTCCCATCGTGCAGTTTCCGGCACCCAGAATACATTGACCTCTTTATAATAGTCGCGGTCTTCCAGTTCCTCGGCCAGCATGTCGTCGTCGCATTCATGCAGGAAATATTCGTCGCTCTCATCGGTAAATCGTCGGGTCAGTTCGGCACGGCGGGCGGCAAAGGTATCGGAGATGTATTTGACGAAGATCAGGCCGAGTACCAAATGTTTGTATTCGGCAGCGTCCATGTTGGCCCGTAGCTTATCGGCGGCAGCCCAGAGCGTCCTTTTAATGTCGTCTAGCATGATTTTTAAGTGTATGTATTAGGTAAAAAACGTCTAACATGTAACGAATTTCTTCCGGCTGCGGGCGTGACTGGCAGGCGTTAAGCACAGATCGTCAAATTTGCGCATGGTGCGCTTATCCATGACGCCCGCCTCATGCAAGCCTTCGGCGGTTTCATGCACGGAGGCCATCAAACGGCTACGGTATTGTTTTTTCATCGCAGATTACCTCTATCAATGTCTTATTTGCCAATGCGCAGTTCAGTGCTGCATCGTCATACTCCAGCATGACAGCTGCTAATTTCCGTAAAGCGACCAATTCATCATCATCTATGTTGGCCTGTTCATTTTTGGCAAAACCATGCACAAAAAACGCGAGTGAACCGATGCGGAACAAGATCAGGGTGCGGAACCCGCCAGATTTGCCGCCACCACTGCGGGCGACACGTTGTTTAATGACACCACCGCCCAAATCAGCATCTAGTAATCCCCTTTCGGCATCACTGACGGCCTTGCAGAGGCTGGCATCGTCTATTCCTGATTTTTTGGCAAATCGTGTGAACGCCTTATTTTTGAATATTCGCACGCCTGCCCTGCTTGTTTGCCTCGCAATTTTTATGGATTAAATATAGCACTTAGTGTTATATACAACAACAGAAAGATTAGGTTCTTCTAAAAAATACAATGGATTTTGATGTATAACGGAGGCATTAATTTACCCAGAAGGCATAGATGTAATTCGGATAGACATCACTGCCACGGCTACCGTTGTATCGCGCTAATGCCAAACTGATATCGCCGTTCTCTTTGTCCAAATAGCTGCGCAAGATCGCACATCCAAGTCGGATGTTTGTTCGCACGTTGAAAAGATCTCCGGATGGTGCGCCGACGATATCGGCCCAGAATGGCATCACTTGCATGTAGCCGCGTGCGCCGGCTGATGAAATGGCATATTTGCGGAAATTGCTTTCCCCACGAATAACAGACACCACAAGCGCCGGTTCCAGGCCGGCCCGCTTTGCCTCGTAGTAAATCGTGTGCAACAGCTCCCGCCGCAACCGTTCATTGCTCATGCGTTGCGCTAAGGCCTTATTTTTAGCCATTTCCATTACTAGAGCTTTCTCGGTTTGTTCAACCCAGCGCCGTTCGGCGTCGTCTATCGCTCTGTCATGTCGTACCGTGTCGGCCTTTGTCGAGTCCATCGAGGCGACTTGTAGACGAATTACCGCCTCTGGATTTGGCGAGGCCTGTACCGATTGGGCGATGATTAAGGCGAGTGCGCCGTATCGCAGTCTCATTGATGTGCTTCCTTGGTGGGTGGAATAATGGTTATTTCCTGATTAATGATTGTTGTTTCAGGAGGCTCGCATCGATTCTGATGATCAATGAGCACGGTTTCACCAATGATGAGATACCTGGCGGCGGTTTTCGCGATCACAAGGCGATAGCGATTGTCCCAGTAACAGCGTTTGAGTGTGTAGCGATGAGCGGTAATTTCCAAGGTATCGCCACTTATCGGTTTAATCTTGATGTCGTGTAACTGCATCGGTTCTGCCGACGGCTGGCCGTTGTACCAGGTTTCGCGAAGCAGTTGCTTCCATTTGTGGCCGCTTAACTCTAACGTCCGCACTTCTCGATCCAATGTAACTACGGTGACGTTAATCACTGCGTCATCGGCATACAGCGGCAGCAAACTAATTTTTTGGGTGTTGTTGAGTTCCAGGTAGCCGGCCAAGAACGTTCGCGCATCCTCGACCGTTTGTTGATCCAAGGTTGTCGCATTTGTGGCGTTCCACCAGAGTGAGGCCCCCACGCAAGCCATTTTGGCCCAGGTGTTCATCTAACCATTTCCTGTTGTATCGGCTCCTTGGTGACCACTAGCGGTTTTTGATCATTCAACACGTTATTCGCGTCGATAGCGGCCTGCCGTCCCTGTTCTCGTATTTCCGGTGCACTGATTGTTTTACCTTTTGCCAACGCGGACGCGAGGCCTTCGCGGATCAAAAAAACCAGTGCCTCTTTTTCATCTTCTGATTTGATAGCTCCGGATTGATGAGCCTGTTCGGCGATTTTTTCACCGAGTTTGGCGGCCGTAATTGCTTCGGCCACTTGCGGCATTTGCCGAATGACGTTGCTTTCGATTTCCTGACCTGTGCGGATCGCTTGGGCCTGCTCTTCCAGCGCCGTTTGATAGTCTTCGCGTTCCACCCGCCAAGTATTCTTTTTAACCGCTTTTTTGCTTTCCACCTCGTTACCGTCGGCGTCGCGCTCTGTTGTACCGATGTTAACGCTTTGCTGTCCGACAGACTCCATGATGATCTTGTCGCCGATTTCGGGTTTGGAGTGCGATTCTTTAAAGGCCCGTTTGAAGTCCGCACCCCATTTCGTGACTTCCTTTCCATCCACCTCTAATTTCACAAAGTAAGATTTGCCTTGATTCGGGTCGTGTTTGTAATGATCCGGGCCGTGATCCAACAAAGTGCCAGTGATCATGCTGTCACGGTCTCTCTGTACTCCGGCGACCTGCTGTTTTGCTTGGAGTGCCGCTTTGGCTTTTTCCAGTTCGGCGACTTCCAATTGAGTCGGTTTATATCCGACCACTTCCAGGCCTTTGAGCGAGGCTTCTCGCCATACCTGTTGTTTGAAATTATCGCTGCCGGATATTTTAATGGTTTGCCAGTTCCGATCTTCGGCGATGGCAATTGCATCCCTAATCACGGTGACGTTTTCGGTTTCGACTCTCAGTTGTTTGCCGCCGTCTTCGAATGCCAGGGTTTTGTCCTGAAAATAGTATTGATTTTTTACCCGCAGATAACGACTAGCCAGACGTTCCGGTATCGTGTAGCTCCCGTTGACGGCTTGTGTCTGTTCGGTTGCTGCGGCCGATCCCTGATACGCTTGTTCAACTTTCGGTATGGTTTTCTCTTGAGCCTTATCGTAAAACTCAATCACATTTTCGACCGGCTTTTGCACGTTGACGGCGGGCGGGCTTTCTTGGTTCGAAGCCTGTTCGGTTAAATACGCGGGTGTCTTCATGCCGTCCGATGCGTATTTCTGCCAGGTCGATATCGCCTTTGCTGAATCATAACCCGCGAGGCGTTCCAGATCGTCGGCAATCCGATTATCCAATTGCTTTGGCAACTCTTGCCCCTGAGCCACTTCGGTTTTGAGTGTACGAAGATGTTTGCGTACCGCTTTTTCTAGTGCTTCGTAGTAACCGGCCTGAAACTCTTTATCGATAGGCATTGCGTCAGGCAGGGTTTTGTAAAAGCGGGTCTGGCCATCCTCGTATTGGCCGTGAACCTCGGTTGATGCGATGAGTCGCCCTTGATTGCCTTCCGCGTGTACCACGCTTGGCCTTGGGGATTTTTCCGGGTCTGCCATGTAATAGGCTGCGCCGGCTTTTTTGGCGTCGGTAAACTCGCGTTCCCGTTTACCCGTGCGTAATAAGAACACATGGCTCGTTTCCTGTTTTCGCGCTTGCTCGGCTGCCGGTTCGTTTGCCGATTGGTCACGCGGTGTGCCCCGTTCTAGGCGATAGATGCGCTCCGCGACCTCGGAAATTTTCGGTGGGTTCCTAATAGACCCAGTGTAGGCCACTTCCAGACCGGTTTTGTAATCGGCATGTTCCCGAGTGTTTTTCACTATGACGGCCGCCGCAATCTTTTGTTGCTCGGCGTCCTGAATACGCAAAAATGCCGATGCGTCCGCTAATGCCAGTTTCCGGTCGATATCGTGGTCGCCGCTCTGCCCTACTTTTGCCCTTAATTGAGCGCGGCTCATAATATCGGCCAGGCTTTGTTTGTCGATTTCGGCTTGAAGATCTTCGATCTTCTTGCCGTCAGCCCTTACCCAGTTATCGCCCGTTTTAGAGATACGCGATTGCCGGCCATCGGCACTATAGCCGATGACTTCGTTAATTCCGAACTCTTCGGCCTTTGCGATCATTGCCGCCGACGTGTAGACGCGATATTGCGCATGGTTGTTCGGATCGATCACGCCATAGCGGTATTGGGTTTCGGCCAGGTCTGTTTTAACACGGGTTTCCAGTTCCTCGCCCGGTTGCATTTCTGCTGCCATGTTTGCTCCTTTTAGTCGTTAATCACAAGGTTTAAGTACCGTTGAGCGGCCGCCTTGATTTCGTCGGCGCTCAAGGGTTTGCCTGTCGGTTGCAAGATGTAATCGGTATCGATTGCGAAGTCGTTGAGTGACAGTTCATCGAAGTTTTCCAGTTCCTCTATCGTCACTGGCCGGTAGGTCGGTTCGTCGTTCGCATCCATGCGGGTGTAAATGTCTTCATACGTTGGCATATCGGGTGCGATCCGCCGTACCTTCGGCGGCGGTAGTAGACGTTTTTTGAAATGGCGGTCGGTGTAATAAATGATCTTTTCCGCCAGGATCGGGCGAATACCTTCATAGATGATGATTTCCCTATCCGCGCCGATTTCCTTTACTTCCTGCGGCATTAACAACATGCGGCGCTGGTCGCTTTCCGTCGTGGTTTGGCCCTTCATACCCATTCCCCACATCGGCCGTGACCGGCTTTGCCCTTTCATCGTCGTGGCACCTAGATCGTTCGAGATTTCTTGCGCATCGACAAAGTCTTTCGGGGCGAAAACGATTCGGCCGGCCAAGGTTTTGATGATCGTGTCGGCACCGTCCCGGCCATATACGGCCCTCAGTTGCGACGGCGTTTGGATGACCAACAGCACGCGGACGTTGTAGCCCGGTAGGAAGCCGCTGGCCGTCTCGATAATCGGAATCCGGCCCAGGGCGGTGAATTCGTCCAGCAACAACAGCAATTGATGTTTCAATTGCCGGTTGTGTTCTGGCAACTCACGGGTCTGCAAGCCAATCGCTTGCTGGAAAAACAAACTCAACACCGGGCGAATCCTGTCCAGATCATCCGGTTTGACGCCGACATAAATCGACATAGGCCGTTTACGCAAATCGCGCAAATCCATGTCATTCTCGGACGTGGCGGCGTCCAGTAATGGATTCAGCCACAGAGATAGTTTCGATGTCAGCTCCTTACGGATACCGCCGGCC
>Ga0172380_10006852_pt1 | contig 13058 bp, 10 predicted proteins | sample Leawe162metaG_FD_119747 | JGI IMG/M metagenome (GOLD analysis project Ga0172380, IMG submission 119747) | Leachate microbial communities from a municipal landfill in Southern Ontario, Canada - Leachate well 162 metaG | ecosystem: Engineered > Solid waste > Landfill > Unclassified | place...
CAGCGCGCAATTGGATGCAAATTATTTCACTGCTGGACATGATTTCTATAGTTTGTTTAATCGAGTTTAAAGTTTAGTCCATGTCCAACAAGGGTATGATGATTCATGTTGTGAACCATAATTGTGCGCATTTCTACAGATGTTGCCTTATTTTAGTGCGAAAAAAGCTTGCAATAGTGCTGTTAAAATCCGTATAGTTTTGATTATAAAGATTATTTTTATTTGGCACTTATTTTGCACATTTATTATCAAGTTCACTCCTGGGCTTACTCTGTTTGTCAACTGGACAATGGCGTCCTGCACCGAATGTAATTCACATTCAGCGTAGGGCGCTTTTTTTTGGGCAAAATTTGAGCAAGACTCCGATCCTGTTTTTTACAGAGACTATATTAAACAATCAAAATACCTGAACAAGGGAGCACATAGTCAGTGCCAAGCAGATTTAACATAAAGCCATTATTTAATGGTTTTGGTTGAAAAATAGTTACACTTCATGAACCACAAAAATGAGATCGCAATGCAAATAGGTATGGTAGGGCTCGGTAAGATGGGCGCAAATATGGTCAGACGCTTAATGGCAGATGGACATCACTGTGTCGGGTTTGACGTTAACAGTGCCAATGTAGATGCACTAGTCATCGAAGGTGCTGAGGGGGCAACCAGTTTGCAAGACTTCGTGTCAAAGTTGCAAACGCCTCGGATTGTTTGGTGCATGGTGCCAGCCGGAGAGCTCACCGAATCAACGGTGATGGGCGTTGCAGAATTATTAGATAGCGGCGATGTGATTGTGGATGGCGGCAATTCCTTTTATAAGGATGACGTACGCCGCGCTGAGTTATTAGCTGAAAAAGGCATCCATTATATTGACGTTGGTACCAGCGGTGGCGTTTGGGGGGTTGAAAGAGGTTATTGCCTGATGATTGGCGGCCCAGAGACTGCAGTCGATTTACTTGATCCGATTTTTAATACCCTGGCACCCGGAAAAGGCGATATCGAACTTACTCCAGGCAGAACCGATGCGCCTAACACAGTCGAACAAGGTTACATCCACTGCGGCCCGGCGGGTTCTGGGCATTTCGTTAAGATGATACATAATGGTATTGAATACGGCATGATGATGGCTTATGCAGAAGGTTTCGATATTATGCGTAATGCCGACTCGGAAAATTTGCCGGACAATTTACGCTATAACCTGAATCTAACTGATATTGCAGAAGTCTGGCGTCGCGGCAGTGTGGTTAGCTCCTGGTTACTGGATCTAACCGCTACGGCCTTGGTTGAAGACCCTGATTTATCAACCTATTCCGGTTATGTGGAAGATTCTGGCGAAGGTCGTTGGACAGTGCAAGCCGCGATTGATGAGGCGGTGCCTGCTCATGTGTTAACGGCTGCGCTGTATGCGCGTTTTCGTTCGCGGCAACAAAATACCTTTTCCGATAAGATGATTTCTGCAATGCGTAAAAAGTTCGGTGGTCACATCGAAAAAAAATTGAGCTGAATTTCTAATCCAACTTACTAATTTATTAATATGACTTCAAAAAAACTCTGGCAACGTTATCAAGATTGGCTGTATTTTCATGATGGTTTAGGCTTTTATCTGGATATTAGCCGGATGTTTTTTGATGATGAGCTAATTGCAAAATTAGAGCCTAAATTTAATAAGGCGTTTCTGGATATGGCGGCATTAGAAGCTGGTGCGATTGCTAATTCTGATGAAAACAGGATGGTGGGGCACTATTGGTTGCGTAATCCGGACCTGGCGCCGCCACAGTTCAAAAAGGAAATTGAAACCACTTTGATACATATTGACGATTTTGTCCGCAGAGTCCATCACGGCATTATTCATCCGCCGTATGAGCCACAATTTACTGACATTATCTCTATTGGTATTGGTGGTTCTGCGTTAGGTCCGCAGTTTGTAGCGGATGCCATTGGCCCGGATATTCCACCATTGAATCTGCATTTTATCGACAATACTGACCCGGCTGGGATAGACCGTATTCTGACGCGGCTTAAAGATCGCCTGAAAACCACTTTGGTGATTGTTATCAGTAAATCCGGCGGTACCTCGGAAACGCGCAACGGCATGTTAGAAGTCAAGCATGCATATAATGAATTGGGTTTACATTTCCCCGATTACGCCGTCGCCTTGACGATGGACGGCAGTAAAATGGATGAAGAGGAGCAATGTGACCGCTGGTTAGCCAAATTACCGATTTTCGATTGGGTGGGTGGCCGCACCTCCGAATTATCCTCGGTGGGCTTGCTCTCAGCGGCTTTGATTGGCATAGACATCAAGTCCATGCTTGAAGGTGCCAAAATCATGGATCAGGCAACTCGAATACCAGAGCTTAAGAATAATCCAGCTGCTTTACTGGCCTTATCCTGGTACGCAGCGGGCGATGGGAAAGGCGAAAAAGATATGGTGATCCTGCCTTACAAGGACAGCCTATTGCTATTCTCACGTTACTTGCAACAATTAGTCATGGAGTCCTTAGGTAAAGAATTTGATTTGGATGGCAATATCGTCCATCAAGGTATTACGGTGTATGGCAACAAAGGCTCTACTGATCAGCACGCCTATGTGCAACAGTTGCGGGAAGGGGTGGGTAATTTCTTTGCGACCTTCATTGAAGTATTGGAAGATCGCCAAGGTCCATCCATTGAAATAGAGCCGGATGCCATGTCGGGCGATTTCTTGTTTGGTTGTTTACAAGGTACCCGAGAAGCACTGTATGAAAATGGGCGTGCCTCACTAACGATTACCTTGGAACGGGTCGACGCAATCAATATTGGTGCTTTAATTGCCCTTTATGAACGTGCAGTTGGATTGTATGCAAATTTAATCAATATCAATGCTTACCACCAGCCCGGTGTGGAAGCGGGTAAAAAGGCCGCCACCCAATTTTTGGCCCTACAGCAATTGATCGTAAAAGTACTTAGGGAAACACCCGAGCCATTATCGCTTGAATCTTTGGCGGAAAAAGTCCATACCCCTGATCAAGTTGAAACGGTGTACAAAATTGTTCGCCACATGGCCATCAATCATCGTGGACTTATCTTACAGGGCGATTTGCACAAACCCTGTGAAATCTTGGTAAGTTATCGAACAGAAAGCGCCTAACTAATATCTATAGCTAGGCTGCAATACTTGCTTGTAATCCCACTTTTGGAGAATTTACGTGTCCGATCAACAATACGATAACCCGCTGACCGTAGGCATCAATATTGCTCATGCTCCGCAACCCTGCACGCTGGTTATTTTTGGTGGTGGTGGTGATTTGTCGCGACGTAAACTGCTGCCGGCGGTGTTTAATCAAGCCTTAGATGGTGAATTACCGGCTAATTATGCCGTGCTGGGCTTTGCCATTGAAAAGATGGACGACGTCAGCTACCGTGATTTTGCCCGCAAAGGCATTGAACAGTTTTCCAGGCAATCCTTAGAGCCTACTTTTTGGGCTGACTTTGAAACTCGTCTGCATTATTTAGAAGGCTCAATGGATAACCCTGAAGCCTATAAGCAACTTAAGCAGCGACTGGATGAAATTGATGTCAATTTTGGTATTCCTGGCAATCGGGTGTTTTATCTCGCAATTCCGCCTAATTTAATCGAAACCTGCGTTTGCCAACTCAAAGCTGCTGGCTTGGTGATGCCAGTTGATGGACATAGCCCTTTTTCCCGGATTATTGTGGAGAAACCCATAGGCCGTGATCTCGAAAGTGCGCGAAAAGTGAATGCGACGTTGTCGGAAAACTTTGATGAACAACAGATCTATCGTATCGATCATTACCTTGGAAAAGAAACCGTTCAGAATATTTTGGCCATGCGGTTTGGGAACGCAATTTTTGAACCCTTATGGAATTCCAAGCATATCGACCACGTACAGATTACGGTAGCCGAGGAGGAGGGCGTTGGTACCCGTGCCGGCTATTATGATAAGGCAGGCGCTTTGCGAGATATGATTCAGAACCACATCCTGCAGTTACTAACCTTGATAGCCATGGAGCCACCCTGGAAGATGGATGCGGATGTGATTCGCGACCATCGCCAGGATATTTTGAACTGTTTGCGACCCATCACCAGCGAGGATTTTGATCAGCATGTGGTCAGAGCCCAATATGGACCGGGCTTCCATCATGGTGAAGACGTGCCGGGTTATCGCCGCGAAGTCGGTGTGGCGCAAGATTCTGTGACAGAAACCTATGTGGCTTTGAAATTGTTTATCGACAATTGGCGTTGGGCAGGGGTACCTTTTTACATTCGTACGGGTAAACGCATGCCTAAACGAGCCAGTGAAATTGCTATTCAATTTAAAAGCGTACCGCCTATTTTATTCAATGCCAATCATGAGCAACCCTTAGAGCCCAATGTACTGGCATTGAGTATTCAGCCAAATGAAGGCTTGTCTTTGCGTATTGCCACTAAATTGCCAGGTGCCAAACTAAGAATATTCCCGGTAAAAATGGATTTTCGTTATGGCTCTACTTTTGGTGAACAATCGCCGGAAGCATATGAGCGCTTACTACTGGACGTAATGGCTGGCGATGCCACGTTATTTATGCGTAGAGATGCGGTTGAGTCCTCCTGGGCCTATGTCGACAATATTCTGAATAACTGGGCCAGTAGCCGCACGCGCTGGATACCGGAATATGCTGCCGGTACCTGGGGACCATTAGAAGCTGATCGCCTGATTGAAACGGATAACCGTAAATGGCGGATGTTATGATCGCCTATTCCAGTCCAAATAAAATGCTGACCGCCCAAACCAAGCGCATCAGTATTTCAGATATTGATCTTGCGATTAGACGATTATGGTCAAACTTTCATCAGGATGTCAGTGGCGGACACACCGTCATGCGTGCCTGTATGTCCAACCTGATCATCTATTGCGATAATAAAGATCAAGCAGAATGCGTTGGTAATGAAATCTCAGCTATTGTAGATATCCATCCCGCGCGAGTACTCTTGCTCATCGGCAATGGTCAGCTGAAAAAGGGCAGCATCGAATCCCTAGTGAGTATCTATTACACTGAGCTGAATGAAGGCTGGCAGGTGTGTGCAGAAAGAATTGATGTGATTGCTAAAGCAGAGACGGTTGATAGGTTGCCGTCTGTGGCGAGAGCTCATCTGGTTGGCGATCTTCCGACTACATTGTGGTGGGCATCTCGTCAGCCAGCACCCGAAGCCGGTGAATTATTTTTTCAACTCGCTGGGTTAGCCAATCAAATCATTTACGACAACATGGGCTGGGCTAATCCAGCTAAAGCCGTTGCATCCATGACCCGCTGGGTGGCGGCTCAACAGGACTCACAAGTAGTGCATAATCTTGCCTGGCGGCGAATTGCCAGTTGGCGCAAGTTGATCAGCCAGGTACTTGATCCACAAACCGCACCCGGGGCATTGGATTCATTAAGTCTGATCGAAATAAAACACGGTCCACATGCGTTGGCGATGACTTGGCTGTTGGTGGGTTGGCTAGCCAGTCGCTTGCAATGGAAAGCTATCGATGGAAAAAAATTATCCGATTCCGAATTAGTCTGGCGGTTTCAATCCAAGCAAAAAGAAATTAAAGTCCATGTTGAGCGGCTGCCGGAAGGTGAACCTCTGCTTTATCAAGTCTTATTCGACTGGAGTCAAGCGGATCAGCCCGGTCGTATTTGTTTTGAGCGCTTGGATCATGACCGAATTGGCATCGTCGAATCACTTTCTACAGTGCCATCACGTGTATTTTCTTCAACTATTCCAATTCGTTCTACATTGATATCGGCACAATTAGCGCAACGTAACCGCGATAAACTGTTTGAAGATGCACTAAAGGCTTCACAAGCTATGAGTGCAGTTTTTCAAAAATAGGCGAGTACATCTAAGGTAATTAGGCCCCCGGAGTATCTCTATTATCTACGACGATTTCAATACGCGTCTTCACTATAAGCGTTATAAAATTGTCGGGCTGTTCGGCCGTTTTTGGCCGCGTTTAGATGGGCAAAATCTAGCGCTGCCTTATGTAAAGCTTCCCGATCACCTGAGTAGTCGACGAAATAACTGTCGACTATCTCTAGATAGGTGGGAGTAGGTTGCGGATAAAAAGCCAGACGCAAACCAAAGCGATCCGATAGCGAAACCTTTTCTTCGATAGTATCCGAATAATGTACTTCGCCATCAATCAACTGGGTCTCAAGATTGTCGCGCATTTGCTCAGGCAATAAGTGGCGACGATTGGAAGTTGCATAAAACAACACGTTATCCGGTGGCAATTCGATAGAACCTTCCAGTACGCTTTTTAACGGTTTATACATACTGTCGCCAGCTTCAAACGACAAGTCGTCGCAATAAATGATAAATCGCTGATCATGTTCGCGGATATCGTCAACGATTTCTGGTAGAAACAACAAATCTTGTTTATCCACCTCAATAAGCCGTAATCCGCGGTCTTTGTAGGCATTTAATAAAGCTTTCACCAAAGAGGATTTGCCCGTCCCCCTTGCACCCCAAAGCAAAGCGTTATTGGCGGGTAAGCCGATTAAAAATCGTTCTGTATTAGCAATCAATAGCTGCTTTTGCCGTTCGATGCCGATGAGTTGTCCCAGTTTTACCGGATCGATCTGACGAACAGGTCGCAAATAAGATTGACGTTGGCGCCAAATGGCGGCGTAAGTAATGTTCCAATCGATCATGATTTTGTCTGAATTCCAGTGTTACTAAAGCATTTTTATGGTGATGACACTGAGTAAAAGCTGTAAGTAGAACCTGTTTACTACTTACTGCCATTCAGTATCCTGAACGTGGGCATATGTATTGCCATTTAATGATACTCATAATGACCAAATTAATCTGCACTATCAATTTTAATATGAGCGCTATTTTAGAAATGTTGAGTAGGATTTTGTTGCAGATAGTCATAGGGGGTACAATAAGTTCCAAATTTACCGAAAAAAATGTGAATTGCATCACAATTATCTTGTGCTTGAAATTAAAATGAGCACTATTATTCATATACAGACTTTAAATACGTTCGCTTGCAATATTAATTAAGCGATTTTTCCGTGCCGTCACGCTTAATCAACCCACGACAAGACAATGACTAGACTGATCCTGAAAATTTCCCTGTTTCCTCTTGCCCTACTATTGTTAAATGCTTGTAGTAGCACCGCCCCGGTAGTCAAGCATGACAAAGCTAGCGTTTTAAAACAGCCCTTTGAAGTAAACAAAAGTTTTACCCCTGTAACCTATTCAGGTGTTTTTCCTAAGCCTGCCCCGTTGGAGCCTGCGGTGGATTTTTGGCGCAAAACTTATGCTGTTTGGCAGCGTTCGCAAGTGGCCTATCATGATAATCGTTATATGGATGTGGTCTATGAGGTCATTACTTTGCCGGGTAACGTTGGTGAAGGTTTGACTAGCGAACAAAAACAAATCATGAGTGCGCGTTGCGACTTTTGGAAAGCGCAGATTTCGAGCTTAGAAAGCAAGCTGCGATACAACGCAGCTTTAAACGCCAATGATCGACAAATAATTGCCCAACTTGAAAGCACGGGCAGACCTTTGAATACTATATTGTCCGGTGCCAGTGAGCGTGTACGAGCGCAACGCGGTACCCGGGAGCGGTTTAAACGTGGGTTGGAAATCAGTGGTCGTTATAATCTGCAATTTCGAAGAATCTTTCGAAATGCCGGCTTACCTGAGGAATTGGCTTATTTGCCGCATGTGGAGTCTTCCTTTCAGCCAGCTGCACGCTCATCTGCCGGCGCTGTTGGCATGTGGCAGTTCACCAAGGGCGCTGCCCAAACATTCATGCCTGGCAAGAATCAAGTCGATCGGCGTTTGGATCCCTTCGCTTCAGCTAATGGCGCTGCCAATTATTTGACCTATGCCTACAAAAAATTAGGTGATTGGCCCACCGCGTTGACATCCTACAATCATGGTATTGGTGGTATGAAACGGGCGCAAAACCATATGGGGCCTGATTTTGTTCGCATTGTTGATCAATACGATGGCCCAGCATTTGGTTTTGCTTCGCGAAATTATTATGCCCAGTTTTTGGCCGCACGTGAAATCGCCAACAATCCAGAGCCCTTCTTTCCTGAGGGCATTCGGTACGAAGATGCCATTAATTCAGGGCAATATCTGGCCGCTGAATAATTTGTCGATATGACTAGCTTTTTGCAAAAGCCGTGCTTAAACGGCTTTTCAGGAAGCGTCCATTTTGTAACCATAACCGCGCACTGTTTTGAGTAATTTCAGTTCGTGATCATCATCAATTTTGCGGCGTAACTGGCGGATGTAAACGTCCACCACATTGGTTAAGGGGTCGGCGCTATAGCCCCAGACTTGTTCCAGAATCCGGGTGCGGCTGAGTACTTTATCCGGCATACGCATAAAGCATTCCAACAAGGCAAATTCTTTCGGCGTCAGGTCGATAATGGTTACGCCGCGCTTAATCTCGTGAGTATCGACATTCAAAGACAAATCGGCAATTTTCAATTCTTTTAAATCCAGTTTGACTTCCCCGCTGCGCCGCCGCACTAAAACTTCGATGCGTGCCAGCAATTCTTCAAATGCAAACGGTTTCGTCATGTAATCATCGGCGCCTGAACGTAAGCCGGTCACTTTGTCTTGTACGGTATCGCGGGCTGTCAGCATCAGAATAGGTGTATCGATGCCTTTTTGACGTAAGCATTCACATACTTCACGACCGTTTAGATCTGGCAAGCCCAAATCCAGAATGATAGCTTGGAACTGGATTTCAGCGGCGATAGCAATAGCATCCTGACCACAGCGGGCAACATCAATTGCATAACCTTCGGTTTTCAGACCGCGTTCGACAAAATCTGCAATGCGCTTGTCGTCTTCCACCAGCAAAATTCGTAAAAAGCCAGAGTCGCTGGGATTGTTGGGTTTAAATTGTTGCTCACTCATAGGAAACATGATCCTCGTTTGCAGAAATTAGGGGTAGACTAATTGTAAATGTAGAGCCAGTATTTTCTGTGCTACTTACGTTAATAAGTCCACCGTGTGCTTTCAAAATCGATCTGGCCAGCGGTAAGCCCAGACCGGAGCCATCGTCTTGCAATAAGCGGGCATTTTGGCTGCGAAAATGCCGATCAAAAATGTGTTCGAGATCTTGACTGGGTATTCCAATACCCTGGTCTGCCAAACTGATATGCACGTAGTCTGCATCTAGCCATGAAGTAATATGGATATGTCCGCCTGGTTTTGAATAGCGGCATGCATTATCACCCAAAATGAACAATACCTGCCGTAATCGTTGTTTATCCCCCTTGACCCAAATTGATTGCTCAAGGCCAGTAAACGATAGGCTGATGTTGTTAACTTCGGCCATAACTTTAAAATCTTCTACACTGCTGCCTATTAGTTCGGTCAAATTCAATTCGTCCCATTCAAATTGTAAATTAGCCGTTTCAGTCCGAGCCAGAAATAGTAAATCGTTGACATATTTTCCTAATTGCATAGAAAGATCAACAATGCGGTGTAAAGTGTCTTTGTACTCTTCTGCATCGCGATTGGGTCCGCGCAAGGTGACTTCGGCCTCGCCGCGAATGACGGTCATAGGTGTACGCAACTCATGGCTTATATCGGCTAAAAACTCCCGCCTTTCGGTATCCATGTGTTTGAGTTCTTGGTTTAATTGATGTAGCTCAAAAGTACGTTCTTCTACGCGATGCTCCAGTTCCGCTTGATTGTGTCGTAGCTTTTCTTGCTGTACACCTAATTCGAGCGCCATTTTGTTGAAGTGGCTGGCCAGGTAGGCAAATTCGTCGCCAGAATTTAAAGAAATCCGGTAGTTTAGATTGCCTGAGGCTATTTCATGAGTACCTTGCATTAAGGCTTCTATGGGTTTTTTGAGTCGACCTAACATAAAAATGCCGGCTGTCAGGCTAAAAATGGCAGCTACAACCGATGCAAATATTGCGGCCCAGCGTGATTGCCTCACCAAGTTTTCCAATTCTTGTTTGGCTTGTGCAGCTTTTTTACGCTCATTATGAATGGCATCATCGATCAGCGGCTGAAATTTGACGTCAATTTCTTCATCAGAAAACTTGGATAAAGCCAGAAAAGCTAAGTCACGTTTGCCCTGTTCAAATAAGCTCTCAACTTCATTAAAGCGATATTCACTGGCATCCAGGAAGGCGGTTAGATTGGCAACACGTTCCAATTCGGCGGATTTGTCTTGATCTTGCTGGTCGGTCGGGTTAGTTGGCTGTTTAACCGCCTGATCTCTGAGTGCTTGCATAGCCTCCAGTAAACGTTGTTTGGATGTCTCCAACTCGGTTTCCGCGTTTGAACCACCGGTAATCAAGCGATCCATCTGCTGTTTGAAGTAACGATAGGCTTCCTGAGACAAGCGTTCATAATGGTCAAACGCCTTATAAGCGCTCTGGCTGCGTTGGAAATGACCAGCAACTTGCTCAGAACCCCAGTACATGCCAAACCCCAACAACAACACAAAGCTAAAGGAAACAGCAATTTCCAGTGCTAGACGAAAACGAAACATAGCGATTAATTACCGTCTATGCTCTCGTCCATTTGTTTTTCCATTGACCGAATGGCTTCCAGTTTTTCTCGCAGTAAATTGGTTTCGTTCTGTTTAGGTTCGGAGGGATTTTTTGTTTCTACGGCTTTGGATTTTTTAGGTTTTTGTAAGACTACCCGTTGTTTTTTCTCAAGGTTATGCATGCGTATCAAAGTCTGAGTATCAATTGCAATCAATCTTTGCATACGCTCGTCAGCAGTGTAGCTAGGACTGAGTGACTTTACACCTTCCAGAATCTTAGTGATATCTCCACAGTCATCAGACAATAAACGGCCAACCATTAAATGCAATTGTACGCCCTCTGAATAAGAGATTTTTTGAGTGTTCTGGAGTGATTTACATAATTCCGCTCTGGAGGTTTCTGACATTGTGGCTATGCTGGCACCAAAGGCCAGCAGATCATCGATACCGGATTGGGCGTATGGGTCGTTATATGGCGTCGTAGCTCTGTTAGGGGTTGAGTTAAACTCGGCACAACCGGAAAGTATAAATACTAAAAAGATTGATGCACATAAACGCATGTCTAGAGTGGAGAGCATAAACATTCCTTATACTTTATCTTCAATATCCAGTGGTATTTGTACCCTGACTCGGGCTCCTTGCTGATCCTGTCTGGGGTCGATAAATTCAACCTTGCCTTGATGATTACTAACATATTCCTGAACCATAGCCAGTCCTAAGCCAGGACTTCGGCTGGATGCTTCAGTTGGGGTAGGAGAACTGCCACGATAAAAGGGTTCAAAAACGTGGCTACGCTCTTCAGAGTCTAAGCCGGGGCCATCGTCTTCGATTTCTAATTCCATTTGGTCTCCTGTCTCACGCAACATAAGGCGTATTTCGCCTACGGCGGGTGAGAATTTAATGGCGTTGGAGAGTAATTGTTCAAGCAGATCGCGTAGTTGCTCTGGAAAACCTACCATATTAATGGGCCTAATCAGTTTTTTGAGGCTAATGGATTTAGCTTCTAGTGCATCGTGAAAATCATCAATTACCGATTCCATCAGCGCTTGCATGTCCACCTGTTGTTTTTGATCCAGGACTGGTGCGGCGTGTAGTTGGCTGTATTTTGATAGTTGTTCTGAAATGGTTTTCAATTTCTCGATACTGAGGTTCATTTCGCTAGCGGCATCCGGAGTAGGGCTTTTAAAGCCTGATTCTGAAGCGGTGAACAACCATTCATTGTTATTTTGAAGCGCATGCAAAGGTTGTTCAATTTCGCGGGCCAGGTTTTGCATCAGTTGTTGCTTTGATGTCTCCAAGGCTTTTAAATGCGTGCGTAGCCATTCCAGGCGCTCACCAAGATAACGCAAATCCGCAGGTCCAGTGACTTCGATAGGTTCTTGCAATTCCCCGGATCCCAGGCGACGAATCGAGCTATCCAGTTGCCGCAGTGATCGTGACAATACGGTCAACAAAGCCAATACGAACAGGCAAGAAATCAATAATAAAATAGCGCCTTTGATCAGTAGTCCTTGTTCCAGCGATTCAGACAATTGGCGTAGTTCGTTAAAGGTGTGCTCAACATGATCTTCGAATTCTTTTGACAGTGTATTTGACGATTCGCGAAAGCCCAGAAAAGCTTCATCGATAGGTAATTCAAAGGCGTTATCAATTTCAGAGCCTATGATTTGTTGATAAATGAGGTTTTCCTTTTCCGAGAGTTCATTTACCAGCAAGGCGATTTTGTTGTCAACATGCAGCTTTAATAAGTCACTTAGAGCCTGTTTAAAGGAGGCTCTGACTAATTCATACGACTCTCGCTCATAAGGTTGCCGCAGCGCAGGGTCGGATAGCAAAACAAAAAGCCGCGCTTTACGTTCAATGTCTGAGGCTTTTTGCAAAACCAGGTGTATGGTTTTAGTTTGTTCGAATACTTGAGAATTAATGGTTCTACCCAGTGCAGACGTCTCCTGCAGTCCATAGGCGGCATACATCACGCCTAAAAAAAGTGGAATTATGGCAGTTGAAAAACCTAAGACAATCAAAGATTTTAATGATAAAAGATTTTTGAATTTCATCCGCAGGCAATATGTTAATAACCCCTCCATAGTAACGACAAATCCTGTTTTTGTGAAAATAAAACTCAAAAGCCTGCAATGAAGAGATAGTTTGACTTTTGCTGCTGATTGGTTCTGGAATCAGCGTCTTATGCAGAAAATTTCAGGTTCCAATAAGTGCTTTCCAAGCATTTTCCAGATTTGGTGTTTAAATCACTATGATAAGCTCAATCACTTATCGTTTTTCACTTTTCACCATGCGATGAATCTGCCAGTTTAAACGCTATGAATCCATTTTTTGTAAATCTCATGCGAGACTGGGTTAGGGTGGATGTTGGTGGGTCACCGGCAAGATTTGGCACCGGACAGGTCCAGTTAGCTATCTCAGCTAGCCCGGTTTATGTGTTGCCAGGCAACGATTACCAGTGGTTGACGCGTAAATGAAGTGGGCAGATGAAGCAGATATTGAATATTTCAGAGGAGAATATACCAAGACATTCAATCGATTTGG
>Ga0172380_10006853_pt1 | contig 13056 bp, 10 predicted proteins | sample Leawe162metaG_FD_119747 | JGI IMG/M metagenome (GOLD analysis project Ga0172380, IMG submission 119747) | Leachate microbial communities from a municipal landfill in Southern Ontario, Canada - Leachate well 162 metaG | ecosystem: Engineered > Solid waste > Landfill > Unclassified | place...
AGCTGCAAAAGTATCTGGAGCACGGTTTACGTATTTGAAAAATGACGGCGTTCTTTTGCAACTGGCACTTTACAATTATGCTCTAGAGATTTTAATGGCTGAGGGATTTATGCCAGTTATTCCTCCAGTAATTATAAACTCAGAAACAATGCGAGGTCTTGGGTATATGGAAAATGGAGGAGATGAAGACATGTTCCACCTTCGTGATAATGATAAGGTTCTGGTAGGAACCGCGGAACACTCTTTAGTTCCTATGCATAAAGACGAAACTCTAGATAGTAAAAAATTCCCACTTCGTTATGTTGGCCTTTCTTCAGCATTTAGACGTGAGGCAGGAAGTTATGGTAAAGACACGCGTGGAATATTTCGTGTACACCAATTTGATAAAGTTGAGATGGTATCTTTTGTAAAGAATGGTGAAGATGACATCGAGCAGGAATTTCTTTTGGGACTTGAGGAGAAATTATTTCAGGGACTCGGAATACCATATCAGGTCATAAAAATGTGTACAGGGGATTTAGGATTTCCGGCAGCTCGCAAGTATGATATTGAGGCATGGATACCATCACAGGAAAAATATCGTGAAGTAACCTCTGTGTCAACTGTAACTGACTTTCAATCCAGAAGACTTAACATCAAATATTTGGAAGAGGGAGAAAAAAAATATGCGAATGTTTTAAATGGGACAGCATTTGCGATAGGCAGAACTATTATTGCAATTTTAGAGAATTTCCAAAATGAAGACGGGAGTGTAAATATACCAGTAGTGCTGCAAAAATATATGAACGGAAAAAACAAAATTTCAAAAAGAGAATAATTGCTTTGGCACTTTTAAGCTTGGTGTGATAGAATATATTTCCCTTCAAATCGAAGTTAGAATAACAAAAATATGCTAAATTTCTTTTCAAAACTTCTAGATTCAAATGAAAAAGAAGTAAAAAAAATTAGACCCATTATAGATCAAATAGATAGCTTTGAGAAAAAAGTACAAAAGCTCAAGGATGAGGATTTCCCCAAAGAAACAGAAAAGCTTAAAAAAAGATATGAAAAAGGTGAGTCTTTAATTTCTCTTTTACCAGAAGCGTTTGCAGTAGCTCGTGAAGCTGCAAGGCGCACTATTGGACAACGTCATTATGATGTTCAGTTAATTTCTGCAATAGTACTTGCGACGGGTAGAATTTCCGAGCAAAAAACTGGAGAAGGAAAAACGCTTTCAGCAGTTCCTGCTTTATTTCTGCATGCTTTAACAGGAGAATCTGTACACCTGGTTACCGTAAATGATTACCTTGCTCGTCGTGATGCAGGATGGATGGGTACTGTTTTTGCATTTTTGGGAATGAGCGTTAGTTCTATTATCAATCAAAAATCCTTTATTTTTGATCCAGAATATTATGATAATGAAGCAAAAGATTATCGTTTAATCCATCTTAAAAATACTACCAGAAAAGAAGCTTATGCAGCAGATATCGTATATGGAATTAATTCAGAATTTGGTTTTGACTATTTACGCGATAATATGGCTTTTACCAAAGAGGAGCAGGTTCAAAGAGGTCAATATTATGCAGTAATAGACGAAGTTGATTCGGTTCTTATCGACGAAGCTAGAACTCCTCATATTATATCGATGCCAGATGCGACACCTTCAAATAAATATTATGAATACTCAAAAGTTGTAGAAAAATTGTCGTCAATTGACTATAAAATCGACGAGAAAAAAAGAACAGCTCACCTTACGGATCATGGTATCGGAAAAATTGAGACGATGTTTGGAATGAAGGATATTTATGAGAAGGACTTTGATACTGTATATCATATAGAAGCTGCGCTTAAAGCAAGAACATTATTCCATAAGAATAAAGATTATATAGTTCGTGAGGGTCAGGTGGTGCTTATAGATGAATTTACCGGAAGACTTTTGGAGGGTAGGCGTCTTTCTGAAGGTTTGCATCAGGCACTTGAAGCAAAAGAAGGCGTTACGGTCCAGAAAGAGTCAAAAACACTTGCCACTATTTCTCTCCAGAATTATTTCAGAAAGTACGAAATGCTTTCAGGTATGACAGGGACTGCACTTACAGAGTCAGAGGAATTTCACAGGATATACAAATTAGACGTAGTTGCGATTCCACCTAATCGAGAGGTAGTTCGCCGTGATGAGTCAGATAAGATTTATAAGACTCGAGGCGCGAAAATATTTGCAGTTGTTCAAGAGATAGAAAAAGCTCACAAAAAAGGTCAGCCAATTTTAGTAGGAACAGCATCAATTGAGCAAAATGAAATAATCTCTGAATATCTAAAAAGGAAAAAGATCCAGCATGAGGTTTTGAATGCTAAAAATCATCTTCGTGAAGCTTTAATTATAAAAGATGCTGGTCGTAAAAATGCTGTTACAGTTGCTACAAATGTAGCAGGGCGAGGAGTTGATATTATTTTAGGAGGCGAAAAGCCATCAGAATTTAGCGTTGAATATCAAGGCAAAGAGGGAAAGAAGAAATACGAAAAAGAAGTCTCTATATGGCAAAAGGAGCACGACGAAGTTAAAAAATCCGGTGGTCTTTATGTTATAGGTACTGAAAAGCATGAATCACGCAGAATAGATAATCAGCTTAGAGGTAGATCTGGTCGTCAGGGTGATCCTGGAAAATCTATTTTTATAATTTCTCTTGAGGATGATCTAATGAGGATTTTCGGTGGTGAGCAGATCGCAAATCTTATGACGCGTTTTAACTTTCCAGAAGATCAGCCTCTTGAGAACCCTATCGTTACCAGAGTTATAACTCAAGCTCAGGTAAAAGTTGAAGGATTTAACTTTGAAAGCAGAAAGCACACCGTAGAATATGATGATGTTTTGAATAAGCAGAGGGAAATAATTTATGGAGAAAGACAAGATATAATCGAAGACGATTTTGACTATAAAGAGTTCATTAAGGAAAAAATAAAGTCGAACATAGACACAATCGTAGGTGTTAGTATTAACTTCAATGAAATCGAAGATCCGTATAGAAAAATTATTCAAGATTTTAGTGCAATTATTCCATTTGATGAAAAATCTCAGGATCAGTTGGTAAAACAGCTTCAGCAAAAAGAAGGAGCTTCCGAAATCAGCGAATTTTTAAACGACATAGCAGACAAATTATTTGAAAAGAAAGTTAAAGAATTTGGCGAAGAAACGATTAAAAAAGTTACACGACTTTTGTCACTTCAGGTAATAAATAATATGTGGATGGATCATTTAACGGCCATGGAAGACGTTAGAACTGGCATTAACCTCAGGGGTTATGCTCAAAAAGATCCGCTTATTGAGTACAAAAATGAAGCATTTGGACAATTTGAGCGCCTTATAAGATCAATTGATGATGGGATAGTAAATAGGTTCTTTAAGGTGAATATTGTGACTGAATCTCATGTGCACAATCATGATCATGATCACAAGCACGAAAATACAAATCAGCCAGCAGAAGAAATAGGTACTGGTGTTAAAAAGAGAGAGATTACTCAAAATAAAAAAACACAAGATGTTTCTTCTATAAATACTATGAAAAAGTTAGGCAGAAATGACCCATGTCCGTGCGGAAGTGGAAAGAAATGGAAAAAATGTCACATGAGTAGCGATTTAGCTTGATATATCAATCTAAAATATAGTTCTAGGTACCGCACAGAAACTACTTTTGTGATATATAAATAAACATCAAACTAAAGCATCATTTTTGCTCCACATAATTTCTATAGGTTAATAAAAGCAACAATCGGTTACCACATGGTTTAAATGTTTAGTATTAAAGTATCTCAAATAAGATCTATAATCTACTTTTATACGAAAATTCGTATGATATTGACATACAGCATAGTTTTTGATAGTATACAACTATGATTCACTCATTTTCTTGTAAAAATTTCTACTCTTTTGGTGACGAAGCAAAAGTAGACTTCATCGTAAATGAAAAGGCTCCAAATGATTACGGATACTTTAAGAGTGCTAGTGGCGCTCGATTGAGTAAGATCGAAGCTGTAATAGGATCAAATGCGTCTGGCAAAACCAATTTGTTGAAAGTATTGCCTTTCTTAAAGTGGCTTATAGGTGGATCTGTTAATTTAAAGCCGACCGATCCAATACCTCTTCAGCCATTCATGTTCAATGGTAAAAATGAAAAACGAACTAAGTTATCTGTAGAGTTTGAAGTAGATGGTGACATCTACACTTATGAGGTTTCTCTAAATAGTAAGAAAATATTTTCAGAGGAGCTTAAGGTAAAGAATAAAACAAAAGAAAAAGTTACTAGCAAAAGGATTTTTTATCGTGAGTGGGACGAAGTAACAAAGCAATACAGTTTTGACGATAAAAGCTTTGGTTTACCAAAGGGCTTTGAATCATCTCTACGTACAAATGCAAGTGTTATGGGTACAGCGTTTCTTTTAAATAACAAAATTAGCCAAAAAGTTATGAAATTTTGGGACAATGTGGAAACTAATGTCGATGAAGCCGGTTGGATTGGAGACCGCCTCTTTTCAGATATATACCAACAGCTTTTTGAGACATTAATTTTTTTCAGTGATAACGACTTGCTGAAAAAAGAAGCTGAAAAAATTCTATGCCGTTTCGATATAGGATTAGATGAGCTTGAGATAAAAACACAAAAAAAAGAAAATGATGTAACCTTGCGAGATGTTCGAGCTGCACATCTTTTTGATGGTGAGAAACAGTATCTTGATTTTAGATATGAATCTTCTGGAACAAAGCAGTTACTTACTCTCTTGCACGCAATGCTTCAGGCGTTATCTAAAGGAGGAACAGTTGTCTTAGATGAGCTTGATGTCAATCTTCATCCTGAGATGGTTTTAGCCTTAATTGATTTATTTATTCAACCCGAGACAAATCCTAAAAATGCTCAAATTCTATTTAGTACTCATAGCCACCTGCTTTTAAGTAAATTAGATAAATACCAAATTGTTTTAGTAGAAAAGAACGAAAAGGGTAGTAGCGAGTCTTGGCGATTGGATGAAGTGTCAGGGATTCGTGCGGACGAAAACTACTATTCGAAATATCTAGCTGGTGCTTATGGAGCTGTTCCAAAAATAAAATAGCATGAATTACTATGTCGAGAACAAACCCAAACAAGAAGAAAAGACGCTCGGCAAGTAAAGCAGTTTTGATATATAGTGAAGGACTTGCAGACGAAACGTTCTTAAAACACCTCAAGGGAATATATTCATTTAATAGTAGCGTTGCCGTGAAAATAGTAAGAGGGAGAGGTGGCTCAGCTGACGGTATCGTTATGCAGGCTTTTAGAATTCAAGGAGGTTTCAGCAGAAGATTTGTGGCTCTAGATAGTGACAAAGGAAAACGCGAGACAGAGAAAGCAAGAAAAATAGCAGAAGAAAAAGCTATTAGCCTGCTTGAGAGTAATCCTTGCTTGGAATCTCTATTGTTATCAATCCTAAATGAAGGAAAGTCTTTTTCTCACAAGACTTCCAATTGGTGCAAAAAGGAGTTTGTGTCAAAACATATAGATGGTAAAAAAAGAGGAGATTTAGACTGTCATAAGAAGCTATTTCCGAAGAATCTACTTGATAAAATGCGAAGAAAAATATCTGAGTTAGAAACCATAATTTGTATATTTGAAGGTAAATGAAGATCTATGTGGTAACCTATATGCAAGCACTTCAAAAAATGTCATTACCCAAATCTTGGGTAATGATCCTGAGCCTGCCGAATGGGACACTATCCAGAGTTGGCATATGATCTTCGGGTGTTAGGAGTTTGTAAATTACCTAGTTTCTCCAAATGTTCGTTTTATAAGGGGGATTTTCATAAGTAATATTGATGCTAGATAGGAAATAGTAAATATTACTGTAAGCTTAATAATTACATATAACCATGCTGGCGCAAGGGGGTCAAACAGCTTTAGTTTAGAGTCAAGTACATCCAGAAAGAAGATATGTAGAATATATATTCCTATAGAGGTACGAGCGACAGAATATATAAGTTTTCTTAATTTACCCCCAATTAATTTCTCGAAGTCAAAATGCATCATGAGAGCAAAAGCCGAAACAGCCATTATGACAACATTTATACTTAAAAAAGAATCAGTATAAAAAGATAAGCAGCCTCTGTCACCGAGGATATTATTTCCCTGAAAAGTATAAGAATAATAATAGTATGCACCAGTTATTGTTACTAGAAGGGACGTAATAAATGATAATGCAATTAACTTTGTATGTTTTATATTTTTAATAGTTCCTATTGTGTATCCTGATACAAAAAGCCCCGTATATGGTATCCAGTAGATGATTGAATTTGCTGGAGTACACAGAGAAAAAAAGTACTGGAGGAAATAAAATATTGATCCGAAAATAAGTAGTGCAATTGCAATTTTAGAATTTGAAATTTTCTTGTTTTCTATTAAATATTTTCTGATAAGAGGAGACACCAGATAGAGTCCTATCAGGATGATAAAAAAATAGAGAAAGATAACATTTACGGTAAGTAGACGATAGATTATCGATAAATTTAGATACTGAAGCGTGGGATTTCCCTGGTTCCATATTGTGTAAAACAGTAACCAAAAAATAAGCGGTGTGCCAATTCTATTAACTGTTCGAATTAGAGTTTGGTGGTATGATTCTTTTTTTGCGAGTATAAAATATCCACTGACGAGTATGAAAAGTGGTATTGCCATTCGAGAAGCAGAGTTAAGAATGATCGCAAACCACCAAGATAATCCACCGAAAAAATCAGGCCTGCCGTATACTGCATTTGCGGTATGGATGATGACTACTCCAACTATCGCAATAACTCGAATAACATCAGCTGAAAGATTATAAGACTTTTTATTCATCATTGAGTAAATTTTAGCATTAATGAAAGCTGTAATATATTAATATTTTAACTCGAAGAGCTAGATCTGATATTTCGAAAGTTCATCCAGGAGCATATTTAAATTCATTTTAGCAACTCCTAGTACTTTATCTGCGCCTCCATAATATATATAGAGGTCATCTTCTATTACTACATTTCCGCAAGGAAATACTACATTATTTACTATTCCCTCAAGTTCATAATCTGCCTCCGGTTCGAATATAGGATAAGAAAGGCGGGAGATAACAGTATCAGGGTTATTTAGATCCAATAGACACGCTCCGACTTTATAGAATTTATCCTCAGTTATTCCGTGGTATAAAAGAAGCCAGCCTCGATCTGTTTCTATAGGAGGTCCTGATATCCCTATCTTTTTATGGTCCCAGTGATCAACTCTTGTGTGCATTAATATTGATCCATCTAGATAATGATTATCCTTAAATTCTAAGTTGTCTACAAAATCTATCCAAATATCATCATTTATCCTATGTAAAAATACATATTTATCATTTATTTTTCTGGGAAAAATTGCAGCATCTTTGTCATCGATATTAGGAGGGGAAATAAGAATTGGTCTGTCCCATTCCCAGCGTCTATTTAAAAAGTCATCAGCTTTTATTGAGGAGAGGGCGACACGAGGAGGATTAACCCCTCCATCAAAGGCAGTATATGTGATATAGAATCTGTCTTCAACTCTTACAAGCCTGGGGTCTTCGCATCCAAAATTGCCTTCTTTTAATTTTGTTTCAAAAGGTTCGCGGGGAGTATAAATAGGATATGGGAGACGCTCATTTATAGTTACCCCATCTGAACTTGTCGCGTAGCCGACTGATGACATGCCATCTTCGCCCATGGCACGATACAGAATATGTACCTTTCCATCTTCATATACAGCGGCTGGATTAAATACAGCGAGCGCTTCCCATTTTCGTTCAGGAACTGATTCAAGGATCGGATTTTTTTCATATCTTTCAAATCTGATTTTTGGATTATTGGGTACTTCTTTTTGTTTTTGTTTTAGCCCGTGCATCAAATCCTCAAGTTTGCAATTTGCCACAGCCGTACTAGTATCTGCTGCTCCATAGTAAACATAAAAATTATCTCCTATTATTTGTGCTCCTGTTGGGAAGACTATATTTGGGATATTTCCAAATAATTCATATTCTTCCTCTGGCATTAGCATCGCGTTGCTGGTTCTTGCCTTTACAATGGTGGGGTTGTCATTATCAAGCAGTGCTGCTTCTATAGTAAAAACTTTATCATTTGTATAGTAATTTCTAATTAGAGAATATATAAAAATCCATCCCTTTTCTATTTTTATCGGAACTGCCCCTGCTTCAATTTGATCTCGCGTGTGACGCAGTAGGGGTAGAGTATAATCATCCAGTTTTTCATACCATTTATTCCACTGTTCATGATCCCAAAGATCTTCAATTTTATCAAAACTTCTCATAGATATTTTTGCAGGTGGGATATCAGTATTTGCACTTAGAAATGTTACATATTTACCATTTATCTTTTCTGGAAAAAGTCCCATGGCTTTTGCATTAAATGGAGTAACCAGATGTTTTTCATCTATAGTTTTTAGATCTTTAGATATAGCAACTGCTACTTTAATATTATGTGCGCCAAAAGGATAACCGCCAATAGCGGTATAAAAAATATAAAATTTGCCGTCTAGGAAGGTGATTCTGGGATCTTCGCATCCGTATTTCTCCCAATCCTCAGTAGGCTTTATAAGTTGAAAATGGTCTGTAAAATTAACACCATCAGTGCTTTTGGCAATTCCTATCGTAGAGAGTTGAATGTTTGCGTCCATATAGAATCCTTTTGGAGTCATGGCTCTATACGCCATATAATAGATATCATCTTTTTTAACTACAGAACCGTTGAAGGTTCCACCTTTTTCCCAGTCATTTGTGATACTGGGGAGAAGGATTGGATTGTTGGGGAGCCTGTTTAGTTTAAGCATAGTGCTTGATGACGGTTTTTTTCTCCATTTTATTTTCAAGTTTTACTTTGTGATTTGTTTTTAATTCGAGTAAGAATTCATCTATATTTTTACTTGCAACACAAGTAAATTTGTCAGCACCTCCATAGTATACGTAAAGCCTATCGTTGTTTAGTACCGCTCCGCATGGATATGCCACACCTGCTTTAAATCCATTATTTTCATACCATTGATCCGGTTCTAGAATTGGTTGTTGGGTTCTATGGAGAACCTTCCACGGTTCGTTAAGGTCAAGAAGCATAGCTCCAATTTTATATTGAGAATCATTTTTGTCGTCTACTGCATGATAAATAAGAAGCCATCCATCTTTTGTCTTTATAGGCGGTGGTCCGGCACCGACTTTGCGGCTATCCCAACCTTCTGCGGTAGGTGGAATTTTATATTCACCTTTTAAATATCGGGGGCTGTTAAAATCTAGATCATCTAGTAGGTCAACTAAGATATTAGGGAATACTCTATGCATTACTACATATTTACCGCCTATTTTTTCCGGAAATAAAACAGCATTTTTATTTACTTCATGCGGTTTTGATATAAGTCTCGGAGATGACCAGTCCCAGTTTTTATTTTTAAAATCGGTCTCTGAAATAGAAGATAATGCTACACGAGGAGCATTTGCTCCATTATATGCGATGTATGTTAAATAAAATCTTTCATCTTCTTTGACCCATGTAATTCGAGGATCTTCACACCCTCCATATCCTCCTCCGGACATAAACCAAGCGTTAGGACTTCCTCCCGGTGTTTCGAAAGATTTTCTAGGAGTATAAATTGGTTCATCAGATCTGTAGTTTATGTCTAACCCATTTTCACTTTCAGCATGTCCTAGAACTGAAGTGTTTTGTGGTCCCATGGCTCTATATATAAAGTGAAATTTTTCTCCATCGTGAACAGCGGCCGGGTTAAATGTGGCGTCTGACTGCCACGCATGATGCATAACAGGAGTAATTATTGGATTTCTTTCGTGTTTTTCTAGTCTTGGTTTGGTTCTGCCGGGTAGACCATTAAATACATCTTTAAATTTCCCGAAAGATATCGCATAAATATCCTTTCCCCTTATCCCAAAGTACAAGAACAAGTCCTCCTTAAATTCTACGGCTCCTATCGGGTAAAGCTCTCCCTTTTCAGCTTCTAATTGTTGCGCGCAGATCGGGAGAGTAGATCTAGAAATAAGCCTTGAAGGATCGTCTTTGTCAAATAGTGCAATTCCTACTGTATAGTTTAGACCTTCTCTGAAAAATTCTTTAACGTAGTAAATTATTAAAATACCCTCTGATGTGTTAAATATATTGCCAATCTGTAATGGGTAAGCGTCAAAGTAGCCTGAACGTGGAGAAAGAACAGATTCAGGATCTTTCCATGACAGTAAATCATCAGAATATGCGACAGAAATATTTCGGTCTCCGAAGTATGAAATGAACCTGCCATTATTTTTTAATTCGGGAACTACAGATAAAGTTTCGCTGATGTTATCTATTTCACCGATTTTTTCCCAATTTAGTAAGTCTTTGGATTTTGCTATCTCAAGATTAGGTTTATCGCTTAGTAACTTGTAGGACAGAAAGTATTCTTTCCCGATTTTAGAAATTCTAAAGTCCTTCGACATACTCGTGTTGACATAGTCTGTAGCTCCCATGATTTGTCCTTTATGTTTTGCTGACTTAAAAGTGGTAGCATTCAGGCTAACGGATGTAAAGAGTGGATTATCAGAAAAATTAAGAAGATTGCCGTAAATAAATATATTTTTTGAGTCACTAGCGACACCTAGATCATAGGGGGTAAAATTAGGCAGATTTGTCATTTTTAAGTAACGAAAAGTAGGCCCGATTTTCACCGCGCCTACTAATAATTTATCCTATCAAGGTAGCTAGAGTCAATAAATATTATTAAGTTGCTCTCTTTTTAGACAATATTTGTTTTTCTATAATAAATGCTATAATAAATTATGGAACTAACAGCACTCGAGACTACTTTTTATACATTAGGAATAATTCTTATGAGCTTGATGGTAATTCTTATGGTAATTAGTGTAATAATAATTTTTTATATCAAGCATAAAATTAATTTAATTCAGAGAACTATTGAGGAAAAAATTAAAGAGGTTACTACCAGACCGCAGGAGATGGCTTTTGATATTGGAGCAGGAATTATTTCTAAAATTGTAAATAGAAAAAAGGGTAAAAAATGAAACATTATATTTGTAAAGGAGAATGTGGCGGTGTTTCGGAAGATGCTAAAAAATGCGGAGACGAATCGTGTAGTCGTTTCGAAAAAGATTTAGAGGAGTGTAATTGTACTGATGGAAAGCATGATAAAGAAGAATAAGTTATGGCTGAAAAAAAAATAATTAAAAAAAGTACCCCAAAAACTTCTGGCAAAGAGGAAAAGATTTCCATGGAAGAAATTAAAAAGAGAAGAGAAGAGGTTTTAGCAAGAATTGATGCTGAAATAGGAGAAGAGGTTCTAGACGAGCCGGTAATTGATGAGAAAGACGATGATACTGCAGTTATAGAAAAAGAATCTGAATCAGTTGCAGAGTCATTCGAGAAAGAAATGCTTGAAGAAGAAAAGCAAGAAGAAGACTCAAAACATGAGGACGAAGCCCTAGAGGAGGATGAGGCCGTAGATGACAAGGAAAAAGAACCTTTCCAAAAAAAGGAAGATATTGAAGTAGTTGAACTGGAAGAAATCGAAGACAAAAGAGAGACCGGTTCCCCTTTTTCTGCTGCTGAATTTGGCTTGTCCGAAAAGAAAAGCAACAAAGGCAAAAATGCAATACTGTTTATTGTTGTTTTTTTGCTTGTCGCTATTATTTCAGCTCTGTTCTATTTCTTTGCCACAGGTACGCTAAAATTTGAACCAAAAGAAGAAGAAGTTGTGACCTCTCCCACGGAAACTCCAACTCCAAGCCCGACGCCTGTTGAGTTTGATAGAGCAGATATTACCGTTGAAGTTTTGAACGGGAGTGGCGTTGGTGGTGCAGCCGGTGCGATGGAGTCATTTTTAGAGGAGCTAGGATATGAAAACATCGAAGTTGGAAATGCGGATAATAGTGATTATGAGAATATAACTATACAAGTTAAGAAAGAGTTTGAAGATATTGCTAGTCTTATAGTAGAGGATCTGGAGACAGATTACGTTGTTAATAGTGATTATGAGACTCTAGACGGAGATAGTGAATACGAAGTGGTAATTATAGTTGGGGTTGAAGCATCAGAAGACGATACACAAGTGGAAGAAGAACCAAATGAATAAGAAGAAATTTTCTTATAAAAAGTTTCACAAGAAATGGTCTGAAATACACAAGAAGCAGCAGGACAGGATACTTGAAAGTCACAAAGAGGCACTTTCTCATCTTTCAAATAATTCAAAACAATACGCCCTAAGCGCCCTTGGAGGTCTAATGCTTTTATCTTCTCCTGTAAACCTACAATTAGAAGCAAGCACTACTAGTTCACAATATGAAAAAGTAAATAAGAATTTATTTTTGGTTGCGGATTTGGAGTCATTAATCCCTGACGAATTTAGATTTCTTACAGATGAGGAAAATGATCAGATTTCTAAAAAATTAAGCGATTTTTACAAAATGGATATAAAATACGAAATCGATAATAAAAGACTTAATACAACATATGGATATATAGGAGCAGAGCAGCACCTTATGCGATATCCAGGGGATACTGAAGGTACTCATTTTCAGACCCCTGAGGAGGCTGAGGAATTCATGTCTTCGGGACTTGCTCCAGGAAGAGGTGCTTGGGGATATTTCGCAAACTCTAGAGAAGATTTGACACAGCAAGATATTGAACGTGAAAAGTATTATATTGCTGTTCAATCATTTCTGTCGCCAGATTATTTAAATAGAGTGGGAGAATATAGGGATTTTTTTAAATATAGAAAAATGCTTTTGGTTAATCCTCACAACGGTCGTGCGATTATTGTTGTAATTGGAGACGCTGGTCCTGCAAAATGGACAAAAAAGCATCTTGGGGGTTCTCCAGAAGTTATGAGTTATTTAGAGAGATTTGATGGTGGTCAGAAAGGTCAAGTATTGTACTATTTTATAGACGATCCTGAAGATAAGATTCCTTTAGGACCAGTAGAGTAATATGAAGAAAAAATTTTATAGTCACATATTAACAATTGAACCGGTTCACAATAAAATGTTGGAGCTCGAGCTTCAAGATCATGA
>Ga0172380_10006855_pt1 | contig 13052 bp, 5 predicted proteins | sample Leawe162metaG_FD_119747 | JGI IMG/M metagenome (GOLD analysis project Ga0172380, IMG submission 119747) | Leachate microbial communities from a municipal landfill in Southern Ontario, Canada - Leachate well 162 metaG | ecosystem: Engineered > Solid waste > Landfill > Unclassified | place...
AACCATCGGCTGCCCGTGGTTCAGGACTAAGAATGTTCCGCGGCTGGCTTATTCAATAAAGCGGCATAATGCGGAAGGCATGTGCCTGACTTCATGGAACACGACAAGAATTGACCAGTTGAAACCGGAATTGATTCGTGCGTTGGCCTTAACGGCATATTATTCCTGGTCTCCGGATGATTGTGACCTGGAACATCTGAAATTTGTTCCCGATGCCATTACGGAAGGCGCTGCTTACTGGAATAAAGTAAAATTTCCGGCGGTAACGGTAACTCCGGTTAAAATTGATGGCGGGCTGACTGGCGGAAATGAACTTGTTAACGCGCTTGGACTGCCGGATGGAACCGATGCTGCGGTTATTGGAACGCCATTCAAAAACTATCGCGGAGTCACGTTCGATGTATTTCAGAAGGATGGCAAACCGGCGGCAGTTATGCTTCGAGGAGTAGCCAGCGGAACGAAAGGAATGGTCAATAACGGCGATTTTTCGCCTGGGTTTGGCATCAATGGCTGGAATCTGCAAAATGCCGGTAAGGAGGATATTTTTGAGACGAACGGTGTGCTTAAAATAATTGCGCCTCAAGATAAAAAATTTATGCGCGCCTATCAGGATATTGCGCTTGATCCGAAGAAATCATATTCTCTAGTCTATAAAGTTAAAGCTGATGTTCCAGGAACGGCCAGGGTGTGGTTGTATTCCGGCGATGAAAAATTCAAATGGGATGCTAAAATCCTTAATTCCAATACCAAAAATACCGACTGGATGGTTAAAGAAGTTCAGTTACCTCCAGGCAGCGGTTCAGTGCGCATCTGTTTTTCTGCTGAAGGAGCAGGAACTGCCGCATATTATGACGATATAAAAATTGTTGAGGCTGGTGCAATTAAATCCAGCCAGACTGTCGGAACAAGCATTGACATTCCGGTTGATAAAAAAGCTAGAGTAGTAACCTTTATGCACGCGACCAGCAAACAGATTTTAGAAGAAGATATGGCTGGCATGGGTAAAAAATTCGCAAATTCAATTCCCGGTCAGTACATCATTGTTTATTCCGATGGTTCAAATATCTGTATCCCGTTGTTTTATCGCGTGAATATCGCTGCGGCAAATGATATGGCGCTTGGGAGAGATTCTGATGTCGGTTTGTTCGGAACTGTCGGCTATACGACATTCTTGAATATTCCAACTTTCACATGGGCAAATCCGTACCCTGCAAAGACCATAACATCAATAAAAATCGTCCCCGGTAACTCAAAAGACATGTCGTTACTGTTGTTTGGCATCTCGCTGGATTGACTGTACTAATAAATCGATTAAAAATGACGAATATTAAACCGAGAAGCACGCCATTAAAGGAATTAATATGAGAATGTTATCTGTTATTTTTGTGTTATTTTTGGGACTGGCGATTATGAATAATGTTTTAGCAACGCCTGCCGGATTAATTATTGTTCCAGCGCCTAAAGAGGAAAATTATAGCGATAGTAAAATAGTTATTGCAAATAGCAGTGAAGTTATCGCTACTGTTATCGATGGTGGACATGAAAATATTGCGTTGGAACTGATGGAAGTTATGAAGGGATTTTCCGGTGCGAAACTAAGTATTGCTTCCAATCGAGATACTCTGCCGGTGACTCGTGGATTGATAATTATGGATGTTGGCGGGCGGCATCCTGCAGTAAAAGATTTGAATATTGATATTCCTGCCATGCCGGAGGGATATACAATTAAGGTCGGGCAATGGCAGAGTAAAAACGTTGTCGTATTAGCCGGTCGGGACATTCCAGGCCTCTATTGGGCAATGCAGTCTTTTCGTCAATTAATTTCGGACTCTAAACATGGAGTTGAAGTTCCAGTATGTTTGATTCGTGACTGGCCGGATTTTTCATATCGTTCAATGGGTGGACAAGATTCTATCGATTCAATAAAGCATAACTTACAATATAAAATAAATATAAGTTTTCTGCCGCCATGGCAGAAAGATATCAGAGGCAAATGGAATTCACCTGATGAAAGTTATTGGAAAAGAGTCTATGATGCAATTCGCTACTCGTTGCCGCGCGGCGCTCTGGTAAATCAATGGGTTGAACCATATGATTCAGCACAAGGCGATAATCCATCTCAAAAAAATATTGTCTGCAGTAATGAAAATGATCTCAAAGCTTATTATAATACTTTTAAACAAGGCCTGGAACTTGGCAATAAATTGATTACAATCGGAATTGATGATCATGCCGCCAACCCGGCGCATCTGAATGCGCAAGATAAAGAGAAATTTGGTACGCATGTTGAAACTCATGCATATATGGTCAGTCGGATTGCCAATCAGGTCAATAAAGATTTTCCTGGCACCATGGTTTGTGTTATCCCTGGCGAATATCATAGCGCGAAAGATATAAATGGTTTTTATGATAAGGCTGGGGTTCCGAAAAATGTTGTAATTATGTGGACCGGTGAAAAAACTATATCCTATGATTTCTCCGCTGACGCAGTAAAAGCTCTCGCTGATGGCATTGAAGGTCGCCGGTTTGTGATTTTTGATAATACTTTTGCTCAACCTTTAGGGAAAGGGCGCGGACCAGTATTATTCGAAAAATACGCCACAGGTTATAAAGCGTTGGCAAACAATAACAAATGTCTCGGATTGCACGTTATGGGTGTTATGGATCGTAATGTGCGTTATTTAATAAAAGGTATGCAGGTTGCCGATTATCTTTGGAACGCTAAGCATTACAATCCTGAACTTTCTTTGCGAAGAATATTGACCAAAGTTGCTGGCGCTGACGCAGTTGAGCCGCTTCTCGCCTTCAGAAATAATATGATGAATATTGCTGAAGCATTGCCGGTCGAAAAAACTATCGCTCAGGTAGAGAAGGGCTTTATCGTAAATATTATTGTTACAGATAAACTTCGCAACGATAGTTTAAAGCGGTTGCAGATTTCCGCCAACAATCTTAAATCCGTTGAAGCAACTTGTAAAAATAAAGAACTGGTTGCTGAGCTGAAGCAGTTGCAACATAACGCAGAGAGTATTCTCGAATATTTCTACAAGAAAGCTAATACAGGTAAAACAATTGAACCAACTGGCACTGTGTCGTTCGTATTTCCTGCCGAAATTACCGGTGGTACCTATTTTAGAAATTACGCGTGGAAATGTCCTAAACGTAATGGTCTGGCTATTTATGGACAAGGAAAGCCGGGCGGCGCAAAAGCATTTATTAAATTTAACCTGACAAAATTGCCAACTAGTGACGTCAGCTTGGAAGTTGAAGGGCAGGGACATAAAGGAATTGTTTTTGCCATAAGAATTAACGGTACAGAAATTATCAAAGATAAAGATATTTTTCCTTATGGTGACTGGAAAACAAAACAGTTGACAATCAATAAAGCTTTGCTCAAGACCGGAATGAATACTATAGAATTTGAAACGGTGAACAAGAAAACTCCATGGATAATGTTGGCTAAAGTTCAATTGTTATTTAAATAAGTTTTGAGTTATTCTTTACCTTTCTCCGTTAAAAGTCAACATCTGTGTTGTCTGCGCATGAAAATATCTGAAAATTAGTTTTTAAGTATTTTCTGCGATAATCCATTATTGCTAAGTCTTCGCTATTCTAAAAAAAGTTTCGATTTAAAATATTTTCCCTCTAATATTTTTGCCGGTTTGGTGTCTTTATCTATGAAATGTATATTAAACGCAACTTTTATATTAAGGTATTATTTTTATGAGAAAACTGTTTTTATTGTTTATATTGATTGGCGGTCTGAATTTTTGTTTGTCGGCGGATGATGAACCGGTTCCGGCGCTGAAAAATCTAATTGCCAAAGCTGCCGAGGCGGCGGATAAAGGCAATGTCCGAGATGCGTTTCTGCTCTATAAAAAGGTTGTTTTGAGCGTGACATCAACCGAGCCGACATTATTTGATAGTTATAAACAGGCGGTGGAATGTTTAAATCAAGCCGGGCTGGTAAATGAATTTGACAGCTTTGCCGAAGCGACACTGAAACGGCACGGCATTGTGCCCAGAATGCGTTATGAGGTCGCGGTCAGTTATTTAAACGCAATGCATCACGGGTATATGATTGGCGGCAATTTTCAGCGCGGTTATAGCGATGGCGGCGGTCAGGGTGCATCATGTCTGGAACGTGACCGGACAATAGCGTTGCGTCTGTTATTTGCGATAGTGCCGGTATTGGAACAATCCAAAATGCAGAATCACAAGCAGGCGTTTTACGTTACTTTATGCCGGGCATTAAGGTTGGGCAGGGAATATGGTCAGTCATGGCGTTTGCAGTATCTGACTGATTTGAAGGTTCTCCCGGATTACAGTCAGCAAAATTTTTATGGCGGCTTTCAAAATATGATGTCTTTTCAGCTTTCCGGAGCGCCGGTTGATGCTCAGGGAAATCCGGTTTTTTATCATCTGCCGGACAGTTTTAATAACGCGGTGAATGACGGCGAACGTTGGCGGCTGGCATTGCAAAACGCTTACAGCAACGGTTATGAACGGGCGGAACTGGAGTTTGCGGATTTCCTGAAAGGGCAGTTCGGAGTGCAGACCATGAGTTGGGTGTATCGCAGCCGGATTGGCGATATCCGTACCGGTCCATACGCGGTGCATCTGCTGCCGGAGGATGAAACTATCGCGCAACTGGCGAATGGCGTTCACCGGTTTAAACTCCCGGATGAATTCAATTATATCAAGCTTTACGAAAAAATATTTACCAGCAAATCTTCCTGCGGTGAGGCGGCGTTGAATAATCTGGTCAGTATATTCACTAATCGCCGTCAATATGACAAGGCGGCGGAGTATCTGGATAAGAGTATTTTTGTCTATGGACTGGGAAATGATGACGTTAAGAAAAAAGCGTTATCGCAGATAGTTGATAACTGGGGGGAATTTTTGCCTTCGGAAACTTTTCCCGCCGGTCAGACTCCGGTAGTCAACTTTAAATACCGGAATGCCACCCAGGTGAATTTTAAAATATATTCTTTGAAAGTCAATGCCTATATTGACGATATTCAACAATGGTTGCGCTCCAGCGAAGGACGAAAAACACTTTACCGCAATGGAATGATGCCGGAAAGCATCGGCAACTGGCTGATGGAAAAAGACGGTGAGAAATATATTGACCGGATAGTTGCCCGCTGGGATGTTGAACTTGTTCCAGCGCGAGGTCATTTTGATGCCGTTAAAGCGATTCAACTCCCAGTGAATGAGCCTGGCGCATATTTACTGGAGGCGGAAGTTAAAGATGGCAATACAATCAGAACAATTATCTGGAACAGCAATCTGGCGTTGATAACCCGTTCCGGAGCGAAAAGTCAGTTAATAGTTGCCGCAGATGCGCTTTCCGGCAAACCGGCCGCAGATACGGAAGTGAAGTTTTTCGGCTTCAAGTCAGTTTTTAACCGCAAAGCGAAACCCACAAAAGACAATGATGACCGCTATACGGTGACGATTGATGAATTTACTGTTCGTGGTGACGCAAACGGATTTTGTCAGGTGGATTATTCAAAGCTCAAACCGGATTATCGTTACATGATAACCGGCAAGTCTGGCAACCGCAACGCCGTGCTGGGATTCAATAATTTTTATCGCTGTAACGCATCAAGCAATACGTCGCAACAGCGGAAAATATATTTCATTACTGACCGTCCAGTCTATCGTCCGGGGCAGACGGTGCAGTTTAAATGTTGGCTGCGGGAAGTCGGTTATGGATTGAAGAACTGTCTTGGCGATTTTGCCGGCAAAAAGTTAAAAACAAAAATAACATCTCCCAAAGGCGTCAGCGTTTTAGAACAGGAATTTACGGCGGATGACTTCGCCGCTTTTAACGGAAAATATGTAATTCCCGTCGGCGCCGATTTGGGAAATTATGCTATTTTTATACCTCATCTCGGCGGCTATTGTACTTTTAAAGTTGAAGAATACAAAAAGCCTGAATATGAAGTTAAAGTCGTTGCTCCGGAAAAACCAGTCAAGCTCGGAGAAAAAATCAAAGCATCCATTAAAGCGGATTACTATTTTGGCGCTCCTGTTGCCGGGGCAAAGGTTACATATAAAGTTTATCGTCGTTCAAGCGGCGGGAAAAATATTTTTATCCGCCCCTGGGACTGGCTTTACGGCTACGGTTACTGGCGGTACGCCGCCTGCACGGAAAATTGTTTTGTGCCGGTCGTGAGACCTGGTCCGCCGGAGCTGGTTATGCAGAATCTTGCGGAAACGGACAGCAATGGCAAAGTTGAAATTGAAATCGACACCGCCCCCGCGCTGGCGTTTTTCGGCGATACCGGAAGCGCTTATGAAATTACCGCTGAAGTAGTTGATAAATCGCGACATACGGTTGTCGGAAAAGGAACTGTGAACGCGGAAGTAAAATCTTTTGACGTTGCTTGTTATAGCGACCGGGGATATTACAATGCCGGAGATGTGGTCAGTATTCAGGTTAACGCCGGAACTGCAGAAAACTCCGGAACAATCCCCGGAAAATATGAAACAACCCTTTATCAGATTGTTTTTGATCAGTCCGGACAGCCCGGTGAGAAGAAGTTGAATAATTGGAAACTTACCGTAAAAGAAAATGAAAAAGCGGTTGCCCAATTTAAGGTCAATGAGCCGGGACATTATAAAGTTGTCGCCATGGTAACTGACAGCAATAATAATCAGGAGAGCGATGACACAATAATCCGGATAATCGGCGCGCCAGGCAAAGATGTTCCGGTATTGACCGCGCTGCCTTTGGAAATCGTCAGTGACAAGTCAGAATACAAACCCGGAGATTCCGCCGGAATAATGATTAATTCCAGCGCCGCCGCTCCAACAATATTTTTGTTTGTCCGCCCGGATTCCAACTCAGACCGCGCTCCGGAAATAATTCAAGCCGGACATTCTTTTATGAAAACAATCACGATAACGCCTCAGGATATGCCCAATATGTTTATCGAAGCCTGGGCGGTGATTAATGGTAAATTTTGTCGGGTCGTCAAGCAGTTGGTGGTTCCGCCGGAAAAGAAAACCTTGAACGTTTCTATTTCCAGTCCGGAAAAGAAGTACAAGCCCGGCGACAAACCGGAAATTAAAATACAAGTTACTGACAGTTCAGGTAAACCGGTGCAAGGTAAACTGGTTGTAAGCGTTTACGACAAAGCATTGGAATACATTAGCGGCGGCTCAAATATTCCGGACATAAAACCATTCTTTTGGAAATGGTTGCACAGCTGGTATCAACAACCGGTTTGCAGTTTGTCTAAGCGCTTCCGCAGTCTGTACCGGGGAAAAGAAATTCAAATGTCTGTGCTCGGTATTTTTGGGGAACTGCCTACTGCCAGTCCGATGATGCTGGAAGGAACATTCGGCGGCGGCAGAAAAATTATGATGGCGAAGAAACTTTCAGAAAACAATGTTGATGGCGCGGTTGCTGACGCGTCAGCCGCAGACAGTTCAGAAGTTGTTGTGCGTTGGGATTTTGCCGACAGTATTCTGTGGAACGCATCCGTAACTACTGATGCCCAAGGCGAAGCTATATTGCCGTTGACTCTGCCGGATAATCTTACCGCGTGGAAAATAAAAGTCTGGTCGATGGCAGAGCAGGCTTGTGTCGGGCAGGGCGAGAATGAAATTATTGTCAGCAAGGATTTACTCGTCAGACTGGAACTGCCGCGCTTTCTGGTTGAAGGCGATAATACCGTAATTTCAGCAATTGTACATAATTATACGCCGCATCTGGTCAAGGCGGAGGTATCCGCAACTTTAAACAGTAATGAATGTTTGCAAATAGTCGATAATGAACTGAAAAACGCGGAAGTTAAAACTGATGGCGAAGGCCGAGTTGACTGGCGCGCCAGGGCATTAAAACCTGGTAACGTCGAAGTCATAGTTAAAACTGTTGCCGGAAAATTTTCCGACGGAGTAAAGCTTTCACTGCCGGTGGAAATTCATGGCATCAGCAAACAGATTGCATTCAGCGGCGATATCCGCGGTGAGGATAAACGGAGCGCTTTTGTCGCACTTGAGGTTCCGGAAAAACGCCTGCCGGAACAAACCCGGCTGACCGTAAGCTTTTCGCCATCTGCTGCTGCGGCTTTAGTTGACGCGTTGCCGTATTTGGTCAGCTGCGAAGATAAAGATACTTTCAGCGCCGTAAACCGTTTCATCCCGACGCTGATTGTTTGCAACACTTTGAAAAAACTTGGCGTTGACCTGCAAAAAGTTAAACAGTCGCAGACTAATTTAAATCCAGCTGAACTCGGCAGGACAACAGAACGTTCCGGACAGTGGAAACGCTATGACTCTAATCCGGTGTTTAATAACGAACAAGTTACGGCGCTGGTCAATGACGGATTGAAAATGTTATCCGTTATGCAGAATGGTGATGGCGGCTGGGGCTGGTTCAGTGGTTTTGCAGAATCCTCGTATCCGGACACTACGGCCAGCGTGGTCAATTCAATGATTTCCGCCAGAATGAATGGCATTGAGGTTGATCAAACAATGTTTAATCGCGGCGTGGTTTGGTTGAAGGCATTCCAGAATAATCGCATCGTTGAAATAAAGAAAAACAACGCGACCGTTGACAACACGGACGCGTTGATCTTTTATGTGCTGACCCGAGCTGGAGTCAGCGATGACTTTATGCGACAGACATTGTATGACGGCAGAAAAAATCTTTCTCTCTACGGGCTTTCTTTGTGCGGGCTGGCTCTTCATCAACTTGGCGACAAGCAGAAACTCAAGATTATTATGGAGAATTTAAATCAGTTTGCCGTTGAGGACGCGGAAAACCAGACCGCGTTCCTGAGAATTCCGCAAAATTATTGCTGGTGGTTCTGGTACGGTAATGCGATTGAAACGCAAGCTAATTACTTGAAACTGCTTGCCGCCACTGAACCGAAAGGAAAACGCGCCGCCTGGCTGGCGAAATATATTCTGGTCAACCGGAAACATGCCACTTACTGGAATTCGGTTAGAGACACCGGTTTGTGCATCGAAGCTCTGGCGGATTTTGTTACCGGCAGCGGCGAACTTCTTCCGGACATGACCGTGGAAATACTGCTGGATGGTAAATTGCTGAAATCCACTAAAGTTAACGGCGATAATATGTTCAATTGCGATAATACGCTGGTTTTGTCCGACAATGATGTAACCTCCGGCAGTCACACGGTGGAAATTAGAAGCGCCGGACACGGACCGTTATATTTCAACGTCTATCTGGCTTATTTCAGTCTGGAAGATTTTATTGGCAAAGCCGGACTGGATTTGAAAGTTGAACGTCAATATTACCGGCTTGAACCAGAAGTTGTTTCCGGCGAAGCCAGAGGCGCGAACGGGCAGGCGTTGAAGGTTAATGAAGAAAAATATCGCCGGATGCCGTTGTCCGACCTCAGTGCGGTGAAAAGCGGCGACCTCGTGGAAGTCGAACTGGTCATAGATTCAAAAAATGACTACGAATACCTTGTGTTTGAAGACAATAAGGCCGCCGGATTTGAACCGGTGTCACCACTCAGCGGCTATACGAATAACAGCCTCGGCGCTTACGTTGAATTCCGCGACCGCAAAACAAACTTTTTCGTTCGCCGGATAAATCGCGGAAAAAGCAGTGTTTCATATCGGATGCGCGCCGTTACTCCGGGACGTTATACAGCGCTACCTGCCTGCGGCCTCGGCATTTATGCACCCGAGCTAAAAGGCAATTCCGATGAATTCAGAATGATAATTAAAGACTGATATGCGTGGCGTGGAAATTTCTTTGACTCAAAGCGTTCTGGTAATCCAACGTCCAGTCTTGAGCCGGAGTATCGAGCGCCCAGCCATAGGCATCTTGAAACGGAAGTTTGGGGTTATTTTGTTTCTGATTTCCAGAGATGCTGGAGTTCAATTGTTGGCGTGGAACTGATTTTAACGAGCACGTCTTCCAGAGCTCAGTACTTGAGCAAGCGTATGCGTTCAATTGAACGCCTGTTTTTCAGTGACTCAACCGACAGTTAATTTTATTATCCCGACGGGATAACACGTTTAGAGGATAATCAGGCAAAAAAATCTGCGACTTCGCCGGGGCCGAACATTATATTTGCAATTCCCTGGTTTAAATAAAAAAGCCGGGCATAAACCCGGCTTAATATGAAGTAATAAAATTAGTTTATTACCAGGAGCGTCCACCGCGGTCGCCGCCGCGATCAAAACCGCCGCGTCCGCCGCGATCTCCACGGTCAAAACCGCCACGGTCGCCGCCACGGAAACCGCCGCCTTCCGGTCTTTCCGGACGAGGTCTGGCTTCATTAACTACCGCTTTTCTGCCGCCCATCTCTTTTTCATTAAGCGCTTCAATAGCTTTTTTTGCGTCAGCATCGTTAGCCATTTCAACAAAGGCAAAACCTTTTGACCGTCCGGTCATTTTGTCATTGATGATTCTGGCCGATGTGACTTCCCCGAATTCGCCGAAAACTTCCTGTAATTCGTCTTCGCTGATGCTGTACGGCAGATTGCCGACATAGATATTCATTGTCTCTCCCTTTCCTGCTTCTGCAGAATTTTCAAATACTACGACACTACTGTTCCCTGATAGGTTATGATTAAGTTGCTAATCGCAGTTGAAGTGCCGGACAGCAGGGGGGAACTACAAGGCCACAACAGTCGGGGAGTTTCATTGCGATTATGGCGTTACCGCTTTCTTGAGAAAGCGCCATCTGACTTTAGTCGTAAATTATCTCAATACAGACCTCAAATTAAAGTACAAAACCTGTTCGGTAAATTTAATATTAATCTATTTTAGTAAAAAAAATATTAAAAGTCAAATAAAAGTTGAAAAAATATTAAAAATAGTTGAAAAAAAGTTTAATATTCCAAGTTTTATCGTAAAAACGGCTCAAAATAACCTCTGCCGGGTGGGATGAATAGGCTCTATTTTTCCATTTGCTTCATCAATCTGGTTGCATATAACAGACATCTGGGCAAATGAAAGAAGGTTTTCCATTTTCCGCCTTTTAACGCATGTGTCGGTTCGCCCTGCCGGTTCAAATAGCCATACCATTCGCCATATTCAGAATCAGGAAAATGCGCCCAGGTCCAGGCGTGAATTTTTTCAAACCAGTCATAGAATTCCTGGTCGCCGGTAAGTTTGTAAGCGTACAGGCAGGCGAGAATGGCTTCACAATGCACCCACCATAATTTCATGTCCCATTGCAATTCCAGGTGCGGCTTGTGTAACGCGTCCATGAAATAATAAATTCCACCGTGCGTTTTATCCCAGCCAAACTCCAGTGTCTTTTTTATAATCATTGCCACTTTTTCGATTTTAGCCTCATCTCTGGAATAATCATCAAAATATTTCAGCAAAAACCACATTGCTTCCAGAACATGTCCGGGATTGAGCATCCGCCCGTCGCAACTGTCCAGGTCAAAACCGCCGTCCGGCAGAATATTTTCAAACATTACGCCCAGCGATTCATTCCAGAACTTGGACAAAACAATTTCTATTGCCGATTCAATATCATGATCATATTCATCTGTGCCAAGAAAATCTTTCATGGTCAAACCCAGATTTGCCAGCATCATATAATGTCCAAGCGCCTGATAACGCTGTTTGCCGGGAAGACTTTTGTCCCATTGACCTTTCGGGTTGTCAATGCGCTTTATGTAATTGTTCATTGCGTCAAGCGCCGCCTCCTTATACAATTCGGTTTTAGTACAACTGTACATGGCGGCGCCGCCCATCGCGGCAAAACATTCAGAGTAAATATTGTACGGCGCGATTGCCGGTTTGCCCTGCCGGTTGATGGCAAAATAATATCTTCCGTCTTTATCCCGGCCATTTTTGCGCAAAAAGTCAAATCCGTATTGCGCGATGCCCAGCCATTCCCCGCGACTGTATTCGCTGTTGTAAAGTTCGCCGAACATGTACACAATCCGCCATTGCATCCACATGTATTTAGTTGAGTCATAAACACTTCCATCACGGTCAAGCGAAGTGAAATATCCACCGAATTCTTTGTCAATGCAATGATTTTCCCAGAACGGAATTACTGATTCCAGTAATTCATTTTCGTACTTGCCAAGATAATTTTTAAACATAATAACAGCTCCTTATTTTTACGCGGTATCGCGTTTTACTAAATACGGAATGACGGCTTCGTCCGGCTCATCGTTTCCGTAAATTAAATTTATTAATTTTTCAACTGCTCTGAATCCTTGCGCTCTGAATGGCTGGTGAATGGTTGTCAACGGCGGGTCAAACATGCCGGTTAACTCCAAGTCGTCATAGCCGACAATAAACACATCCCGTCCAAGCTGCGCGCCAGTTGTTTTCAAATATTTAATAACACATAAAGCTTCCTGGTCAGTGGTGGCGAAAATGCCGGTTGGAGCGACTGCCGGATTAAACGTATTATTAAAATTTTCAAGCTCAAAAGACTTGCACGGCAAACCTTTTTTAGTAATGTATTCCATAAAGAAATCAGCCCGCGGTTTGAAACCGTTACTGACCAGATAGCAGGCACAATTCTTTTGTAAGAGACATTCCGCGGCGCACAGACTGCCATGTTTCTCGTCCATATACAAAACTGGCAAATGAGAATTTGGCGCGGCATTAAGTAGAATCGCTTTTCCGCCGACGGATATATATTCATGGATTAAAGCGTCAGTGCTTCTGTCTTCTTCAATATTATACGAATATGAAATAATTCCCGAAGACGTATTTTTAATATTCTTTTTTATAAACGCTGAATATGAAGCGTAACTCAAACCGAAATATAAATTTATCGGAAAGCCGTGTTTATTCGCCGCCTCTGAAATTCCTATAACTAAATCCGCAATCAGCCGGTTGGAATATTCCGGGAGAAAAACTCCGATTGCCGCCGAACGCCCGCGCTTCATAAACTCGGCAATGCGATTCGGCTGATAGCCCATTGACTGCGCTTTAGATTCTATTAACTGCCTGGTTTGCGGTGATACCCGCGCATTAGAATCCGGATTTGGATTCAATGCCCGCGAAACCACGGAATGAGAAAAACCCAGCTCTTGGGCAATGTCTTTTATGGTAACCATATTTTACTTTTTTG
>Ga0172380_10006856_pt1 | contig 13051 bp, 12 predicted proteins | sample Leawe162metaG_FD_119747 | JGI IMG/M metagenome (GOLD analysis project Ga0172380, IMG submission 119747) | Leachate microbial communities from a municipal landfill in Southern Ontario, Canada - Leachate well 162 metaG | ecosystem: Engineered > Solid waste > Landfill > Unclassified | place...
CGCCCGAACAGGGCTTCTTCGAGCGGGCCGATATAACGCAGTGCCTCGGGCAGAACGGTGAGCAGGATGGCGCCCAGGATCACGCCCGGAATATGTCCCATGCCGCCCAGCACCACCATGCACAGGATCATGACGGATTCCATCAGGTTGAAGCTTTCCGGGCTGACGAAACCCTGGAAACCGGCGAACAGGCCGCCGGAAATCCCGCCGAAACTTGCGCCCATGGCGAAAGCCAGCAGCTTGATGTTGCGCGTGTTGATCCCCATCGCCTCGGCCGCCACCTCGTCCTCGCGGATCGCCACCCAGGCGCGGCCGATGCGCGAATCCTGCAAGCGCAGCGAGATGAACACGATCAACAGGGCCAGCGCCAGGAACAGGTAGTAATAGGCGTAAATGCCCGGCAGCTGCATGCCGAACAGTTCAAACGACTGGCTGAGGGAAACCCCGCCCGCGCCGATCGGGTCGATCATGCTGATGCCCTGCGGCCCGTTGGTGAGATTCAGCGGCGCGTTGAGATTATTGAGGAAAATGCGGATGATCTCGCCAAACCCCAGGGTCACGATGGCAAGATAGTCGCCACGCAAGCGCAGGGTCGGCGCGCCCAGCAGCATGCCAAACATCCCGGCGACCAGTGCCCCCAGCGGCAGGATAAGCCACACCGGCAGGTGCAGGCCGAAGTGCGGCGAAGCCAGCAGGGCATAAAGATAGGCGCCAACGGCATAGAAGGCGACGTAACCCAGATCGAGCAGGCCGGCATAACCGACCACGATATTCAGCCCCAGCGCCAGCATGATGTAGAGCAGGACAAAATCGAGGATGCGCACCCAGCCGTTACCCAGTCCAGCGCCCACCAGGAAAGGCGCGGCCGCCAGCAGCAGGCCGAGCAGGACAAACGCCAGCATGGCCGCGCGGCGGTCGGATTTGAGCTGCTGCCAGCTACCAGGCATGGCGGAATCCGTCATTTAATCCGTCATTGCGAGGAGCAAAGCGACGAAGCAATCTGTTTTCCGTGGGCTCCACGAAAGGGCGAGATTGCTTCGCTACGCTCGCAATGACAGGCCGGGATGGGTTCATGGCCGCTCCGCCACCCGTTCACCCAGCAAACCCGAAGGCCGGAACACCAGCACCCCGATCAGCACGAAAAACGCGAACACGTCCTGGTAGTGGCTGCCGAGGAAACCGCCGCTGAGGTCGCCGATGTAGCCCGCGGCCATGCTCTCGATCACGCCCAGCAAGAGGCCGCCCAGCATGGCGCCGGCGATGTTGCCGATGCCGCCCAGCACCGCCGCGGTGAAGGCCTTGAGGCCGAGCAGGAAGCCCATGTAATAGTGCGCAATGCCATAGTAGGCGCTCACCATCACCCCGGCGATGGCGGCCAGGGCCGAGCCGAGAATGAAGGTGAAGGAGATCACGGCATTGACGTTCACCCCCATCAGGCCGGCAATTTCCGGCGCCTGGGCGGTGGCGCGCATGGCGCGGCCGATGCGGGTTTTTTGCACCAGCAGCACCAGCCCCGCCATCAGCATCAGCGCCAGCAGGAAGATGAAGATTTGCAGGTCGGTGATGCCCGCGCCGGCAATTTCATGGCGCGTCATCGGCAGGATGGGCGGAAAGGAGATGTACGATCGCCCCCAGATGATCATGGCCACGTTCTGCAACACAATGGATACGCCGATGGCGGTGATCAGCGGCGCCAGGCGCGGCGCGCGGCGCAAGGGCCGATAGGCGATGCGCTCGATGGCGAAACCCAGCACCATGCAAACGCTAATCGCCACCAGCAGTCCGGCGGCGACGATCATGATGCCGGGCAGATCCACCCCGCTGGCGAGCAGCACATTCACCACCGCCAGCGTGACCATGGCGCCAATCATCACCACCTCGCCGTGGGCGAAGTTGATCAGTTCGAGGATGCCATACACCATGGTGTAGCCCAGTGCGATCAGGGCGTAGACACTGCCCAGCACCAGGCCGTTTATGAGTTGCTGAAGGAAGATATCCAAAGCGGGTTACTTGGCTGGCGCGGTGCCGCCCACGGTTTCCAGCACTTCCCACTTGCCGTTTTTCACCTGGTACAGGGTAATCGCGCCATCCTTGATGTCGCCCTTGGCGTCAAAGCTGACCTTGGCCGTCACCCCGTCATGCGTGATGCCGGCCAGTACCGGCAGGTATTTCGCCGGGTCGGCGGAATCGGCCTTCTGCATGGCGGCGATCATGACGCTCACGGCATCGTAGCAATAAGGCGCGTAAAGCTGGATCTGGCCGTACTTGGCGTTGAATTTGTCGCCGAATGCCTTGCCGCCTGGCATCTTGTCCAGCGGCAGGCCGGGCAGCGAGCTGTATGCGCCTTCGGCGTTGCCACCCGCCAGCTTGATGAACTCCGGCGTGCTGCCGCCATCCCCCATGAGGAATTTGCCATTCAGCCCCAGGGTCTTGAACTGCTTGAACATCGGGCCGCCCTGGGCATCCATGCCGCCGAAGAACAACACGTCGGCATTTTTGGCTTTTACCGCCGTCAGAATCGCCATGAAATCCGTGGATCTGTCCGTGGTGTACTGGCGCGTCACAACCTCTGCGCCAGCCGCTTTCGCCGCCGCTTCGAACTGGTCCGCCAGGCCCTGACCATAGGCGGTGCGATCATCGATGATGGCGACTTTCCTTGCCCCGAGCCGGGTCACGGCAAAATCGCCCAGCACCTTGCCCTGCTGGACGTCATTGGGCATCACCCTGAAAGCGGTCCTGAAGCCCTGTTCGGTGTACTTGGGATTGGTCGCGGAAGGGGAAATCTGCACGATACCGGCGTCGGAATAGATTTTCGAGGTGGGAATGGTGGTGCCGGAATTGAGGTGGCCGATGATGCCGTTGACTTTCTCGTCCACCATCTTCTGTGCCACGATGGTGGCGGTTTTGGGGTCGGCCTGGTCGTCCTCGCTGAGGAGTTCGAAGCGGACTTTCCTGCCGCCGATCATCAGGTTTCTGGCATTGGCGTCATCGATCGCCATGCGCGTGCCGTTCTCGTTGTCCTTGCCCAGATGCGCTTGCGGTCCTGTAAGTGGCTGAATCGCGCCGATCTTGACCACTACCTCGCCATCCGCGGCTGGCGCCGCCTCCTTCTTGCCGCAGGCGGCAAGGTTGAGCAGCAAGGTGGAAAGCAGTACAGCGAGCAGGCGCGATTTCAATTTATTTTCCTCTGATTCATGTTTGGCTCACGAAGCCGCCTATTCTATCGAACTCAGCGCCCTAAAAAAACAAAAAGCCAACCCGGGGGTTGGCTTTTGGCGATGCATGGTGCGCCAGCTCAGTACTTGCGGGTCAGAATCCAGTCCACCAGGGCCTTGATATCCGCTTCCTTGACCGCGGCGTTCGGCGGCATCGGGATTTCGCCCCATACGCCCTTGCCGCCAGCCTTCACCTTGGCTGCCAGTTTGGCTGAGGCGGCCTTGTCACCCTTGTACTTGGCGGCAACATCCTTGTAGGCCGGGCCGACAATCTTCTTGTCCACGCCGTGGCAGCTCATGCACGCGCTTTTCTGCGCCAGCGCCATCATTGCCGCTTCATCGGCCGCATTGGCGTAACCGGAAACCAGTACAGCTGCTGCTGCAGCCATTCCCAACCAGGTAGCTTTCATAATCGACTCCTCAAAAAAACAAAAAATTATGGTAAATAATAAATTTGCAACAAAACCACAAAATCTGGAGCTGGCTATCTTAAACTAACCTGCTGCCATTGCAAGAATTTTTGCACACGCAAGCTGACAGAAACCTGAACAAAAACAGATTCCGGAAAAAACTTTGCCGGCTACTGCCCCGGCGGCGGCGTAACGCGCAGCACCTCGTCCATGGTGGTCACGCCCGCAGCCACCTTCTGCGCACCGCTGATGCGCAGCGGCCGCATGCCTCCCTTGTAGGCCTGCTCCCGGATCAGGGCGATATCGGCAGAGCTGGCAACGAGTTTCTTCAGCGCCGGCGATAGAAGCATGATTTCATAAATGCCGGAGCGCTCCAGGTAGCCGGTCATGCGGCATTCCAGGCAGCCTTTTGGTGCATTGATGCTGGCGGGTGGCGAGGCTTTCCAGGGCGCCACCATGGCGTTCCAGGCATCCTCGTCGATACCGGTTTTTTCCTTGCAGTGCGGGCACAGGGTGCGCACCAGCCGCTGGCCGAGCACCCCCAGCAGGGTGGAGTTGAGCAGATAGCCGGGCACGCCGAGATCGAGCATGCGGGTAATCGCCGAGGGCGCATCGTTGGTATGCAGGGTGGAGAGCACGAGGTGGCCGGTCAGCGCCGCCTGGATCGCCATTTCCGCCGTTTCCAGATCGCGGATCTCGCCTACCATGATGATGTCCGGGTCCTGCCGCATCAGGGTGCGGACGCCGCTGGCGAAATCCAGGCCGATGTTGTGCTGCACCTGCATCTGGTTGAACTGCGGCATGACCATCTCGATCGGGTCTTCAACCGTGCACACGTTGACCTCGGGCTGGGCCAGGGTGCGCAGTGTGGAGTACAGCGTGGTGGTCTTGCCCGAGCCGGTCGGCCCGGTGACCAGCACGATGCCGTTAGGCTGCGACACCATCTGGTTCCAGCGCTGTTCTTCCTGCTCGCCAAAGCCAAGATCCTTGAAGTCCTGCACGATCACGTCGGGGTTGAAAATCCGCATCACCAGTTTCTCGCCAAAGGCGGTGGGCATGGTGGAAAGCCGCAGCTCGATTTCCTGCCCGTCGGGAGTGCGGGTCTTGATGCGGCCATCCTGCGGGCGCCGCTTCTCGACGATGTCCATGCGCCCCAGGCCCTTGATGCGGCTGGTGATGGCAATCACCACTGGGGAAGGTATCTGGTACACATGATGCATCACGCCGTCGATACGGAAGCGCACATTGCCCGAATCGCGCCGCGGCTCAAGGTGAATATCCGATGCGCGCTGCTCGAACGCGTACTGGAACAGCCAGTCCACGATCTGCACCACGTGCTGGTCGTTGGCATCGAGATGGCCGGTACGCGACAGTTCGACCAGTTGCTCGAAATTGGCGATCCCGGACTGGCCCGCGCCTTCATGCGTTTTCAGCGCCCCTTTCATGGAGCGCGCCAGATTGTAGAATTCCGGCAGGTAACGCTTGATCTGCTCCGGGGTCGCGATCACGCGGCGAATCTCACAGCGCAGGATCTGCGCGATTTCCTTTTCCCATTCGCGCTCGAAAGGCTCGGCAGTCGCCACCACCACTTCGCGTGGGCTGGAAGCGATCGGCAGGACCATGAAGCGCGTGGCATAGGCATGCGACATGACCTTGGCCACGGCGGACACATCCACCTTGAGCGGGTCTATATGCTGGCAGGGCAAGCCCACTTTCCCCGCCAGCCACTGGGTCAGCTCATCAAGGTCAAGGCTCTGAAAAGGCGGGCGCGGATTTTTCCATTTCTGGCTTGCCACCACCACCAGCGGGTGCAGCTTGACGCCGCCCTGGTTGCGTGCCGGGAAATTGATCTTGTCGGCATTTGCCTGTGGCACCAGGCCGTCCGCAACCAGCTCGGCGAGAACTTCGTCGAGAGCAAGCTTGTGCTCGTGAGTGGACAAGGCCATGCGGCTTAACGCTTCAACTGTGAAACGTCTCGCACCGCGCCTTTGGCAGCCGAGGTGGTCATGAAGGCGTGCATCTGCGAAGGGCAGAGCAGGATTCCGCCGCCGCAGGCGGGGGATGCGACCCCGAAGCAGAATGCAGTACGCTGCATCACCGTTTCACCAGTTGCGACACATCCCGCACTGCGCCTTTGGCAGCCGAGGTGGTCATGGCAGCGTACGCTTGCAGTGCCTGGGACACCAGGCGTGCGCGCTTGGCAGGCTGCCAGGCCTTTGCGCCTTTTTCTTCCATCAGCGCGCGGCGGTGCGAGAGCTCTTCCCACGACACCATCAGGTTGATGCCGCGATTCGGGATATCGATCTCGATCGTGTCACCCTCTTCCACCAGGCCGATGGCGCCGCCCTCGGCCGCTTCCGGCGAAACGTGGCCGATACTCAAGCCCGAAGTGCCGCCGGAGAAACGTCCATCGGTGAGCAGAGCACAGGCCTTGCCCAGCCCCTGGGATTTGAGGTAACTGGTCGGGTACAGCATTTCCTGCATGCCGGGACCGCCGCGCGGCCCTTCATAACGGATCACCACCACGTCGCCGGCCACGATCTGGCCGGCGAGAATGGCCGCCACGGAATCTTCCTGGCTTTCGAAAATACGTGCCCGGCCAGTGAACTTGAGGATGCTCGCGTCCACCCCGGCGGTTTTGACGATGCAGCCATCCTCGGCAATGTTGCCATACAGCACCGCCAGCCCACCGTCCTGGGAATAGGCGTGGGCCAGGTCGCGGATGCAGCCGTTTTCCCGGTCGAGATCCAGCTCCGCGAAGCGCTTGTCCTGGCTGAATGCCACCGTGGTCGGCACCCCGCCGGGTGCGGCGCGGTAAAAGGTCTTCACTTTCTCGTCCGTGGTGCGGAGCACGTCCCAGTGCGCCAGCGCCTGTCCCATGGATGGGCTGTGGATGGTCGGCAGGTCGCGATGCAGCAGCCCGGCACGGTCCAGTTCGCCGAGAATCGCCATGATGCCGCCGGCGCGGTGCACGTCTTCCATGTGGTAGGTCTGGATGCTGGGGGCCACCTTGGAGAGATGCGGCACCTTGCGCGACATACGGTCGATGTCCTTCATGGTGAAATCCACGCCCGCCTCATGCGCCGCGGCCAGAAGGTGCAGCACAGTATTGGTCGAGCCGCCCATGGCGATATCCAGCGCCACGGCGTTCTCGAAGGCTTCGAAAGTCGCGATGGAACGCGGCAGCACCGACATGTCGTCGCGCTCGTAATGGCTCTTGGCGATAGCCACGATCAGCCGCCCGGCTTCGAGGAACAGGCGCTTGCGGTCGGCGTGCGTCGCCACCAGCGAACCGTTGCCGGGCAAGCCCAGGCCCAGCGATTCCACCAGGCAGTTCATGGAATTGGCGGTAAACATGCCGGAGCAGGAACCGCAGGTCGGGCAGGCGGAACGCTCGATAGCGGCTACGTCTTCGTCTGACTCCTTCGAATCGGCCGCGAACACCATGGCATCCACCAGATCGAGTGCCAGGGTTTTGCCGTGAATCACCGCCTTGCCGGCTTCCATCGGTCCGCCGGAAACAAAAATCGTGGGGATATTGAGACGCAGGGCCGCCATCAGCATGCCCGGGGTGATCTTGTCGCAGTTGGAAATGCACACCAGCGCATCGGCGCAGTGGGCATTCACCATGTATTCGACGCTGTCGGCGATCAGTTCGCGCGAAGGCAGGCTGTAGAGCATGCCGCCGTGGCCCATGGCAATGCCGTCGTCCACCGCGATGGTGTTGAATTCCTTGGCCACGCCACCGGCAGCCTCGATCTCGCGCGCCACCGGCTGGCCCATGTCCTTGAGGTGCACGTGCCCCGGCACGAACTGGGTAAAGGAATTGGCAATGGCAATGATGGGCTTGCCGAAATCGCCATCGGTCATGCCGGTAGCGCGCCACAAGGCGCGGGCGCCGGCCATGTTGCGGCCATGGGTGGTGGTGCGGGAACGGTATTGCGGCATCGCGGGACTCCAGATAAAAACACGTATAATTCCCGCATTCTAACCGAATTAGTCCGGCCCTCAATGCTCATCCACCCCCAGTTTGACCCCGTTGCTCTCCATCTCGGCCCCCTTGCCATTCACTGGTATGGCTTGATGTATCTCACCGCCTTCGCCTTGTTTCTCGGCCTCGGCCGCCATCGCATGCGCGCCCGTCCGGGTCTGGGCTGGAGCAAACGCGAACTCGATGACCTGCTGTTCTATGGCGTACTAGGGGTGGTACTGGGTGGACGGCTGGGCTATATCGTGTTTTACAAGGCTGCCTACTACCTGCAGCATCCGCTGGAAATTTTTGCCGTATGGCAGGGCGGGATGTCCTTCCACGGCGGCTTTCTCGGCGTGCTGGTAGCGATGTGGCTGTTTGCGCGCAAGAGCGGCAAATCCTGGCTGGCCGTGACCGACTTCATCGCGCCGCTGGTGCCGCTGGGACTGGGCGCGGGGCGCGTTGGAAATTTCATCAATGGTGAATTGTGGGGGCGCCCCACCGATGCCGGCTGGGGCATGATCTTTCCCCAGGCAGGTGATGGCATTGCGCGCCACCCTTCGCAGCTGTATCAATTCGCGCTTGAAGGGCTGGCACTGTTCGCCCTGCTGTGGTGGTTTTCCGCCAAACCGCGCCCGGCCGGGGCGGTTTCCGGTTTGTTCCTGACCGGCTATGGCAGTTTCCGTTTCCTGGCGGAGTTCGCCCGCGAACCGGACAATTTTCTTGGCCTCCTCAGCCTTGGACTCTCCATGGGCCAGTGGCTTTCGCTACCCATGATTCTTGCCGGAATCGCCATGCTGCGCTGGGCCTATCGGCCCCGGTCATAACCCGGGAACATCCCGGGGGCACGGCAAACCCTCATTAATTTCAATTTTGCCGTGTCTGGGTTACCCTAAGAGGCACCCAGCATAAAACAGGAACCAACATGGTAAAGCCCAATTACTCTTATGAGAAACGCCAGAAAGAACTGGCGAAAAAACAGAAAAAAGAAGAAAAACAGCAGCGGAAGAATGCACCTGACAATAGCCAGAGCGAAGAGCCTGTGGTGCCACAAGCTGGCCAGCCAGACGCTGATAGCTAAGCATCAAGCAATGCGCCGTCCTTGCGCCCGAGAGGAAAATCAGAGTTCAGGGCAAGCATCCGCTCTCAAGAAAACCGCATACGATGTGCCAGCAGTACTTAGCGGGCCTTGGCTACGGCGCCTCCAAACAGGCTGAAATTCAGGACAACGCTTGTAGCGCCGGTTTGCGGGTCCACTTCCAGTTTATTTGTCGCGTAGACCGTCATAGTTTTGTTTTCTTCGTCATAGATAGCCATCGGCACGTACCCGGCCTCCATGACCTGCTGCGTTATTTCCCTGACGGCCTTGAGTGATTCTTCGTTTTCTTCCGGCATGGCCAATTCTTTTTTATCCAGCATGGCTATATGCAGGAAATCCGGGATGCAATTTTTTGGTTTTATCTCCGCGATGGCCGTTATGCCACGCTTTTTACCCCATTCCGCAGGCGTGTCGTAATAATGGAAAACCGCATGTGCAAATGTTTTCGCATCAACGCCATCCGGGCAAGTCATATAAAAAATATGTTGCATTTGCTCCGTTGAAAAACCCACTTCATAGGTTTTGCTGTTTTCTTCAGTTGCCATTTTCGTTTGACCTCTATATTCATTTTCATGGCAGCGATTATAAACCGCTAGCCGCCTGATTAACCCCGTGATCCGCTGCAAATCATCGCTTCTTCACGCGCCCTGGCCGATTCAGACCCCCGGTTTTCAGTTAACCGCCCGTTGAAAAAGTAAAGGCATCCGCAAAAAATTCATCCTCCGGCATTCCCTTTGCCGCAAAAGCCTGGCGTGCGGCATTGACCATCTGCGGCGCGCCACAGGCATAGACCTGGTATCCAGACAGATCGGCAAAATCATCCAAAACCGCCTGGTGCACCAGTCCCGTGCGGCCCGGCCAATTATCTTCCGGGAGCGGCTCGGACAGGACGGGGATGAAAGTGAAATGGGGATGCGCCTGCTGCCACTGCCCGGCCAGATGCGGCATATAGAGGTCGCGCAGGCTGCGCACCCCCCAGTAGAGCACCATTTCACGCTTGCTGCGTGTCTGGAATGCGTGCTCCAGAATGCCCTTGATGGGGGCAAAACCAGTGCCGCCGGCTATTAAAATGATCGGCTTGGTGCTGTCCTCGCGCAGGAAGAAACTGCCATGCGGCCCTTCGAAGCGAAGAATGGCTTTTTCCTGCATGCTGTTAAATACCTGATCGGTAAACGAGCCGCCCGGAATGTGGCGAATGTGCAGTTGCAGAAAGCCGTCATCATGAGGTGCGTTGGCCAGGGAATAACTGCGCCGTTTGCCATCCTTGAGCAGGATGTCGATATACTGCCCGGCAAGAAATTGCAGGCGTTCATTCGCGGGCAACTTGAGGTGCAGTATCATCACATCGTGTGCGATTTTTTCCATTTTATGCACGCGGCATGGCATGGTCTTGACTGGGATATCACGCGCCGCCCCGACCTCTCTGCATTCGATCACTACATCGGTGAGTGGCCGGGCAGTGCAGAACAGGGCCATTCCGGCGAGTTTTTCAGTTTCGCTGAGGACAGAGTCCTGATATTTTCCATAATCCACCTGGCCCTGCAGAATTTTCCCCTTGCAACTGCCACAGGCGCCATCGCGGCATCCGTAAGGAACGGCAAAGCCCTCGCGCAGGGCTGATTCAAGAATGGTTTCATGCTCCGGCATTGAATATTGGTGGTTGCTGGGCTTGATGGTGACTTGAAATGACATGGAACACCCTGATTGAGTAACAAATGCAAAAATTATTGATCGTAGGTTATGGCGACATCGGAACCCGGGCTGCCGCGCTGCTGTCCCATCGTTATCGCATTTACGGGCTGGCACGCAATGCCGCGGGCGCGGAAAGGGTTCGCAGCCAGGGTGTGACGCCCGTTCCAGGCGATCTCGACCAGGCATCCACTTTGGGGCGCCTTGGCGGTCTGGCTGATGCCGTGCTCCATTTTGCTCCGCCACAGCGCCAGGGCAGGCACGATCTGCGCACCCGCAACCTGCTTGCCGCTCTGACGCAAGGAAAAAGTTTACCACAGCGCCTGGTCTATATCAGTACCACCGGGGTGTATGGCGATTGTCAGGGTGGCGAGGTAGACGAGCTTCATCGTATTTGCCCGGCCACGGCCCGCGCGGTGCGACGCGCGGATGCGGAAGCCGCCTTGCGGCGCTGGGGGCAGCGCCACGGCGTCAGGGTGAGCATCCTGCGGGTGCCGGGAATTTATGCCGTTGGCCGTCTGCCGCTGGAGCGGCTGAAAAAAGGCATTCCGGCGCTACGCGAGGAAGATGACGGCTACACCAACCACATTCACGGCGATGATCTGGCACGCATTGCCGCCGCGGCATTAGTTCGTGGTCGCCACAACAGGGTTTACAATGCCTGCGACGATGTGCCGATGAAAATGGCCGATTATTTCGACCTCGTTGCAGACCATTGCAGGATCGACCGCCCGCGCCGGATTTCATGGCAGGAGGCGCAGCAGGAGATCTCGCCGGGCATGCTGTCCTATATGCAGGAATCACGCCGGATATTGAATCGCCGCATCAAGGTGGAATTGAAAGTGAAGCTGGAATATCCCGGCGTCCAGCAAGGGTTGAACGCAATGAAAGGAATGACTCATGCAAGCTAATCCCGGCAACGCCATCGGCGTGTTCGATTCCGGCGTCGGCGGATTGACGGTTGTGCGCGCCATGATGGAGCGCTTGCCATTCGAGAACATCATCTACTTCGGCGACACCGCGCGTGTACCTTACGGTGTCAAATCCGTGGAAACCATTTCCTACTACACTCGCGAAATTGCCGAATTCCTGCTGCAAAAGCAGGTCAAGATGCTGATCATCGCCTGCAATACCATGGCAGCCGTGGCCTCGCAGGTGGTGAAGGATCTTTCTCCGGTGCCTGTGCTGGATGTGATCGACGCCGGTGCGCTGGGTGCCATTGCGGCCAGCAACCGCAGGAAGGTGGGTATTATTGGCACGCCCACCACCATCAACAGTAATGCCTACGCGCGTGCCATCCACCAGTACGAGCCGGATGTGCGCATTTTTTCCCAGGCCTGCCCGCTGTTTGTGCCGCTGGTGGAGGAGGGCTGGCTCGATCACCCCGTCACCCGGCTCACCGCGCAGGAATACCTTAAACCGGTGCTGGCTCAGGATGTCGACACTCTGGTCCTGGGGTGTACCCACTACCCCCTGCTCAAGCCCTTGCTGCAGGACGTCGCGGGCAGCGGCGTGAAACTGGTGGATTCGGCCGAAGCCATGGCGGAGGAGGCCGCGGCGCTACTGGCCGGCCTTGACCTGGCCAACCCGCAGCGCAATCAGCCGGACTATCAATTCTATGTCACGGACGTGCCGCTGCGTTTCCAAACCATCGGTGAACGCTTTCTCGGGCGAACCCTCTCCAATGTACATGTAGTTAAGTGGTAAGTTGTCATCCAGGGCGCGTTGACACTAATTTCGCGCCCTAAAATAAAGGAGCTCATCAATGGCCAGGATATTGTATTTTTCCACTCTCGCCGAACGCCTTGGCAAAACCGCCGAGGAAGTGAAGCTTCCACACAGCGTGCAGGATCTGCGCGGCCTGCTGGCTTTTCTGCGCCAGCGCGGCGAAGAGTGGCCGGTTTACCTGATTGATGACAAGATCCAGGCCACGGTAAACAAGAATTTTGTCGAATTACATGCGGGGATCAACGATCAGGATGAAATTGGCCTGATGCTGAGCCGCCACAATTGACCGTGGCACGATGCAGACGAATTTTTGTTGTGCCGAATCATATATTGACGGCACGAACGTATTGGACCGGATTGTTTTTGTGTCCAGCGCGACCAATCGGTTGCAGAAATCCCCGGCATTCAAAGGGCCACTATTGAGGAAGGTTCAGCCTTGCGGCGGCGGAGCAGTCAGCAGGGCCAGCTGGGCGGCATCGAGATAGCACCATTCACCTTCTTCCAGCCCAAGCGATTCCAGCGTCAGGAGACCGATTGCCGAGCGTTGCAGGGCGCTGCAATGATTTCCGGTAGCCGCCAGCATGCGCTTGACCTGATGGTATTTCCCTTGTTCCAGCACGATTTCAACGCGGTGCGTATCCAGCGTGCGGCAACTCACTGCTGCTAGCGGGGCGGGTTCGTCATGGAGTTGCACGCCGGACAGCAATTCCTCGACCAGTTCTGGCGTGACCGGATCATGCGTAGTGGCAATGTAGATTTTCGGAACATGCCGTTTCGGGGACGACTGGGCATGAATGAAGGGGCCTTCGTCAGACATCAGCAAGAGGCCGGTGGTGTCATGATCGAGACGGCCAATCGGTTGAACGTCGCGCCAGGTGAATTGTTCCGGTAGCAGTGTCAACACGCCGGGATGGTGGCTGGTTTTTCTGGAGCATTCGAA
>Ga0172380_10006857_pt1 | contig 13051 bp, 12 predicted proteins | sample Leawe162metaG_FD_119747 | JGI IMG/M metagenome (GOLD analysis project Ga0172380, IMG submission 119747) | Leachate microbial communities from a municipal landfill in Southern Ontario, Canada - Leachate well 162 metaG | ecosystem: Engineered > Solid waste > Landfill > Unclassified | place...
AGGCCAGAGCAAGGAGATGATGGAGCGGCTCAAGAAACTGGAGCAGACGGGTCTGCCCCCCAGTCTGACGCCGGGTTTGACGCCCCTGCCACCCCCGCCCCGAACGGCGCCAGCGGTACGTCCTGATTTCGGACCCGACCGGCCCATGGCTAAGCTATCGGATACCGGCCCCCAGCGCTTGCCATTGCCACCGCCCCTGTCGCCACAGGCGCCACAGGTACCACCATTACGCTCCGCGTCATCCAGCCAGACCGGGCCATCGTTGCCACCACCGCCGATCAATACTCCGACACCAGCCCCTGCCGGCATCGTGCGGGTCACCATCGGCGATGGCACGGTCACGCAGGCTGTCAAGGCCGGCATCCTGCCCGGCAAAGGGGCGAACAGTGCGCCGGTGCCCCACGATACCCGCAGCTATATCACCAGCGGCGCCTTCGCCCACGCGATTCTCCTGGGCGGACTCGACGCCCCCACGGGGGGCCAAGCCCAGCACAACCCGCAGCCGGTGCTGCTGCGCCTGGTGGACAACGCCGTGCTGCCCAACCTGTTTCGCGCGAGCATCAAGGAATGTTTCGTGGTCGGTGCCGGTTATGGCGACATCAGTTCGGAACGGGCCTATATCCGCACCGAGTCCCTGTCCTGCGTGACCCGCGACGGCAAGGCCATGGATATTCCGGTGAAGGGCTACGTGGCCGGCGAAGACGGCAAGGCCGGCATGCGCGGACGGCTGGTTTCCAAACAAGGACAGATACTCGCCAACGCGCTGGTCGCGGGAGTGGCCAGCGGCATCGGGCACGCCTTCCAGCAAAGCTCGACCACCACGTCGATATCGCCCCTGGGCGCGACCAGCACGGTGGACGCCGGCAAGCAACTGGGCGCCGGGCTCGGGACCGGCGTCGGACAAGCCCTTGACCGGCTCGCCCAGTACTACATCAGCTTGGCCGAGAAGGTGTTTCCGGTGATCGAGGTGGACGCCGGACGCAGCGTCGACATCGTCATCACTCAGGGAGTGGCATTGCCCGGCCCGCTCGATGCCACCGCCGACGAGCTTGACCCGTTTCCGCAGCTTGCCGACCGAACCCGCCCGCTCAGGAGTAACGATGATGATCCACAGTAGATTGCACAAGGCCAGATGCTTCATCGGCCTCGCCTTCGTCACGGTTTTCCTATCCACACCGGCCCTGCCGGCAGCAGCCGAGACCGGTGCGACCCCGTCTACCGCGCTGGCCGAGCGTTTGCACAGGCTCTATCCGTCCACCCACTTCGGCGCGGTCAATCCAACACCGTGGCCCGGCGTGTTCGAGGTGGTGATGGGCGCCAAGCTCAGCTATGTGGACGCCAGCGGCCAGTTCTTCCTCTTTGGCCACCTCTACGACATGCAGGGACAGCGCGATATCACCGCGGAGCACCAGGACCTATTGGCGCGCATCGACTACGCCAGCCTGCCCCTGAACGATGCACTGAAGGAAGTACGCGGCAGCGGCAAGCGCAACCTGGTGATCTTCAGCGACCCGGACTGCCCCTATTGCCGCCGGCTCGAAGCCACGCTCAAGGGGCTGACCGACATCACCCTCTATACGTTTCTGATGCCGCTCCCATCGCTGCATCCGGCGGCACGCGGGCACGCGATCGCGGTGTGGTGTGCGGCAGACCGGATCCAGGCTTGGCACACGCTGATGGCCGGTGACGAGAAGAGTGCTGAAGAGACCCCGGCGGCCATGACCGCTGCCACGCCCTGCGCCCATCCGGTCGATCGCAACATCGCCCTGGGCGAGCGTCTGGGCATCTCCGGCACGCCGACCCTGGTGGCCGCCGATGGCAGAGCCCTGGCCGGCGCCGGCAGTCTGGCTCAGATCGAGGCCTGGCTGGGTGCGTCCACGGCGAGCGCCGAAGGCCCGACGACGGTGCAGGACCTGGCACGATGAACCGTTGTATTGCCGCACTGCCGCCGGTCATCCTGCTGCTCTTGTCCGGGTGCGCCTCCTCGCTGTCCGGTGTCGGCGGTGAGGGGCACTATGCCTGCCGCGCGCCGGAGGGCGCCCAGTGCACTTCCGTCTCCGGCGTCTATGCCAATTCGGCGCATAGGGTGCCACAGCGCAGCGCAGCGGCTGAAACCCCACGCCTGCTCACACTGGAGAAGCCGGCCGCTGAGCCCGAGGCCGGGGCAAGGTTACGCTCGAATCCGCGCCTGCTGCGGGTCTGGATCGCCCCCTGGGAGGACAGCGACGGCGATCTTCATGAGGCCGAGACGGTTCATATGCTGGTCGATCCCGGCCACTGGCTGATCGAGCACGTGCGGCCGGCGCACCACCGCCGGCCGGACGGCGTAGCGCCGCCCGCAGTCATCGTTCCGTACGCCACGGACGCCGCTGGCGCCAGGCCCGACAGTTCGATCCCGGCCACGGATCGCCTGCCTGCTTCTCCCGCCATGTCATCAGGTGGCGACCGGACCACGCCGGAACACTGAACCATGTTCCGCACGCTGATGAACGACATCGACGCCGCGCTGGCTGCTGCCAAGGTGTCGGACGTGTTTTCCGGAACGGGTGGAATGGCGGCGGAGGCACCGGCCGCATTCTCCCAATGGTTGCCCTACCGCGCCTGGCTGGAGGACCGCCAGGCATTCGTGAACCGCGATTCCATGGGCTTTTGCCTGGAACTGCGGCCCCAGTCTGGCGCCGACGAGGAAATGGCGCGCGTGTTGAGCGCCCTCTATGCGGCGCTACCGCCCGGAACCGGCATCCAGTTCCATCTCTTCGCCAGTCCCACTATCCGCCCGGTGCTGACACGCTACGCTGCCTTGCGCCAGCAGGACACTGGGGTCCCGGAGTTTGACGACCTGGGCCGCGCCGGACGACACGGCAACATCCATCGGGCCATGGCACGCCGCCGCGTGGAACACTATCTGGCCGGCAGCCGGCATTCGCTGTTGCCGGCACAAAGCTATCTGTTCCGAGATTTCAGGCTGGTGGCCAGCATCTCGATTGCCGGCGGGCCTGAGGACTTGGCACGTCTCGACGAACTGCTGCTGGTGAGGGACAGCGCCCGCGCAACACTCTCCGCGGCCGGCTTTCCCTCCCGCGTCTGGACGGCCGCCGATCTCATCAACTGGGTGTCCAGCCTGATGGACCCCCATCGTCTGACGGGTGATGGCCTGCCGCTGGTCTATGACGAGGGTCGAGAACTGCGCGACCAGATGATCGACCGCGCGACACGGATGCGTGTCCGGCGAACCGGCATTGAATTGTTCAACCCCGCTGCTGCCGCGATGGAACTGCGCCTGCTCTCCATCCGCTCCTTCCCGCCGCGCTTCGCCCTGTGGAACATGGGCAGCCTGATCGGCGACCTGTACCAGGGCACGCTTCAGTATCCCTGCCCCTTCATGCTCACCCTCGGCGTCTTCGTGCTCGATCCGGAAGCAACGCGGAACTGGGCCTTCCTCAAGGCGGCGCGGGCCACCACCAACGCCACCAGCTATATGGCCCGCTTCCTCCCCGATATCCAGGAACGCAAGGCGGACTGGGACATCGTGCTCAAATCCATCGATGCCGGCCAGCAACTGGTGGACCTCTACCACCAGGTCGTGCTGTTCGCGCCACCCCAGGACATCACCCGCGCCGAACAGGCGGCCCGCTCGATTTATCGGGCGCGCGGCTTCGAACTGTCGACCGACACGCTGATGATGCCCCAGGCCCTGCTCGGTTCCCTGCCAATGACGCTGTCCGCGCCCTTCCACCGCGATCTGCAGCGCATGCGCCGGGTCACTACCAAGACCTCGGCCAATGCCGTGCATCTGACGCCCCTGATCGCCGAGTGGGCAGGCACCGCCACTCCTGTGCTGTTATTCGGCGGCCGACGCGGACAGGTCATGCGCCTGGACGTTTTCGACAACCCGGCCGGCAACTACAACGTGGCGATCGCCGGCACCTCGGGCTCCGGCAAGTCGCTGCTCCTGAACGAAATCGCCGCCGCCTATCTGGGCAGCGGCGCCCGCGTCTGGATCGTCGACGTTGGGCGCTCCTACGAGAAGGCCTGCCGCAATTTTGGCGGCAGCTTCATCGAATTCAACGAAGATGCGGCCCTGTCGCTCAACCCCTTCACCCAGGTGGTGGACATCGACGACGACATGGAACGGCTGCAACCGCTCCTGGCCCAGATGGTCGCGCCGCGCGAACCGCTCGATGGCTTTCAATACTCCACCCTCGGTGCGGCGATCAAGAAAACCTGGCAAGCGAAGCACAACGCCATGACGGTCTCCGACATCCACGACCTGCTCGCCAGCGGCCGCCTGGACAGCCAGAGCCAGGACGAGGACCGTCGTTTGAAGGACCTCGCCGCCATGCTCCACCCCTACACGCGCGACGGCGCCTACGGCAAGTACTTCGAGAGCCAGTCCACGATCGACTTTTCCAACGACTTCATCGTGCTGGAACTCGAAGAGCTGAAAGCGAAGAAGGACCTGCAGACGGTGGTGCTGCTGATCGTCATGTACCGCATCACGCGCGAAATGTATTTCAGCCGCGAGCAGAAGAAGATCGTCATCATCGACGAAGCCTGGGATCTGCTGTCGGGTGGCGCCACCGCCGAATTCATCGAGGCCGGCTATCGCCGCGCGCGCAAGTACAAGGGCGCCTTCATGTCCGCAACGCAAGGGGTCGACGACTATTACCGCAATCCGGCCGCCAAGGCCGCCCTGGACAATTCGGACTGGATGTTCCTGCTGCGGCAGAAACCCGAATCGATCGAGATGCTGGACAAGCTCGGCCAGCTCAGCATGGACGACGCGATGAAGCGTTTGCTGCAATCGCTGCGCACCGAGCATGGCGCCTACTCGGAGGTCTTCATCCATTCGCCGCTGGGCAACGGCATCGGCCGCCTGATCGTCGATCCCACCAGCCTGCTGCTGTTCAGCAGCCGGGCCGAGGATTTCAACGCCATCCAACAGAAACGCGCCGCCGGCTTGAGCGTCTCCGAAGCCATCGCCGCGGTCCTGGAGGAACGGAGCCGCTCATGAATACCCGCGCCGCCTTGATCCTGGTGCTGGTCAATGCGATGATCGCAGCGCTGATGCTCGTCGTTTATGCCCTCTGGTGGGCACCACCACGGACACCTCGGCTGGCGACTCTCGATGTGGCGGAACTCTATCGCCTGAAGGAGTTCCAGGTCGCCGCGGTCTTGATGAAACACGATGCCAATGAGGCGGAACGCGCTGAGGCCTTGAAACGCGCGGAGAATTTCGGCGTCGAACTCAGCCATCAGATCCAGTCGCTGTCCCAGGAATGCGCCTGTCTGATCCTGGTGCAGGCCGCCGTCGCCTCACCGTCCTCAGCATTGCCCGATCTCACGCCGGCGCTCCGGCGGAAATTGGGACTGTGATTCGCGGACCGGACCATGCGGACCATGCGCACCCTGTTTCTCGAACACACCCTGCGTCGCAGGATCGAAGCCCTCAGCCTGCTGCTTGCCGAATGCCTGCGGCGGCACGCCACCACGATCTCGCTCTCGATGTTGGCCGTGCTGCTGTTTCAAACCCAGCTCGTCATCGCAGTGAACACGACCGGGAGTCTGCCGCAAACGCTGTTTCTGATCCACAAGGGCGAGCGACCCGTACGCGGACAGTACGTCGCCTTCCGCTGGTTGGGCGGCGGACCCTATCCGGCCGGCGTGACTTTCGTGAAGCGGATTGCCGGCGCCGCCGGCGATACCGTCAGCCGCATCGAGCGCGAGTTCCAGGTCAACGGACTGCCGGTCGGCACGGCCAAGACCGTGAGCCGCGAGGGGCTCCCCCTGGCGCTCGGTCCGACCGGCGTGCTGCCGCCCGGCCGCTACTACGTGCAGGCACCTCACCTGGACAGCCTGGACTCGCGCTATGCGCTGACCGGATGGGTAGCCGAGGACCAGATCATCGGACGGGCCTATGCGCTGTTCTAGGCACGCCCGCGCCATCGTTGTTATGACACCAGTCCTGGCACTTGCGCTGGCGATATTTCCACTCTGTCCCCACGCCCAAGACCTCGGCGTGATCGGGCCGGTTTATGCGATCAGTGAGCCCAGCCTGCTCGACGTGATCCTCGCCAAACTGCGCGCGGCAGAAGCTTCCGGGCAACTGGACACACTGCAACGCGAGGCCCGCGCCAAGGTGAGCCGCGACATCCGCGAACCGGCTCCGGTGACCGGCATCATGCGGACCACCCGTCCGCGCAGTTTCTATTACGACCCGAGCATCATCGTTCCCTATGCCATCACCGATGCCGGCGGCAAGGTGATTTTTGCGCCAGGCACCCGGGTAAATCCGCTCGATACCGTATTGCTGACCACGCAACTGCTGTTCATCGACGGGCGCGACCCGGCGCAGGTCGCGCGTGCCCAGATCATCCACGAACAACATCCGGGCCGGCTGAAACTGATCCTCACCGGCGGCTCCTATCTGGATCTGATGCACCGTCTGCACCAGCCGGTGTATTTCGATCAGGCCGGCAGCCTGACCACCAAACTCGGCATCCGCCAGGTGCCGGCCCTGGTCTCCCAGGACGGCAAGCGGCTGCGCATCGATGAATTCCTTTGATCATTTCCTTGCCGTGGTCCTCATGGCCTTGCTGACGCAGGTGGCGTCGCTGGCCCCGGCCTGGGCCGGACCGACCTGCCACGGCCGCTTCATGAATCCGATCACCGACATCTGCTGGAGCTGCGTCTTTCCGCTCACCATTGGCTCGATAACCCTGATGGGCAATGAACAGCAGGACATCGCCAATCCGCCCTCCCCGGTCTGCTATTGCAACAACCCGCCGCGCATCGGAATCTCCATCGGTTTCTGGGAACCGGTGCGTCTGGTCGACGTGACCCGCAGCCCGTTCTGTATGGTGGGGCTGGGCGGTCTGTCGCTGGATCCCGGCGTCGATGTGCCACGCGGGGCCCAGGTGGGCCACGACAGCCAGACCCGGAACAGCTTCTATCAGGTGCACTGGTACGCCAATCCCATCCTCACCTGGCTCGAGGTGCTGCTCGATTTTCCGTGTCTGGAGAAGGGTGCCCTCGACCTGGTGTATCTGACGGAGGTGGATCCGCTCTGGGCCGACGACGAATTGAGCGCGATCATCAATCCGGAAGCCGTTCTGTTCGCCAATCCGGTCGCCCAAGCGGCCTGTGCCGCCGACTGCGTCGCCGCCAGCGCCGGCATGCCGATCGCCAGCCTGTTCTGGTGCGCAGGCTGCCAAGGATCCATCTATCCGATGGACGGTCACGTCGCAGCTCACATCGGCGGTGTTCAGGCCTCCACCCTGCTCACCCAACGCATGGCGGCGAAGATGCACCGCCAGCTCACCACATGGGACGGCGCAGGCGCGGCGGGGCTGTGCGGTTACACCATGGCGCCGATCATGGACAAGACCCACTACAAGATGCAGATGGTCTATCCGGTGGCCAACACTGCCAAGGACGCCGGCCAGTGCTGCCAGCCCTTCGGCCGCAGCACCATGCTCTGGGGCGCCGGCAAGGAATACCCGGTCGCCGGCGAGGATTTCGCGTATCAGATATTTCGGAAAAGGAATTGCTGTGCCGGCGCGTACTGATCGCACGATATTTGCGATGTACACGAGCCTGCTGATCGCCGGCCTGGTGCCGGCGTTCGCCTCTGCCCAGACGCCCCAATGGCCAAGTGCGGCGGATATGGATCGCGCCCTGAAAGCGCGGCCTTTCCCTTCCATCGAGCGGATCGAATCACAGGCGGTGCCCAAGCCTCCCGTGGTCCCCTCCACCATCGTTCCCAGAATTCCCCAAGGGGGCGGCACTGACATCGAGACGTTGGCTCAATCCGCGCTCGCACTTCCGCACAGCCTGACATCACCGATGGCGGCGCCAGCGCAGTTGCGAATTTTCGTCACCCTGTCCATGCCCCAGGCCAGTCTGCGCCAACTGGTCGATCAGGCCAGCCGCGCGGGGGCGGTTCTGGTGCTGCGCGGGCTCAAGGACCAGTCAATGATGCAAACGCTGGCCACGGTACGCGATCTGATCGGCGATCAGCCCCTCGCCTGGCTCATCGATCCGCAGGCCTTCGTGCGCTTTGGCGTGCGGCAGGCGCCGACCTTTGTGCTGGCATTGAACGACATCGGCCCGGCCAGCGCCGAACTTGCCTGCGGATCGGGCCGCCCGGTGCCTGATTCCTTCGTCAGCGTGGCGGGCGATGTGAGTCTCGATTACGCCCTGGAGGCGATCCTGCGTCGCAGGCCCGATGCGGCGGGGCAGATCGATCCCCTGATGAAGCGCTTGCGTGGGTCATGATGATCGCCAGACGCCTGCTCTCGCTGGCCATGCCAGCCCTGGTAGTCAGCATGGCCTTGATGGCCGCCACCGCCCATGCCGATCCCTTGTCCGATGCGTTCGCCCAAGGCAAGGCGCTGGGCAGCGCGGGCAACACCGCCGGGCACGGCCAGGTCACGGCCGGCACGGCGCAAACGACCGTACCCAACTACTCCGCCACGCCGCCCCAGACATCCTATTTCACCAGCCCCGGTTTGGGCACCGCGTCCTCCGCGGTGACTAGCGCATGCGCCGGTGCAAGCGGTACCGGCTACAGCGATCAAGCTTGCGCCGCAGTGAATTTCTCGCAGACAAATCCCTCAGTGCGTCCGAACTTCACGATTGCGCCCAATGATCCGCTGCTCACGGGCGCCAAGACCATCACCGCAAATCCGCAAGCCATCGCCGGAAACATCGCCGGCACCTACAGCGGCTGCACAGTGCAGACGGTGACCCAGAACGACATCTACGAGACGGATATCTGCCACCAGTACCGGGGCATCGACACCACCACTTGCGACAAGGTGCTGATTGTGACCCCAACAATCACGCCGGGCTGCAGCCCGGGGCAATTCCTGACGCGAGTGACAGCGGACCCCTGCCCTGCCTGCATCGACTACCTGGCCTTCGACTTCAGTTGCGGCGCGAACGACTACCTGATGCACGCCTTCACCATAGACAAGTCCTCCGGCGCCGATTACATGGAACTGGGATCCCTGTATGTGCCGGGTACCCTCGGCACCATGATCGGCAAGACGCAGGGGCCGTCGCAGGTCAATGGTTATTTCTGCTACCAGACCTACTACAGCCAGTCCTGCTCAGGCGCCAACTGCTCAATAGGCGCCTGGTTCTACAACCCCTGCCAGGGCACCAGCTACTACGGGGTGAGCACCTTCGCCATGCCCACCACGGTGAGCTTCACCGACACCTGGGACAACCAGTGCGCGGCACTGGAGGCCAGGGCACAATGAGCTCACTCTTCCATCAGAGCAGTCTGTTGGCCCTGCTCCTGCTGGCCGTCGCCTGTGCTCGTGCCGCCGACTGTCAGCTGCAGTCGTCCACCTGCGTCGAAGGTCCGCAGACGCGCAACATCGGCGGCTACCAGGTCTATCGCGATTGCTGGCGCATTACCGAACAGTTCGCTTGCGTCTCCCCGACCATGACCGACGACTGCCAGTCCCTGCGCGATCGCGGTTGCAGCCAGGTCGGCTCCACCTGCATCGGCACGGGGGCGGCGGGGGCCTGCACGATTTATGAACAGACCTGGCAATGCAAGGTGGCGAGCGGCGCCACATCGACCATCACCAACTGCGGTAGCCAGCAGTTCTGTCTGGACGGCAACTGCTTCAACGCCGGCTCGGCACCCGACGCCGATTTCGCCAAGGTGGTGGCCGGCCTTGAAGTCGAGCGCGAGGCAGGCAAGTACATCGACCCGAACTCGCTGGTGGTCTTCCAGGGCTATGACAATCGCTGCCGCAACAAACTCTCCGGTCTGGTCAATTGCTGCAAGGGGGCAGGATCCAGCGGTTCGCTGTTCAGCAACATGAACCTGATCCTCGGCGCGGGCGGTGCGATGGTGGACGCGATCGGATCGAGCTACACCTACGACGCGCTCTACGCATCCGACGCGCCGGACATGGTGATCCAGGGCTTCAATGCCTTGTTCGGTGCCGGCGGCGGCCAGTCTGCACTGGCGGGATTCATCGCCGGCGATGTTTCGGTCGAGACCTTCGTCGAGTATCTGGTGCCGGGTCCCTGGTCAATCGCCATGCTGGTGATCCAGCTCTCCGGCATCCTCTCCTGCGAACAGGCCGAGCAGGTCCTCGCCATGAAGCGCGACAACCGGCTCTGCCATAGCCTGGGTAGCTACTGCTCGGCCAAGCTGCCCATCATCGGCGTCTGCATCGAGACCACGCAATCCTACTGCTGCTTCAACTCGCGCCTGGCCCGCATCCTGAACGAACAGGGGCGCGCCCAACTGGGCCGCGGCTGGGGCAGCGCCCAGAGTCCCAATTGCAGCGGCTTCACGCTCGCCCAACTGCAGTCCCTCGACTTCTCGCGTATGGATCTCTCCGAGTTCTACGCAGAGATCGCGCCGACCCTGCCCAACGCCAGCGCCATCAGCGCACGCGCTCAACAGAAGATCCAGAGCACCTTGGCCCCATGAATTCTCCTCAAACCAATCGGCTTTGCATCGTCACGGCGGCACTGCTGGCAGCCTTATTGTCGTCGTCGGCGGCGGCGGCCGGCCGCGCCGACGCAACGGACCGCCTGCCCGTGTCCGACTTGAGGCAACTCCTGAAACTGGCCATCGAACAGGGTTCGGCCCACGGCGTGATGACGGGGGTCGCGGCGGACTATGCCCGGCGCAAATTCGAGACGGACGCGCCGATCGAAGTTGACATCCGGAAAATCGAGACCTTGCCGCAGCCCGGCTGCAGCCGCCTGGAAGTCACGACGCGGCAAAAAGATGTGCTGGAGAACGGTGCCAATGGTACACGGGGCGTCAAGACTCTGCGCTATCGACTGAGCTACTGCCGTGACGGCCACTTGCTGGAGAGGCCCTAGGCCCATGCGCAAACGCTCCCTTCTCGCCGCGTGCCTGCTGCTATTCGCGCTGATGGAACGGCTGATGGCCGCTGAGGACCTGTCAGCGATGGACAGCGCGGCGGCCCCTGCAGAGCTGGCGAGCTACTGGCTGAGGGGCCGTGAGGGCTGGTTCTGGTATCGGGACCCGCCCACCCCTTTGCGCCCGGCCGTCCCGAATCGCCCGCGCGAACTGGTTGAGTTCGAGGCGATGCAACACCAGCTCGAAGAGCTGAAGCGCATCGCCGTGATGAACCCGAATGACGCGAACCTGCTCGCCTACATGCGCTACCAGCAGCGCATCATGCGCCGCTCCGAAACATTCGCCCAGCGCTGGCAGCGTCTGGTGTGGACCACGCCCGAACTGGACTACGGCTTGAGCGGACGCCCGACCAATACCATGGCGGCCGGGGTCTACGACGAACAGTTGCAGCGGCGCCAGGCCCGGGCGATCCAGGGACTGGCGGCGAACCATGGCTTGATCTTCATCTTTCGCGGAGACTGCCCCTATTGCCACCGCTTCGCGCCCATCCTCAAGCGCTTCGAGGAGGAATACGGCATCCGCGTGTTCCCGGTCAGCCTCGATGGCCAGGGCCTGCCGGAATATCCGCAGCCGCAATCCGACAACGGCATCGCCGCGCGGCTCAACGCCACCGTGGTGCCGGCGCTCTACCTCACGGCACCGGCCACGCGGGAAATCCAGCCGGTGGGCTTCGGCCTGATGGCGGGCACCGAACTCGTCGAACGCATCGCGGCACTGGCAACGGCGCCGGGCGAAGCCGCCTTCTGAAAGAGGAGTACCCATGAAGATCCGAACAAAGCGATTCATGGCAAGCCTGTTGGCGGTCGCCCTGGCCCTGTCCTCCGCCGTGGCCCGGCCAGCCGACCTCAACACCGAGATGCAGGCGATGTTCAACGATCTGGGGACGCTGGGCAACGTCACCGCGCCCGGCGCATTCCGCGGCCAGGCCATGAACCTCTACACCGGCGGCAGTCTGATGATGCGCGCTCCCGGGAAAAATTATTCGCTGCTCAATACGCAACTGCCCAGCCTCAAGGCCGGCTGCGGCGGCATCGATCTATTCGGCGGTTCCTTCTCCTTCATCAACAAAACCCAGTTCGTCGCCCTCTTGCAGAATATCGGTGCGAATGCAGTGGGCTATGCCTTCAAGCTGGCGCTGCAGTCGATATCCCCGGACATCGACAAGCTGCTCACCGAGTTGCAGGACCAGATCAACAAGATCAACAGCATGAACATCAACTCCTGCGAGGCAGCCCAGTCCCTGGTCAACGGCGCCGTCGGCGAATACGACAACTCGATCATGAGCGGCTGCGCCAACATCTCCCAGTACCTGGGAAGCGTCAGTGACCGCGTCGACGGTCGGGTCACTTGCGCCAGCAACGCCCCGGCCGTGCTCAAGAACGCCGCCGCGTCCGCCGACCCCAATGTGCGCAATGTGAGCTTCGTGCAGGGTAACGTGGTCTGGATCGCCTTGAATCAGGTTGGCGGCGGCATCAGCAGGCAGGAGAAGGAATTCATCATGAGCGTTATCGGCACGGTGATCCTCACTCCGCCGAAGGACGACGGCAGCGGCGCCAGCCCGCACTATGTCGAGCCGACCATCGTCGGACTGCGCGATCTGCTGCTGGGCAGCTCCGACTCGGCCACCGCTGGCAAGGTGGACAGCACGGTCTATGTCTGCGACGAGCCGAGCGATTGCCTCAACCCGACCCCCACCACGATCTCGGCGAAACCCTTCAGCCAGCTGGTCGCCGATCGGCTGCAAGAGATGTCCAACAACATCGCCAACCGCAGCCCACAGAGCAGCGCCGACATCGGCTTCATCAACAACACCTCGGAGCCGGTCTACAAGATGCTAGCGGTGGCCAACGCGGTGCCCAACTCCGGCACCGCCGAGACGCTGATCGAGACCTATAGGGACGTGATCGCCCTCGACTATGCCGAAACTTTTCTCACACGCACTATCCGGCAGGCCCAGGCCGCGCTGTCACAAAGCCTGAAGCGCAATGGGATCGAACAAGGCTATGTGCAGACCTTGCAGAAGAACGCCCAGGAAGCCCAGCGCCAGCTCCTGATGGAAAAGCAAACCGCCTACGCCAAACTGCGTTCGGTCTCGTCCATGACCCAGGACCTGCAAACCCTGGAACG
>Ga0172380_10006858_pt1 | contig 13050 bp, 11 predicted proteins | sample Leawe162metaG_FD_119747 | JGI IMG/M metagenome (GOLD analysis project Ga0172380, IMG submission 119747) | Leachate microbial communities from a municipal landfill in Southern Ontario, Canada - Leachate well 162 metaG | ecosystem: Engineered > Solid waste > Landfill > Unclassified | place...
ACGTCGAGGAAATGCAACCACTGACTGAAGACAATCACTGTGCGTCCAAGCCCGCGAAGTTTGCTCTTGAAATGAATGCGGGTTGGTTCAAGGCCAAGGGAACGACTGTGGGCAGCAGTGTCATCGGCATTGACAAGGCACCGCCGGCACACTAACTCGGCGGCAGTTCTGGGACCTGACGTTCTGGAGCGGGCGCTCTCTTTCGCAAAACAAAGCGCACCGTCATGGCGCCCCCTCGCCGCACCCCCACTGAGGCGCGTTGCTGCGACGTCTCAGGTGAAATTCTTGGACGCGAATGCCCAGTTGACCAGGCTCCAGAAGGCGTCCAGGTATTTCGCCCGAGCGTTGCGATAATCGATGTAGTAGGCGTGTTCCCAGACATCGCAGGTAAGGAGCGGCTTGTCGGCGCCAGTCAGTGGCGTCGCCGCATTGCTGGTGTTGACGATGTCCACCGAACCGTCTGGCTTCTTCACCAGCCAGGTCCAGCCCGATCCGAAATTGCCTACAGCAGAAGCCTGGAAGGCCTTCTTGAAGTCATCGAAAGAGCCCCACTTCTTGTTGATTGCTTCGGCCAAGGCGCCGCCAGGCGCTCCACCGCCGCTCGGCTTGAGACCATTCCAGTAGAAGCTGTGGTTCCATACTTGGGCCGCATTGTTGAATATGCCCCCGGAAGACTTCTTGACGATATCTTCGAGCGTGGTGTTCTCGAACTCACCGCCCTTAATCAGGTTGTTGAGATTGGTGACGTAGGTCTGATGGTGCTTGCCATAATGGAACTCCAGCGTCTCCTTGGAGATGTGCGGAGCCAATACGTCCATGGCGTAGGGTAGTGGCGGTAAGCTGTGTTCCATCTAAGTTCTCCTCTAAGCGATAAACACGAAAAGCCGACTGGTTCAGTAGGTAATCGTCCCGCTGGCAATTTCTATGTTAGGTAAGCAGCTATTACAGAGCATCATTGCCTCATTCAAGCTTAGCCTAATTCGTCGATGCTCGCATTTGCCCATCCCGAGGCGAAGCGCAGGTCCACTATGTCGCCTGCGGCGAGCTGGCTGCTGTTGCTTACTAAACCGCCTTGGCTGCTGCGGACGATGCTGTAGCCGCGCTCGAGAGTCGCCTGCGGACTGAGTTGGGCCAAGGCGGCGGCGACTTCGCCTAGACGGCGATGCCGTACGCCTGCGTTATCGCGCCAGGCCGCGGCCAGTCTCTGCGACGCTAGGGCCAGGCGCGCAGCGCCTAGTGCCGTCGCCGGCCGTTGTCGTGCCAGGCGCAGGCTCAGCCCCTCAGTCAGAATGGCCTTCTGCCGCAGGCGCTTGGCCAGCGCAGCGAACAACCGCGTCGCCATATGGGCGAGACCTTCACGATTGCGTTCCAGGCGTGCGCGCGGATGGGCCAGGCGATGCGAGAGCAGGTCCACTCGCTGCATTCCCGCTTCAAGTTGGATTCGCAGGGCTCCGCGCAGGCCGTTGCGCAGGACGGACAGTTGTTGCGCCGCGCTGAACCAGCCAGCGCTGACCAGTTCGGCCGCCGCGGTCGGCGTCGCCGCGCGTTGGTCCGCTGCGAAATCGGCAATGGTAATATCGGTCTCGTGGCCGACACCGCAGACGACGGGGATCGGACTCGCGGCAATGGCGCGCGCCACAATTTCCTCATTGAACGCCCACAGGTCTTCGACGCTGCCGCCGCCGCGAACGAGAATGAGGACATCGACGGCGTCTCCGCCGTCCTGTCTGCCTGCCGCAGAAATCGCGAACGCGATCTTTTCGGCGGCACCTTCCCCTTGCACCGGCACTGCAAACAGCGTGGTCGGTATGTGTGGCGCGCGCCGCCGCAGCGCGCTGATAACATCTTGCAGCGCCGCCGCCTGGGCCGAGGTGACTATCCCCAGGTGGCGAGGAAAGCGCGGCAGGGGACGTTTTCTCTCCGCTGCAAAAAGACCCTCGTGCTCCAATCTGTCGCGCAAGCGGGCGTAGGCTTCGTAGCGCGCGCCGATCCCGGCGCGGCGTATGGCCTCGACATTAAGCTGAAAGTCGCCGCGCGCCTCGAACAGGCTCACCAGTGCCTGGACTTCAACCTGCTGTCCGTTCTCCAACTGCCACGGCAACAATTGAGCGCGATTCCGAAACATAACGCAGCGCACTTGTGCGCTCTCGTCCTTTAGCGAGAAATAGACGTGACCCGACGCGGCGCGGGCAAGGTTCGATATTTCGCCAGCTACCCAGAGCAAGGGAAAATTGCGCTGCAGGATCTCCCGCGCGCTGCGGTTGAGCGCCGAAACGGTGACGACCTGAGGCAACGCCGGGCGCTCCATAGGGGCTTGACAAACGAGAAATGCGATGGCTGATTCTAGCGGAATTTACAAGTCCGCTTCTGCTATCGGCCACCGGGAGCGCAATCCCGCGTACTATATACATCGTCGTTTATAAGTATCTGATAACTAAGTATTTTAATAAAAGCTTCATTTTGTAGCTGTCTAGAGAAAACGCTGACGGGGAGCCGGTTTAAGGAACCCATCCCCATCCAATCCACAAGTTTATCCACAGATATTGTGGATAAATACCGTTGCAAAAAAATGACAGGTGAGCAGAGATGGAGGCACTTGCCCGGGGCTGCTCGGAACGAATTCCGGTACCCTATGTACTCACAAAAGTCTGCGCGCCTCATGTCTGAAAACTCGCTCAGCGTTGTTCCTCACCACCTGCATTCACAGGCCCTGATCGGAATTTTTCGGGAGGTACTCGAGACAAGTCTGATCGAGCGTGGCGCCAAACAAGGCATCGATTTGCTCGGCCCGGCAGACGAGTTCTGGCGCAAGGTGGTAATTACGGACTTGCTGCGCATGGCCGAGGCGGGCAATTTGCAGGCGCAGGCGGAACTCGCTTGGCGCTTCTCTATCGGCGAGGGCATCGCCAAGTCTCATGTGCAGGCGGTGCGCTGGGCTGGCAGGAGTGCGGAGCGCGCCTGCGCCGCGGGCGAAGCGGTACTCGGCTGGTTGATCTACAACGGATTTGGCCTGCTCAAGGACCACGGCGAGGCGGCACGCCTGTTCGAACGCGCCGCCGCCCAGGACGACCTGCGCGGCGTCACGTGGTTCGCACTCTGCCTGTTGCGCGGCCACGGGGTAGCGGCGGACGTAGGGAGGGCTGTTGCTCTGCTGCGCGCTGCCGCCGGCCGCGGGGGCCGCCTGGCCCAATATTGGCTGGGACGCATATGCTATTTCGGGCAAGGCCTGCCTCGCGATTTTGCAGGCGCCGCCCGCTGGCTGCGGCTGGCGGCGAAGCAAGGACATCTGCGCGCTGCTGATCTCCTGGCCCGCTGCCATTTCTTCGGTCGCGGCGTCGACGAGGATCGGGGCCAAGCCGCGCGCCTGTGGCGATCGGCGGCCGAGGCAGGCAACCCTGCGGCGATGTATAGCCTGGGCATGTGCCTCTATGCCGGCGAGGGTACGGCCCAGGACTACAGCGAGGCGGTGGCCTGGTTTCGCGCCGCGGCCCGAAAGGGCGTCTGTGGCGCCATGTTTCTGCTCGGCCAATGCTACAACTACGGCTATGGGGTGACGCGCGATCCGCAGGCCGGACTCGGCTGGTACCAGCGTGCCGCGACTTGCGGCAACCGCGAGGCGGATTTTGAACTCGGCGAATGGCACGCCTTCGGTCGCGGCGGTACGCCGCCGGACATCGAAGTGGCGATACGCTGTTATCGGGCCGCGGCACGCAAAGGGCAGGTGCGCGCGCAAATCAAGCTCGGACATTGTTACCGCCATGGCGACGGTGTGGCCGAGAACAAGCAGCTTGCCGTGGCGTGGTATCGCAGGGCCGCACAGACTGGCGATGCGGCAGCGTTGGTCTGGTTGGGGGAATGCTATGAACACGGGGAAGGGGTTGGCCGCGATCCGCTGGCCGCCGTCGAGCATTATCGCACTGCCGCCGCCAGCGGCGATGTCCATGCGCAAGCAGAGCTCGGCCGCTGCTATTTGCACGGAACCGGCGTGCGCCCCAATCTGCAACGCGGCGAAGCTCTGCTTCGAGCGGCAGCAGACGGCGGTTGGCCTACTGCGTTGGGCGAACTGGAGCGCTTCTATTTCGTCCGTGCGGAAAAATACTTTCGCGGCGAGGGTATCGCCCCCGACGCGCGGCGCGCGCTAGAGTTCTATCGCAAGGCTGGAGAATTGGGCCACCTTCGCGCCGCCTTCACGCTCGGCGAGTGTTACCGAAACGGCATAGGTACCGAGAGGAATCTTAGCGAGGCGGTGCTCTGGTACCGCAAAGCGGCGCGCCTGTTCGTGGCGAAAATTGCGCTTGCCGACATGAGCTATTTCGGTCAGGGCGTGGTGCGCAATTATCGTGAGGCGCTGCGCTGGTATCAGCAGGCGGTGGAGCAACACCAGGATGGTTATGCCATCTACAGCGTTGGCTTTTGCCTGTTGCACGGTCAAGGCGTCGCGCGGGATGTGAGTGCTGCTATGCGCTGGCTGCGCCGCGCGGCCCTTCTCGGCGAGGCCAACGCTCAATATGAACTCGGCTGCGCTTATTACCGCGGGCAGGGGGTGAAGCGCAGCCTACGCCTGGCGATGAAGTGGCTGCGCAGCGCGGCGCGACTCGGCAACGCAGAAGCGGCGGCCTTTCTCGAGCGGGTCGAGTGCGGCCACCGTCTCAACTGACCGTATCTAGTCTGTCTCCAATTGCACCCGCCGCTCCTCGGCGGCGCGGAGCTGCGCGTCGAGTTTGTCCGCCATCTCCTGGAGCAGATCGCGGCCGCTCTGGCGCGCCAGTTTGGCGGCAATGAAGAGTTCGTAAAGGCGAGAGGCGAGCAGGGTGTTGAGCTCTGCTTCGACGTCCGCGAGTTGCCTTTGAAGAGCCGCCACGTCGCGCGCACTCGCGTTCAATGGACGCATCTCAGATGCCGGGGCTCCCTCCTGCCATTGCGCCAGTATGTCGCGCAGCGCCATGGTGTCGCTGTTGCGGTAAGCACGGTTGGCTTCGCTCATCAACGCGGTGCGCCAAGCGCGATCGGCCTCGTCTGCCGCCCGATCAGGGTGAATTTTTTGCGCCAACTGGCGGAATAGCCGCTTGAGATCGGCGGATGGCGCAAACGGCTTCTCTATATCGTCGAATTTGGTAAAACGGCTCTGCTCGTTCGCCGAGCGCTTGGCTCTGGCCTGCGCTTCTTCCGCCTTGCTCTTGACCGGCTCGTCTTGCGGCGCCATCTCGGCGAGCAACCAAGCGATGCGCGCCTCTATCCTGTCGAGTTCGGTGAGGCGCAAGCCGACAAGCTGAGCATAGCGGCGGGTGAATGTGGCGAGTTCGGCCTGAACCGTGGCCAACTCCAGTTCCAGTTCGGAGAGCTGTTGCGCCAGGACTTTCTGTTCGGCGAGCAACCGCGCTTCGGCATCGTTCACAGCCAGGGCGAGGTTTGCGCTGAAACCCTCTGTTCGCCCGCTGAGCAAGAGGCAATCTCTGCCGCGTGCCAGCAGTGGGGGAATGGCTGCGGCCATGCGCTCGGGCCAGACTAGGACCAAAAGGTCGCGCTGCTGACCGCGCGTTGCCTGAGCTTGTGTCAACGGCAGCAAGCAGGCCGGGAACAGCATTTCCACATCTGGGGTGTGCGGCTCGTTGCCGGCGCACCAGGCGAGCGCCGCCTCCCAGTATTGCCTATGCTGCTCAAGCCTCAAGCGTTGTTCCTCCCAGACTTCCGCACAACTGCTCTCGCCGCCGCGGGCTACGCGGCTCTTGAGCAAGGATAGCGTCGCGCGCAAGGCGATTCGCGACGCGAAGCCGGGTTGCGGCAGGACCAGGCAGAGCGGACGCAGCGCCAGGTCCAGGGCATTCGAGAGGGGTGGTAACAAGTCGTCATCGGGGACGACGATGAGCACCGTCTGTCGCGCTTTCAGGCCGGCAGCGACCAATTCGGCCAGGGCGTCTACCAGGAGTTCCTCGTTGGCGGGAATCTGTTCCTGCAGCGGTGCTGAGGCGGTGCCTTGAGTCCAGTGTGTGCGCCAAGCTGCGGCGATGGCTTGGGCATCCTGGGGCGTCGGCGTCGGCATGGAGGCGATTGTAGCCGAAGGCGCGGCGTCGCCTGTCGTGCCCGGCGGCTTAGCCCGCCTTGCCGAAAGCATGGGCGCACGCTAAAGTGCGGGCTTATTCAGTTCCTCCTGGGGGTTCTTGTGTTCGCTATCATCCTCGCTGCCGGGTGGCCGATCTGGCCTCTGTTGCTTACCTCCATCATTGCCGTGGCGCTGATCATTGAGCGCGCAGCGACGCTGCGCCGGAACAAGGTTCTGCCCAGCGGTTTGCTCGCCAGCGTCATTGGCGACCATCGCCAAGGAGGAGTGAACGAGGAGATACTACGGCGGCTGGACGCTCACTCTCCCCTAGGACGCGTGCTGGCCGCGGGTATGCGCAACGTCGCCACGTCGCGCGAGGTCATGCGCGAGGCGATCGAGGAAGCCGGGCGCGGGGTGGCGTACGAGCTGGGACGGTATCTGACCACTCTCGGCACGATCGCTTCGATCAGCCCATTGATGGGCCTGTTCGGCACCGTGGTGGGCATGATCGAGATCTTCGGTTCACCGACCTCTTCCGGCAATAACCCGCAGGCCCTGGCACATGGTATTTCGGTGGCGCTCTACAACACAGCCTTCGGCTTGGTCATCGCCGTGCCGAGCATGATCTTCTACCGCCATTTCCGCGCCTCCGTCGATGGTTTAGTGACGGAAATGGAACTTCAGGCGGTGAAGCTGGTGGAAGTGGTGCACGGCGAGCGCAGTTAGCTCGGGCGCATATCATGAACTTCCAGCGCGGACGCAGGCAGGAGGACCCGGAGATCAATCTGATTCCGATGATCGACGTGCTGCTGGTGATCCTCATCTTTCTGATGATCACCACCACCTATTCCAAGTACGCGGGCCTCGAGATCAATCTGCCCACCGCCGACGCGCAGCAGGCGGCTGAGCAGCCGAACGAGATCAGCGTCGTGGTCAGCGTCCAGGGCGACGTGATGGTCAACAAGAGCCCCGTCGGCGCCCGCGATGTTGAGTCCATTTCCCTGGCCTTGCGCCGGGCCGCAGGTGCAGCCAAGGATCCCATGCTGATCATCAGCGCGGACGCCAAGGCAACGCACCAGAGCGTCATCGACGTGATGCAGGCAGCGCAGCTTGCAGGCCTGTCGCGCATCTCCTTCGCCACTCAGCACTCCGGTAACTGAGCGGGTCTGCTCTCCCGCCGCACTGCCATGAAGCTGAGCGCACAGTTGCAGCGTGCCTGGATGGAGCGTGGCGTTGCGGCTCGTTGCCTACTGCCGCTGGCAGCGGTCTTCGCGGCGCTGGTAGCAGTGCGCCGCGGCCTGTACCGTCGAGCCTGGCTGCGCAGCGAGCGCCTGCCCGTACCCGTTGTCGTCGTCGGCAGCATAACAGTCGGTGGCAGCGGCAAGACGCCGCTTACCCTCTGGCTGGTCGATGCCTTGCGCCGCCACGGGCTCAGCCCGGGCATCGTCAGCCGCGGTCACGGCGGCGCCGGCAAGGTGTGCGAGGTCGGCGCCAACAGCGAAGCCACCCTAGTCGGTGACGAGCCGTTGTTGCTCAAGCGGCGAGCGCAGGTTCCCGTCTTCGTCGGCCGCGACCGCGTCGCAGCCGCACGAGCTCTTCTGGGGGCGCATCCGGATTGCCAACTGATCGTCTCCGACGACGGTTTGCAGCACTACCGCTTGCACCGCGACATGGAGATCGCCGTGGTGGACAGGCGCGGCCTGATGAACGGCTGGCGGCTGCCGGCGGGCCCGCTGCGTGAACCTCGGGTGCGGCTGCACGAGGTGGATGCGCTGGTGATCAACGCCGATCGACTCGGCGAACCAGACCGCGGGCAGCGACCGCCACGCTTCACCATGCATCTGCTAGGCTCAAGCTTTTATTCGCTCGGGCAGCCGCAACGCGTTTGCCGCGCCGCCGATCTCGCCGGGCAGCGCCTCGCGGCCCTCGCCGGTATTGGCGAGCCACGGCGCTTCTTCGACCACTTGGAGAGCCTCGGACTCGCCTGCCCGAGCCACCCGTTTCCCGACCATCACCTGTTCACTGCCGGGGATCTGGCCGGCATCGACGCTGACGCCCTGGTGATGACCGAGAAGGACGCGGTAAAATGCGCCGGCCTGACGGATCGCCCGGTATGGGTGTTGCCCGTCAGCGCCGAGGTCGAACCCGATCTCGCCAGCCTGGTAGTGGAGACTCTCTATGGACATTCGCCTGCTTGAAATTCTTGTCTGCCCCGTCTGCAAAGGCGGTCTGGACTACCGCAAGACGCAAGGAGAGTTGGTTTGCAGCGCCTGTCGGCTCGCCTATCCGATCAAGGACGATATACCGGTGATGCTGGAGGAAGAGGCGAGGCAGATCCCGGCTGCGGAAGCCTGATTCGGAAGCACGTAGTGTCCTTCCACATCGTCATCCCAGCGCGCTATGGGTCGAGTCGTTTGCCGGCCAAGGCGCTTGCCGACCTCGGCGGCAAGCCGATGATCGTGCGTGTTGCCGAGCTCGCGCAACGCGTGGGTTGCGATCGCGGCGACATCTGGATCGCCACCGATCACCGGGAAATCCTCGAGGTGGTCGAGCATCATGGCTACCAGGCCGTGATGACCCGCGATGATCACGCGAGCGGCACCGATCGCATTGCCGAGGTCGCTGAACGTCTGGCGTGGCGCGACGAGGAGATCGTAGTCAACCTCCAGGGAGACGAACCTTTGATCGATCCGGCGCTGGTGAGCGCTGTCGCCGCCGCGCTGGATCAGGACCAGGGAGCGGCGATCGCGACCGCCAGCTGCGCCATCGCCGATGCAGCGGACTTCTTCAATCCCAACGTGGTGAAAGTGGTGACGGGTGTCGACAAGCGTGCGCTGTATTTCTCCCGCGCGCCGATACCCTGGCACCGAGATGGTTTCGCAGCCAGCCGCGCCACGCTGCCAACCGACCTGCTGGCGCGGCGGCACATCGGCCTATACGCCTACCGTGCCGCTTTCCTGCGGCGATACCGGGCTTTGCCGCCGGCACCGCTAGAGCGCCACGAATCCCTAGAGCAATTGCGCGCGCTATGGCACGGTTACGCGATTAGCGTTGTCGACTGCGCCGAGGCGCCGGCGACGGGTGTCGATACTGAGGAGGATCTGGCGCGCGTGCGACAGATTTTTGTGCGCCGCGCTGAGAGCCAAGGATAAAATGCGAGACCGCGTCTGGCTAACGTCGGTTTTATAGGCCGAGGGGAAACGCCCCTGGCCTATTTTGTCGACTTGTGCATCGGTTGCGCGGGTTTCACGCCTTCTCGCTCAAGATACAACCAGGGATTGGATACGACATGCGTTTGATACTTCTCGGACCACCCGGCGCGGGCAAGGGCACGCAGGCCGGTTTCATCACGGCGCACTACGATATTCCGCAGATTTCCACGGGCGATATGTTGCGCGCCGCGATACGCGCCGGCACCCCTCTCGGTCTGGCGGCAAAAAAGGTGATGGATGCAGGGCAACTGGTCTCCGACGACATCATCATCGGGCTGGTGAGCGACCGCCTGCATCAGCCCGATTGTGCCAAAGGCTATCTGCTCGACGGTTTCCCGCGCACCCTGGGTCAGGCCGAGGCACTCAAGTCGGCCGGTGTGCGCATCGACCGCGTCCTGGAGATCGACGTCGAGGACGGCGAAATCGTCACCCGCATGAGCGGACGCCGCGTTCATCCCGCCTCTGGCCGCACATATCATGTAAAATTCAACCGGCCCAAGGTTCCCGGCAAGGACGATGTCACCGGCGAACCGCTGATCCAGCGTGAAGACGACATGGCGGAAACGGTGATGAAGCGCCTCGAGGTCTACCGCGCCCAAACGCTGCCGCTGGTCGCTTATTACAGAAAATGGGCGGCAAGCGGCGACGCCAACGCGCCGAAATGCGTCAAGGTGGCCGGCGCCGGTACGGTCGAAGACATCCGCAACAGTGTGTTCCTTGCACTAGGCTGAGAGAGATCGTTTGATGGTCCAGCGTAATGCCTTTTATGCGCAGTCCGGCGGTGTGACAGCCGTCATCAACGCCTCGGCAAGTGGCGTCATCGAGGTGGCGCGCGCGCATCCCGAGCGTATCGGCAAGGTTTACGCCGGCCGCAACGGCATCATCGGCGCGCTGACCGAAGACTTGATCGATACTTCTTGTGAGACGGCCGCGGACATCGCCCGGCTGCGCTATACGCCCTCCGGAGCCTTTGGCTCTTGTCGCTACAAGTTGAAGAGCCTCGATACGCATCGCGCGCAATACGAGCGCCTGATCGAAGTATTCCGCGCGCACGACATCGGATATTTCTTCTACAACGGCGGCGGCGATTCGGCTGATACCTGCCTCAAGGTGTCGCAATTGTCCGAGGCCATGGCCTATCCCATCGTTGCGGTGCACGTTCCCAAGACCGTGGACAATGATTTGCCGCTCACCGACTGCTGCCCGGGTTTCGGCTCGGTCGCCAAGTATGTCGCGGTCTCGATGCGCGAGGCGGGCTATGACGTTGCCTCCATGGCCAAGACCTCGACCAAGGTCTTCGTCCTGGAGGTGATGGGCCGCCACGCCGGATGGATCACCGCCGCCTGTGGCCTCGCTGCGGAGCAGGAGGGCGAGGCACCGCACATCCTGCTCTTTCCCGAGATTGCTTTCGACGCTGAGGCTTTCCTCGCCCGCGTCAAGGAATGCGTCGAGCGCTATGGCTATTGCGCCATCGCCGTATCCGAGGGCTTGCACGGGGCCGGCGGAAAGTTTCTGGCAGAGGCCGGTAGTGTCGACGCCTTCGGCCACGCGCAGTTGGGCGGCGTCGGGCCCACCATCGCGCAACTCGTCAAAGAGCGCCACGGCTATAAATACCATTGGGCGGTTGCCGACTATTTGCAGCGGGCTGCCCGGCACATCGCCTCGCGCACCGACGTCGAGCAGGCGGTTGCCGTCGGGCGTGCTGCGGTCGAACTCGCGCTGGCTGGCAGGAATGCGGTGATGGCCAGCATCGTGCGCCTCGCCGACCGGCCCTATCGCTGGGAGGTCGGCTCTGTAGAATTGAAGCATGTCGCCAACGTCGAGAAGAAGATGCCGCGCGACTTCATTTCTCCCGACGGTTTTGGCATCACCGCGGCTTGCCGGACTTACCTGGCGCCGCTGATAGAGGGAGAAGACTATCCGCCGTACCGCAACGGGCTTCCCGACTATGTGCGGTTGAAGAATGTGGCGGTGGCCAAGAAGCTGCCCGGATATGCGATCTGAGGCGGGAAATGTGACGTGCCGGCACGCGGGTTCTCGCGCGCTGGCGGGTATGGGGGGGTGGCGTTCGCCATCAAAAAAATGATGACCAAGGAGCTATAAATGTCTGGAGGACTATTGTTTGCGCTGATTTGCGCCGTTCTGGCAATCGCTTATGGCGCTATATCGAGCAGGTGGATTCTGGCGCAACCGGCCGGCAATGAGCGCATGCAAGAGATTGCCAGCGCCATCCAGCAGGGTGCCCAGGCCTATTTGAGCCGGCAGTACAGGACCATCGCCATCGTCGGCGTCATACTGTTCGTGATCATCGGTGTTGTGCCGGCGCTGGGTTGGTCGACAGCCATCGGCTTCCTGATCGGTGCGGTGCTCTCCGGAGCCACTGGATTCATCGGCATGAACGTCTCGGTTCGCGCCAATGTGCGTACGGCAGAGGCGGCCCGCCACGGCCTGGCACCGGCGCTCAATGTCGCCTTCAAGGGTGGCGCCATCACCGGCATGCTGGTGGTCGGACTCGGCCTGCTCGGCGTCGCCGGCTACTACGCCTATCTGAAGAGCGTCGCCGGCGTCGATGCCGATATCTCCCATGTCATCCATCCCCTGATCGGTCTTGGCTTCGGCTCCTCGCTGATTTCCATATTCGCGCGACTGGGCGGCGGCATCTTCACCAAGGGTGCGGACGTGGGTGCTGACCTCGTCGGCAAGGTCGAAGCAGGCATTCCTGAGGACGACCCGCGCAACCCGGCGGTGATCGCCGACAACGTCGGCGATAACGTCGGCGACTGCGCCGGCATGGCCGCCGACCTGTTCGAGACCTACGCCGTGACCATCGTCGCCACCATGCTCCTCGGTTCGTTGCTGGCCGCGAAGGCCAGCGTCGAAGCGGCCGTGCTCTTCCCGCTAGTACTCGGCGGCTTCTCCATCATCGCCTCCATCATCGGCGTGCAGTTCGTAAGAGCGCGCGAAGGTGGCAAGATCATGAACGCCCTCTATCGCGGTCTTCTCGTCTCGGGCGTGCTGGCCCTGATCGCCTTTTATTTCATCACCCCCTGGATAGTCGGCGCCGGCCTCACCATGCTCGATGGCAAGCTTCTCTCGGCCAACGCGCTGTATGGCTCGGCGGTGATCGGTCTGGTGCTGACCGGCCTGATGGTGTTCATCACCGAGTACTACACGGGCACCGATTTCGCGCCGGTCAAGCACATCGCGCAAGCCTCGACCACCGGACACGGCACCAACATCATCGCCGGGCTCGGCGTTTCGATGCGCTCCACGGCTTGGCCGGTGCTGTCGGTGTGTCTGGCGATCTGGTCCGCCTACACGATCGGTGGTCTCTTCGGCATCGCCATCGCCGCGGTATCCATGCTCTCCATGTCCGGCATCATCGTCGCGCTCGATGCCTACGGACCGATCACCGACAACGCTGGCGGCATCGCCGAAATGTCCGAGTTGCCGGCCTCGGTGCGCGCCGTCACCGACCCACTGGACGCCGTCGGCAATACCACCAAGGCGGTGACCAAGGGCTATGCGATCGGCTCAGCCGCGCTGGCTGCGCTGGTCCTGTTTGCCGATTACACGCACGCGCTGGAATCGGCTGGCAAGGTGTTGAGCTTCGATCTGTCCAACCACCTCGTGATCATCGGCCTGTTCATCGGCGGCCTGGTTCCCTACCTCGTCGGCGCCATGGCGATGGAAGCGGTGGGTCGTGCCGCCGGTTCGGTGGTGGTCGAGGTTCGCCGCCAGTTCAAGGAAATCCCCGGCATCATGGCAGGCACCGCCAAGCCCGATTATTCGCGTGCG
>Ga0172380_10006859_pt1 | contig 13049 bp, 12 predicted proteins | sample Leawe162metaG_FD_119747 | JGI IMG/M metagenome (GOLD analysis project Ga0172380, IMG submission 119747) | Leachate microbial communities from a municipal landfill in Southern Ontario, Canada - Leachate well 162 metaG | ecosystem: Engineered > Solid waste > Landfill > Unclassified | place...
CCTGGGGAAATCTTCTTTGGTGACGGCGACGAAAAAATAGTTTTTATCGTCCCGCCAAAGGACGTTATACTTTGGCTGGTATTTTTTTATAAGTTCAGCTTCCAATATCAAGGCTTCTATTTCAGATCCCGTTTCAATGAATCCGATCTTGGAAACTTTCTTGATGAAAAGATTATCCCTGAAGGAAGGCTGGGAAAAATGGCTTTGCGCCCTGCTTTTGAGGCTTGCGGCTTTTCCTATGTACAAAAATCTCCCTTCTTTGTCTTTGAAGCAGTAGACTCCGGGAGTTTTGGGAAGTTCTTTTATTTCTCTTATGATGAATTTTTCCATTGATTTCTTTGATCCTGGGTTCTGATATGCTAATATATATCAATAAAATAAATTTGCAAAATAATGGAAAACCAGCAGCCTCTTCCAGGATATTCATTTTTCCTTAAGGAATCCTGGAAAGAATACAAAGCCAGAACTGCCACCTACCTTTTTATTGTAGCACTGCCTTTGGCAGTCAGCCTGTTTTTTAACGGAGCTAGAGAAGTGGCGGAAATGATGTTCCCTTCAGCTTCCGGTTTTCCGCGAATTGATCTTTCAAACTTTTTTTTCTCAGCTCTCGCTTCGGGATGGAGCGGAGCCTCTCTGTTTTTTGCCGTAAAAGAGAGGAAAGAAGGAATAAGCTCCAGAGAAGCTTTTAGAAAAGGATGGCCGAAAATCCTTCCTTTTATTTGGACCGCGTTTCTTGTTGCCGCTGCGGCGGTAGGAGGAATTATTCTTTTTCTGATTCCGGGGATAATCTTTCTAATCTGGTTTTCTTTTTCAACTTGCATTGTAGTGGCAGAGGACAAAAGCGGAATTCCAGCGATGAAAAGAAGCAAGCATCTGGTTGAGGGAAGATGGTGGAATGTTTTTTCCAAAATTATTATGTTCGGCTTGGCTGTTATTCTTTTCATTTTTGCCGCCGGAATCGGCATTTTCCTCCTTTCCGGCCAGTGGATGCCAGATTGGCTTTCAGAAATAATTTCTTTTCTGATAGCTCCCTTTTCTGCGATATATTCCTTCTTGATTTACGAAAAGCTTAGGGATCTCAGTACCAATCATTAATTTTCCGCTTGATTGTAAGTCATCTTGCGGCAGGAATCTGCCGCTTTTTCTTTGCTTGCAACGGGCCTGAAATTGGAGTATAATGAGCGACTATGCAAAACGGTTCTTTCATCAGAATCAGGGGAGCCAAGGTCCATAACTTAAAGAATATAGACGTTGATATCCCTAAAAACAGGCTTGTTGTCATTACTGGACTGTCGGGATCGGGAAAGAGCTCTCTTGCTTTTGACACTCTGTACGCTGAAGGGCAGAGAAGGTACGTTGAGAGCCTGTCCGCTTATGCCAGGCAGTTTTTGGGAGTAATGAGAAAGCCTGATGCAGAAAGAATAGAAGGAATTTCGCCCGCCATTTCAATCGACCAGAGAAAAGGATCCCATAATCCGAGATCCACGGTGGGGACGATAACGGAGATATACGACTATCTTCGGCTTTTGTATGCCAGAATCGGCATTCCTCATTGCCCGGTATGCAAGAAAGCCATATCCTGCCAGACTCCGAGCCAGATAGTAGATCAGATATTGGGCATCCCGGAAGCAGCTCAAGCTTCTCAGCTTCCCATAGAATTGCTGATACTTGGTCCTGTCATTTCAGGAAAGAAAGGAGAGCATCAGGGAATATTGGAGGAAATTCAGAGAGGGGGATTCATCCGAGTGAGGATCGACGGCTTCATTCACAGGATAGAGGAGGCTTTGCAGCTGAAGCTGGATAAGAATAAAAAACACAGCATTGAAGCGGTCGTGGACAGGCTGGAGCTTGGGAAAGAAGCTGACAAGATAAGGCTGGCCGACTCCGTGGAAACAGCTTTGAAGCTCGGAAAAGGAATAATGATCGCCAGCTGCAAAAAAAGCGGCCAAACAAAATCAGAAGATTTTGTTTTCAGCGAAAAGTTCGCTTGCGAAAAATGCGGAATCTCTTTGCCCGAGCTGGAGCCGAGGATATTTTCTTTCAACTCTCCTTTCGGGGCTTGTCCGGCCTGCCAGGGCCTGGGGGTTAAATTGGAAGTTGATCCCGCCTTGGTCATTCCGAACAGCAATCTTTCCATTTCAGAAGGGGCGATATTCCCTTGGGCGCACGCTTCCCATAAGGTAGGAAGGCAGGGATATTTCTGGTGGAAGCTTTCCGAGCTGGCTTCAGAGCACAAATTTTCCCTTGAGGATCCAGTCAGCAGCCTTCCAAAGAAAATAATGGATTTGATACTTTACGGCCAAAAAGGAGGATTCGAAGGAGTCATTCCGAACCTTGAGAGAAGGTACAGGGAGACCGATTCTGACTGGACCCGGGAGGAAATAGAGCAGTACATGGTAGAAAAAGTGTGCGAAGTATGCAAAGGAAAAAGGCTGAAGCCCGAGGTGCTGGCCGTCACGGTGGCCGGAAAATCGATAGACCAGCTGACGGAAAAAAGCATAAAAGAATCTTCTGCCTTTTTCCAAAGCCTTTCTTCTCCTCTCTCTGAAGGCATGGATTTAAATCAGCGCAAGATTGCCGGCCCAATATTGAAGGAAATATTGAGCCGCCTCCAATTCCTTGTTGACGTGGGGCTGGATTATCTGTCTTTGGACAGGAAGGCGGGAAGCCTGTCTGGAGGCGAAGAGCAGAGGATAAGGCTGGCCACCCAGATAGGGTCCAGGCTTTCGGGCGTTTTGTACATTTTGGACGAGCCTTCGATCGGCCTCCATTCCAGGGACCAGCTCAGGCTGATACTGACCCTGAAAAAGCTTAGAGATTTAGGGAATACAGTTGTAGTTGTGGAACACGACCCTCAAACCATAATGGCCGCGGACTGGGTGATAGACATAGGGCCGGGAGCGGGAAAAGAAGGAGGAAGGATAATGTTCCAAGGCACGCCAAAGCAGCTTTTGGAATCAAAAACTCTCACTGGAGAGTACCTTTCCGGGAAAAGAAAGGTTTTGATCCAAGCCGCTCCGAAGAAGGAGGTGAAAAAAAGATTCCTCGTGATCAAAAAAGCCCAGGAGCATAATTTAAAAAGCATTGACGTTGCCATTCCTTTGGGAAGGATGGTTTGCGTCACAGGAGTTTCGGGATCGGGCAAAAGCTCCTTGGTCAACGACATCCTGGCCAAAAGCCTGTTAAAGAAGTTTTACAAAGCAAAAGAAGTTCCCGGAAAGCATGAAAAGATAGTCGGCATTGAGAACCTGAACAAGATCGTGCTGGTTGACCAATCTCCCATAGGCAGAACTCCAAGATCTAATCCTGCCACCTATACCGGGCTGTTTTCCTCGGTCAGGGAAATATTTTCAAAAACCAAAGAAGCAAGGGTCAGGGGATACGGCCAGGGCAGATTTTCTTTTAACGTGAAAGGAGGAAGGTGCGAAGCCTGCGAAGGGCAGGGGCAGATAAAAGTTGAGATGTTTTTCCTTCCTGACATGTACGTTGAATGCCAGGAGTGCTCAGGCACCAGGTACAACCGGGAAACTTTGGAAGTGGAGTATAAAGGAAAGAACATAGCTCAGGTTTTGGAAATGACGGTTGCAGAATCTTTGGATTTTTTCAAAAATATTCCTTCGGTTTCAGACAAGCTCAAAATTCTTTCTGAAGTCGGACTGGGATACGTGCATTTGGGACAGCCCGCCCCTTCTCTGTCCGGAGGAGAAGCCCAGAGAATAAAGCTGGCATCCGAGCTTTCCAAAAGAGGGACGGGAAAAGCGCTTTACATCTTAGACGAGCCCACAACCGGCCTCCATTTCGACGACGTCAAAAAATTGGTTTCCGTGCTTAGGAGCCTGACTGACAAGGGGAACACCGTGCTGGTGATAGAGCACAATCTGGACGTCATCAAAAATGCGGACTGGATAATAGACTTGGGCCCCGAAGGAGGGGATCTGGGAGGATATATAGTAGCTGAAGGCACGCCCAAAGAAGTGAGCATGAGCAAAAAAAGCTATACCGGCAAGTTTCTTAAAGAAGAAAAGTGACGTTTCTTGACAAGAAACGAAATCAAGGAGTAAGATGGGATTAGCACTCCTTTTAACTTTAAAAGAGAGAAGGTCGCTTAAAAAAATATTATCATTGAGATATAAAGACACAAGCACTTTCTTTGAAGTGTTTTTATATCCTAAACGCATATGAAAAAAATAAAACCATTGTCAGACCATGTTCTGATAGAGCCGATTCCCCAGGAGGAAAAGACAAAGGCCGGGATTCTGCTTCCCGAAACGGCGGAGAAAGAAAGGCCCGAACAGGGAAAAGTCATTTCGGTCGGACCGGGAAAGAAGACTTCCGCCGGAAAAATAATACCTTTGGAAGTGAAAGAAGGGGACATAGTCCTGTTCACGAAATACGGGCCGTCTGAGATAAAAATCGACGAGAAAGAATACTTGATAGCGAAGCAAGAAGACATTCTTGCGGTCTTAGAGAAATAAAAACTATGGCAAAACAAATACTTTATTCAGAGTCAGCAAGAAAAAAACTGAAGGCGGGAGTGGACAAGCTTGCCAACGCGGTCAAGGTTACCTTGGGGCCCAAAGGCAGGAATGTCGTTTTGGACAAGGGATACGGCTCTCCCACCATAACTAACGACGGAGTGACGATAGCCAAGGAAATAGAGCTTGAAGACAAGACGGAGAATCTTGGAGCTGAAATAGTGAAAGAGGTTGCCGAAAAAGCCAATGAAGCCGCCGGAGACGGAACCACCACTGCCGTTGTCTTGGCCCAGGCGATAATAACGGAAGGATTGAAGAACGTGGCAGCCGGAGCCAATCCTCTGGCCTTGAGGCGGGGGATAGAAAAAGCGACAGCCTTGGTCAAGGAATCTCTTAAGAAGCAGTCAAAGCCGGTGAAAGGAAAAGAAGAGATGGCGCAGGTCGCCACAATTTCAGCCGAAGACGAAGAGCTGGGAAGCCTGATAGCGGAAGTCGTTGAGGAAGTCGGAAAGGACGGAGTCATTACAGTAGAAGAGTCTCACACATTCGGAATACAGAAAGAAGTGGTCAAGGGGCTGCAGTTCGACAGAGGATACGTTTCCCATTACATGGTAACCGATGCTGAAAGGATGGAATCGGTTTTTGAAGATCCTTATATATTAATAACCGATAGGAAGATATCGGCTTTGAGCGAGCTTCTGCCGGTTTTGGAAAAAGTGGCCCAGGCGGGCAAAAAGGAAATGGTCATTATCGCAGACGACGTTGACGGAGAGGCTTTAGCCACACTGGTGGTCAACAAGCTCAGGGGGACCTTCAACACTTTGGCCATAAAAGCCCCGGGATTCGGGGACAGGAGAAAGGAGACGCTTGAAGACATAGCAATCGTCACCGGAGGAGAAGTCATTTCTGAAGAAACAGGAACCAAGCTTGAAAGCGTTGAACTAAATTCTTTGGGCACGGCCCGAAAGGTCATTTCCACCAAGGAAAATACGACCATAGTCGAAGGAAAAGGGGACAAAAACAAGATTGAAGCCAGGATAAGCCAGTTGAAAACCCAAATAAAGAACGTCACTTCCGACTTTGACAAAGAAAAGCTCCAGGAAAGGCTCGGCAAGCTGGTCGGAGGAGTGGCGGTCATCAAGGTTGGAGCCGCCACGGAAATAGAACAAAAAGCCAAGCAGCACAAGACTGAAGACGCCCTTTCAGCAACCAGAGCCGCTGTTGAGGAAGGAATAGTCGCCGGAGGAGGCGTAGCTCTTTTCAGGTCGGCTCTATCTCTTTCCGATCTTAAAATGGAAGCTGAAGAAAAGACAGGAGCGAATATCTTGAAAAGGGCCTTGGAAGAGCCCATAAGGCAGATAGCCTTTAACGCCGGAGTGGACGGATCCGTGGTGATAGAAAAAATCAAAGACAAGGGAGAAGGATTCGGATTCAACGCTTTGAAGGGAGAATACGAAGACCTGATAGAATCCGGAGTGGTTGACCCGACAAAAGTGGTGAGGTCCGCTTTGGAGAATGCGGTTTCAGCGGCCGTCATGATGCTGACGACGGAAGCCGTAGTTGTTGAAATTCCAGAAAAGGAAGACAAGAATAAAATGCCACAGATGCCAGAGTACTAAAGGAGAAACGGATCCGCCCCGGAAAACCGGGGCGGATTTTTTAATCTGTTTTCCGCAATTCCCTCGGATGATATACTAAAAAAATACATGTTTTTGTTTGAAAAACAAAAATCATTTACTTTACTTGAGCTTTTGGTCGTTATCACCATAATAGGGATTTTAACTTCCATTGTGGTAGTTTCCATGTCTGGTTCCACGGATTCGGCCACCATTGCTAAAGGAAAGGCCTACGCTCAGCAGGTGCATGCGTTACTTGGAGCTAATGCAGTAGGAATATGGAATTTTGACGAAGGAGTGAATAATACGTGTTACGATGTTTCAGGATATAACAATAATGGAACAATATATGGAACCGATTATACTTTGAGTCCAATTGATGGGTATGCCTTAAATTTCAATGGAAGTAGCGATTATGTTTTAGTAAATGATCTAACTTATAATAACGTGGCAGAATGGTCTCTTTCTGTATGGGGGAAAAAGACATCTTATGTTCAATATCAATCACTTTATTCAGACTATAATTCTTCACAAAGAAATATTATATGCGGATATGAATCATCAGAAGGAATAATGACATTCTATACTGGCAGTGGAGGGTCGACTATTGCTACAAATATAGCTAATGTTTGGACAACAGATGAATGGATTCACTGGGTTTTTGTTTTTAAAGGGGGAGAACATATAAGAATATATAAAAATAGCATAATGATCAAAGAAAGAATTGATAATATTCCAGTGTCTATAGCCGCAACTCATACTAGCAGATATTTTGGAAGATATTCAAGTATTTATTTTTCTGGTCTTATTGATGAAGCTCGTATCTATACCGAAGCTCTCTCTACCACCGAAATTCAAAAACACTATGTCCAAGGATTGAATAAGCTATTGGCCAACCAAGCCATAACCCAAACAGAATACAACCAAAGAATGGAAGAGCTTAATCAATCCTTAGTTTCTAATCTATGAAGCCTTATCAGAAAGCATTTACCTTGTTGGAATTATTGGTAGTTATCACCATTATAGGCATTTTAGCCTCTATCGTGGTTGTTTCCATGTCAGACTCCACGGATTCAGCTGAAATAGCCAAAAGAAAGTCTTACGCTCAGCAGACACACGCTTTATTAGGTCATGAAGCCGTGCTGGATCTTAATTTTAATGAGAATGACTACGACACTTGCCCTGACGGAAAAGACGCCTGCGATGCTTCTGGGTACAACAACAACGGGACAATATATAACGACGGAGCAGCATATGTTTCGAGCCCTGTCGACGGATATGCTTTGAGCTTTAATGGAACGAGCGATTATATAAATCTTGGGAATCCTGCCAGTCTCAAGATTACAGGGGATTTGACTTTTTCATCTTGGCTGAAACCAACCACAGTAGCTCCGACATATCAGGGCATTCTGCCCGATCTGGGTTCGGGAGCGATAGACCGTAATTTTCAAACATACTTGCAAGGCTCACGCATGTATTTTGCTCATGGCAACGGAACAGGAAGTTGGTCATATCAGACCGCGACGGGCGTAGTCATAGCCGATGAGATGCATTTTTACGTTTGGGTTGTGAATGGGACAAGCTTATCTTTTTGGAAAGACGGAACTAAGATTGGCGCTACTGTTGCTATGAGCAATGCTGTCGTCGTTCCTGCCGGTGCAGGAGACAAACATATCGGAGGACGCCTTACTTCAGAAATGTTTTCGGGCATCATAGAAGACGTCCGCATTTATTCAGAAGCCCTTCCCTCCACCGAAATCCAGAAACACTATGTCCAAGGATTGGAAAAGCTTTTATCTAACCAAGACATCACTAAAGCAGAATATGACCGAAGGATGGAGGAATTTAATAGATCTTTAGCTTTAAAAAGGTTTTGACATCTTCTGGCAACCGAAGCTGCCAATTCTTTTTTTGGAATTGGTTAATATAAAAAATATGGCTATTGCGAATATTATCAGAAATAAATTTTTTTTAATTTCCATTCTTGGAGCCTCAATTTTGAGTGCATCATTCCTTCAAATATTTTTGGAAGAAAATCGTCTTAATTCTAATGAAACAGCGGTGAATAAGCCGGTTGCAGACCAAAATGATTCACCAGTGGAATTGGATGATGAGCAAAATGCGATCAACGACCCAGGCGAAGTTTATGCGCAGTTTGCAGTAGAATCATTCTTTATCGATCCTCCCGGCCAGCTATTGCATCATTTTTTAAACATCAATTCAGTGCCTTCGCCAAAGGCAGTGGTTTTCACTCCTGATAACAAAGAAATCTGGGTGACCATGCTTTTGAACAGCAAAAGGGGAGTGAGCGTTTTTAATCCCTTGACCGGTGAAAAAGTGAAAGACATCAATCTAGACGGCGCGGGCGGGGTAGAAATCGTGTTTTCTCAAGACGGTGGCAGAGCCTATGTCAGCCAGATGGAAACGAACAGGGTTTTTGAAATCGATGCAAAAACAAAAGAAATTCTTCGCATTTTCGACACAAAAGGAGCCTGGACAAAAGTCCTGGAGCTTTCTGAAGACGGAAATACCATTTTTGCTTCAAATTGGTCAGACGATAATATTTCGGAAATCGATCTTCAAAAAGGAATCGTCCGCCGTCTGATACCCACGGTTAAAACCCCGAGAGGGCTTTATGTCACAAAAGACAATGCCACTTTATACGTAGCCGGTTTCGGAAATGGAGAGATTGGAAAAATAGATTTAAAAACGGGCGCGAGCAAGATTATTTATAAAGACGGAGGAGCAATGCGTCACATCGTGGCCGACGAAGAAAAAGGCGTACTTTACGTCTCAGACATGGGCAAGAATTCAATTTTGAAGATTTCATTAAGCGATGACAAAGTTGAAAAATTCGTTGATACGGACAACAATCCCAATACTATAGAACTCAGTCCGGATAAAAAAATTCTTTTTGTTTCCTGCCGGGGGATAAACGCTTCGGCGGATGAGTATAATATTCCGGGCCCGGAATGGGGATCGGTTCTTCTTTTTGACACTGAGAGCGGCAAAATGCTTGATGCGGTTGTCGGAGGGAACCAGCCGACCGCTCTTGACGTTTCGTCCGACGGAAAAATTCTTGTTTTTTCTGATTTTCTTGACGCGAGGCTGGAAATTTTTGAAGTTCCCTCGTATGACATATTAGAAAATGGAAACGGCGGAAGAAGCGATGTTTATAAAAATGAATTAAAGAAATGAATTTTTGACTGGAGATCGCTTCTAAGGCGATTCTTTGTTAAAATGGAAGAATAAATATGTCTTCCAATAGAGCCTTCACCCTCCTTGAACTCCTGGTGGTTATTACTATCATAGGCATTTTAGCCTCAATTGTGGTGGTTTCCATGTCCGGCTCCACTGACTCAGCTACCATAGCTAAAGGCAAGGCCTATGCCCAGCAGGTACATGCACTTTTAGGTTCAAACGCCGTAGGGGTATGGAATTTTGACGAAGGGACAGGAACTACCTTAATTGATATATCAGGATATGGGAATAACGGAACTCTGAATAAAGGAGCAAATGGAACAGGTTTGGTATGGGTCGATTCGGATATTGAGGGTTCGGCTATTCAATTCGACGGAGTGGATGATTGGATAGATTGCGGCAATGATCCAAGCTTGAGAAATATGGGCAGTGCGGTTACCGTTGAGGCCTGGGCGAAATATAATGGATACGGAGACGACGGCCAAAGCTATTCGGTGATTATAGTAAAAGGTTCGCCGTGGACTTTTTTATTGGAAAATCCAAGCAATAAAATACGATTTCGAATCACTGTTGGCGGTGTTGATTCAAACGCCCAAGATCCAACCGCTCACGAACTGAATAGATGGTATCATTTTGTCGGAACATACGATGGAAGCAATGTAAGAATTTATAAAGATGGAATCCAGGTCGGCATCACTCCGCGGACAGGAGCGATCGCCACAAACGATGTTACGGCCAAGATAGGGACATATACTGGAACAACTTATAATTTTAACGGAATTCTTGATGGAATTCGCATATATGCCGAAGCCCTTCCTGCAACTGGAATCCAGAAGCGCTATGTTCAAGGATTAAATAAGCTTCTCGCTAATCAAGCTATTACCCAAGCAGAATACGACCAAAGAATGAGAGAATTCAGTCAATATTTAGCTTCTATATGAAAAGAAAAGCCTTCACACTATTGGAACTTTTAGTCGTCATCACTATCATTGGGATTCTTTCAAGCATAGTCATAGTTTCCATGTCCGGCTCTACGGATTCTGCCACCATTGCCAAAGGCAAAGCATATTCCCAACAGATTCATGCCCTGCTTGGAGCAAATGCAGCAGGAATATGGAATTTTGACGAAGGAGAAGGAACCACGGCGTATGACATATCAGGATATGGGAATGACGGGAGCATTGAAGGTAATCCTCAGTGGATAGATTCCGGGATTGAAGGGATGGCTCTGTCTTTTGACGGAGACGGAGACAATGTAAATTTGGGGAATATATTGCAGCTCGGCACTAGCGACTGGACTTATTCTTTATGGTTTAAAGGGGTTGATTTCCCTTTGGTTGGCAATTATCTCTTGTCCAAAACAGATAATGGGGGAACGCCATTCAGGATGCTTTTTGGATTCAATAACGTGCAGAAAATAACGTTTGTCTTAACCAGCAGCACCAATGGGCATTATGGGTTTGAAGGAGACGACGCTATATACTGGCCGGTTGATTACAACTGGCATTATATAGTTATAGCCGTGGATAGAAGCAGCTTTATATATTGCTATCTAGATGGAATTTTAATGGGAAAAGAGAATATTTCATCTATAGAGAACCAAAGCTTCTTCTTAAATCGGCCATTTAGAATCGGCAGTTATAACAATCTAACCGATGAATCAGTTTCTTTTTTCAACGGTTTTATTGACGAAGTTCATATTTACTCAGAAGCCCTTCCTGCAACAGAAATCCAAAAGCATTATGTCCAAGGATTAAAGAAGCTACTGTCCAGCCAAGCCATTACAAAAGCAGAGTACGAGCGAAGAACGGGAGAGTTCAATCAGTTTTTGGCTTCTGTAATTTTTTGAAATTTTACCTTAATGCTTGCTTCGTGATAAGATTTAAAAATCTGGCATTATTTCCGCTTTTTGCCGGAATAAAAAAATAATAATTTTTCAGATTTTTAGGCCTATACTAAAAAGAATGGAAAAGATTGATTTTTCAAAAAGAATTTATTTAAGCATAACCGGAGGAAAAAACACTGACTGGCAGTCTAAACTGGAAGAGATCAACCGTTTGAAGATTGATACGGCTGCGGTTTTTCTGGAGCGCTTTAAAAAGCAGCAAAGAGATAATTTTTACCGCCTGCTTTTGAAGTCTTCTGTCAAGACGGTGCCTTTGGTCCATCTCCGTCACGATATGAAGAAGGATGAAATTAAATTCTTCATTAAAAACTTCAAAACGCAATATTTCAACATCCACGAAGAGAGTTTCGGGTCATTGAAGCAGTGGCAAGGCTATTGGAAAAAGCTATATCTGGAGATGAATTTTGACGGCGGAATCGCCAAAAACGTTAAAGTCAGAAAGATAGGAGGATTTTGCGTTGATCTTGCCCATTTGAAATCGGCAATAGCCAGGGGCAGCGAGGAAGCTTATTACGTTTTTCTCAGGAAAAACAAGATAAAATTCGCCTGCAATCATTTAGGCGGATATTCCGCAAAGAAAAGAGAGGACTTGCATTTCATAACCAGTTTAAAGGATTTTGATTATTTAAAGACCTTGCCCAAATATGTCTTCGGGAAAGTCATCGCGATGGAGGTTGAAAACGGCATCAAAGAGCAGATAGAATTCAAAAAATACCTGGTAAGGCTTCTGAATGATCATTTTAAAAATTGATTCAATTATTGTCAGGAAAGAGTCGCCATTCAAGCGATTTTTTGCTAGAATAAACGAAAGGTCGGGATAACATCTAACAAAAAAATGAGAAAAGAAATAATAGAAAAAATAGCATCTTTGATAATAGCCGCTTTCGGGCTTGTTGCGGCTCTTGCTTGGAACGGCGCCATTCAGGCGATCTTCAAGGAAGTTTTCGGAACAGCGGAAGGATTGATTCCGATGCTGGTTTATGCGGTCGTTGTGACCATAGTAGCCGTGGTTATAACGGTTTGGATAGCTAAGATTTCCGGGAAAAAAGAGTAAATCCAGGCTTTGAAATTCAGATCTAAAATTTACTTTATTTCAAGGACGGTTTTTGTTGTTTTTATTTTTCCTTATAAGCTGGCTTCAAAAGAAAAATAAAATATAAATATATGAAAAAAAACGATATTTTAAAAGTTTTAATTGCCATCGCAGTTTCCGAATTGGCGGGGATCATAGGTTCCGTGTTCACCGCTCCGGCCATTCCCGGCTGGTATGAGAGCCTGGTTAAACCAGGTCTTAATCCTCCATCCTGGGTTTTTGCGCCGGTTTGGACAATTCTTTTCGCTCTGATGGGTATTGCCGCCTTTCTTGTCTGGAAAAAAGGAGTGGACCAAAAAAAGGTCAAGATAGCTCTTTCTTTATTCGTCGTTCAGCTTGTTTTGAATACGCTTTGGTCGATAATTTTCTTCGGCTTAAAGAACCCCGGAATGGCGTTCGTAGAGATCATTATTCTTTTAATTGCCATTCTGGCCACTTTTATTGCTTTTTTGAAAGTTTCCAGGCCCGCGGCCCTTCTGCTTTTGCCTTATATCTGCTGGGTTGCGTTCGCTTCCTATCTTAATTTTGCGATTTGGTCCTTGAATGTTTGATGAAATTAAAGCTTTGAGTCCTATCATCTGAAAAAACATGAATGAAAAAATATTATTTTTCTTGCTTATAGCCGTCCTTGTATTCGTCGGAGTCCATTTCTGGGAAAACCCGGAAGAAAAAAGCACGGAAGAATCTATTGTAAGATCCGTGGCAGAGGATTTCGGCAGATCTCTTAAGAATGTTTCTTTGCTTTCCCCCTCCGCGCC
>Ga0172380_10006860_pt1 | contig 13048 bp, 13 predicted proteins | sample Leawe162metaG_FD_119747 | JGI IMG/M metagenome (GOLD analysis project Ga0172380, IMG submission 119747) | Leachate microbial communities from a municipal landfill in Southern Ontario, Canada - Leachate well 162 metaG | ecosystem: Engineered > Solid waste > Landfill > Unclassified | place...
CTGCGATATGTGGCGCGGATGCTGATGTACCGTAGAATGGGTTGTCAAAATAACCCAGTAGTCCGGTTTCTGTATTTACGCCATCGGTTCCGGTGATATTGGGGACTTGCCTTTGCTCATACGACGGGAAATATATAGTACCAGGTCCGCATGAGCTGTAGCTTTCAAGTGTCTCTGGTGTGGCTGCGTCAACGGCTGCTGTAGACAGCACTTCCTCTACCGCTGCATGACCTATTACGCTATCGTTGGTGGTATTGTATTGCAGAAGGGAAGGGCAGGAATATACCTTATAGTCCAACACTATTGAAGAGGGATCGCTAACCAGGCTGTACTCAAGCACTACGAGACTAGCATTGAAGATAGTACTACCTGTGTCATTAATATAAGTGAAATATTCCAATGGGGAGGTATAGCTGCCGTCTGATTGGTCATTCGTTGAATGTGCATAATCTATTGCGCCTGATTTATTGAGCAACCAGAAATCGAAATCATCCGTGGAACTGTTACTCACCTTGTTGGTCCATTGCAGTACTGCTATTATGCTTGAGCCATTAGGTATGGTAAAATTGTTACTCCAGTCAGGAGGAAATCCTGGATAGTTGTAATCATGTGCATATGGATAGCCCCCAAGCGTACACGCAGACTGATTATATGGGGAACTGTAATGTCTTAGCCTTTCGTTTCCTGCAGAGGCCACATAGATACCCCCGGCGTTAACAAAGTTGCTTGCTCTCTGGGCTATGGGTCCATCTTCGAATTTAGGCTCATCAGAACATGTAATGTCATCGACTATGATATTGCAGCCGGCAGATTCAAGGGCGCCGATTCCAACAATCATATCTGAGCTGGAAGATGGACTATAGAAAGCCAGATTTGCTCCAGGGGCCAGGTCATGGATTATCTCCAGCATTGCTGTGCCTTCGCTACCGTTACCAGCTTTTAATACTTGGACATCTGAAGGCAGATCGCCGGAAGCCACTGAAGCAGACAAATTGTCTATGCCATCTGACATTACACCGATCTTAGAACCGCTGCCATTAATGCCAAAAGTGCTGCGTGCCAGATCGGCTGTAAGTACTGAATCGCCTTCGGATGTAACAGAACCTGTATTGTAAATCGGGTATCCGGGTGTGCCCACATGCTTAATAAAATCGATGTCAGCAATAGTCTCCACTGCATCGTACGGCAGGCTGCCTTCTATTATTCCATATTCCGGCAGGGTAATTTGAACATCCATACCAAGATCTTTTAACTGGTTAATTTGCTCGTCGGATATACTATCAGATACGGTTAGCTTAACTTCCAGCATACCTTCGTTGCTTATCTTAAACACGGATGTGGAGAAGTTTTGAAAGGAAAATTTTTGCTGTGCGGAAGTCTGTTCACGGATCTCCTGGACTTGTTCTAAGAGGTTCCAATCGATTTTGCGTTGCGTGGGAGTGAGAGATTGTTTCTGCTGGAATATTTCTGCGATTTGGCTGCTTAGATCGACATCAATAGTTTGGCTTTCATTGAGGGCATTAGTTTCGTCAGAGGAGGCTTGCCGGGGGCTATACGAAATACCAAATAAAACTATGAGTATTGTGAGAACAATTGCTAATATTTTGTAAGTAGTATTACGTCGTATATATTTTCTCATACTAGATACCTATGCCAAAGGTGTATATGCTATAGCATACTGCATTCATAGCAGTCAATCATGTTCAACCCTAATAGAAGTGTCTGATAAACCGCTAGAGTAAATAATTTGAGAACGCGGGTATACTATCAGGAAGAACCCGGCAGCTATACTCCGCTTCATATCTGAACCTCTCTGGAGGGCTCTCTCAAAAATATTGTAACATACACGGGCATACAAAAGGCTCAAACCTAACCGGTCTAGTGCTGGCTTATAATTATCACATCTAATACGCTAACTTTATCAAGTATCATTTTATCACTTGCAAGTATTACAGCTGTTACTGGAATATTATATCATTATTACTAATATTCATCAATATTATACTATATTAGACCAAAAGTCGTAACATTAATATACATTAGTTCAGGTAATTATTAGTATGTATATTAATAACAGAACGTTCTTGACATTGCAATAGACAATGGAATATTCTCAACTTAGTTAATGTGTAAGGAGCTGATAGGTGCTTTCAGGTGATGATCGTATAAGGTATGGGAGGCAGATTATATATCCTGGCTTTGGGGATTCTGGGCAGGATAAGCTCAAAGATGCTCATGTATTGGTCGTTGGGGTGGGAGGTCTGGGTTGTGCCGCATCAATGTACTTAACATATGCCGGCATCGGTCATATTACTATAGTTGATGATGACTCTGTTGAACTTTCGAATTTAAACAGACAGATGCTTCACTGGGAGAGGGATATCGGGAAGAAGAAGGCGGTATCCGCTGCAGGTAAACTCCGCAATATCAATAGCGGCATTAAAATTACTGCTCTCTGTAAAAAGGTTACGGAAGATAATGCTGATCAGATAATCAGTGGGGTTGATGTTGTTATAGACGGGCTTGATAACTACAAAACAAGGTTTGTGCTGAATGCGGCGTGTGTAAGACAGCGAGTGCCCTTTATTCATGCCGGTGTAAATGGGCTATTAGGTCAGATAACTACCATTATTCCCGGTAAGACACCTTGCCTTGCTTGCATTTACTCTACTCCGCCGATTTCGAAAGGGACTATTCCGGTTTTCGGTGTCACTCCAGCTTTAATAGCTTCACTTCAAGCCATGGAAGCGACCAAGCTGATTGCCGGGTTTGGAGAGACGCTTCAAGGCAGAATGTTATATTTTAATGGTGAGACTATGGAATTTGCATATGATGATTTGGTGAAGAATCCTAAGTGCAGTGTTTGTGGGACCGGCAGGCGGAATTTCAAGAGGAGTCGAAAATGAGCGTTAAAGTGCTTATTCCATCGCTTCTTCATAAATATACCGATAATAAGGAAGTGGTTGAGGTAGAGGGTACTACTGTGAATGATTGTATCGATGCCTTAAAAAATAGATATCCTGAGCTTGAGAGATGGCTCTATAGAAGCGGTAAAGTGGCTACTTATGTGCATATCGGCGTGAATAATAAAAAGGCCTCCATTAACGATCGGGTTGCAGATGGTGACGAAATAAAAGTAATGTTGGCGACGGGTGGTGGGTAGTGCTGGCGGTCGTCGGGGCTATCAAATTTATACAGTCTCATATTTATAGGTGCGTCTTACATGATGATAGATGAGCTTCTAAAGGGCTTTCATGTGGTAGCTGTCGTTGGCCTTTCATCTAACAATGAACGGCCTAGCTATGGCGTATCTGCCTATCTCAAAAAGCATGGATATAAAATCATACCTGTGAATCCGAACGAGGATCAGATTCTGGGGGAGCGCTGTTATCCTTCATTAGCATCGATTGATGGGCAGGTTGATATTGTGGACATATTCCGCCGTTCCGAGGAGGTAGATACTATTGTCGATGAGGCAATAAGAATAAAAGCCAAGGTGGTGTGGATGCAGGAGGGTGTGGTGAACGCAGAGGCTGCTAAGAAGGCTCGTGACGCAGGGCTCGAAGTTATAATGGATATGTGTATGATGAAAGAACATCGCAGGATGACGAAAAAGCATAAATGAAACAGGAGGATGTGTATGCCGAAGACGAATGATAATGTTCAAGCTGCTTTCGCCGGGGAAAGTCAGGCCAGCCGCAAATATATCTACTTCGCTGAGAAAGCGGACGCGGAGGGGTTGAAACAAGTGGCACGGCTGTTTCGTGCCGCCGCTGAGGCGGAGACGGTACATGCCCGCAATCATTTGAGGGTGGCTGATGGCATTAAATCCACAAAGGAAAATCTGGCGGCGGCTATCAGCGGTGAGCATCATGAATTTACCGAGATGTATCCGGGTTTTATAAAGCAGGCGGATGCAGAGGGAAAGAGCCAAGCCAAGCGCAGCTTTGATATGGCTAACCAGGTGGAGAAGATTCACCACGGCCTTTTCCAGGATGCTCTTGATAAAGTTAATCAGGGCAAGACTATAGCCGAAAAGCCGATCTTCGTGTGCCAGGTGTGCGGCAATACCGTAGAGGGCGCGGCTCCAGACAAATGCTCTGTATGTGGCGCTCCCGCGAAGATGTTCAAGAAGGTGGAGTAGCTATTCTAAGTCGCTGAATATTTCCAGAATCTCATCTGTGTTGAGGAAAGCGCCTTTCCTTATGTGATGAATGACTCCATCCTTATCGATGATGATATTCGTCGGAGTGGGGCCGATGTTATATGCTGTCGTTACCGATTCATCGCTGTCAAGCGCAACGGGTAGGCTAAATCCATAGGAGTCGACGGTTTGTCTAACTCTATAGTTGCTTTCACCTATATCGATGTTAATGAATTCAACATCATCCCCTAATGTCTCGTATGCTTCTTCCAGAGAAGACATTTGAAAAATACAAGCGTAGCATCCCGTTGTCCAGAAAATCAACATAACCGGTTTGCCTTGGAGCTCTGAGAGTGTGACTTGTCCGCCGTCGAGTGTTGATAGCGTGAAGTCTGGTGCGTTGTCACCAACCTGTGATCCTACGGGAACAACGCAACCGATGATACATGTAAACAATGATATCGTCGCAAGTATAGTCAAGGTGAGTTTTAGTCCGCAGTTCTTTTTAGTCATGGCAACTCTTTAAGTCATTCAAATAGAATATGTGATAATATTTGCCAGCATCAGGCTCCCGATTACAATCAGTAATATACTACTTATAATTGATATTGATGTCGAGTGTCGCCTGAACCATCTTAGGACAGGCAACGCGCTTCCCAGTGCTAATCCTACGGCTATGAAGGGCAAACCGAGCCCCAGCGAGTATACAGTAAGGAGCAAAGCCCCCTTGGACGCTGTTTGTGAGTTCGCTGCCATTGTCAATATCAGGCCCAGTGTGCCGTAGGCGCAGGTGCCTATGCCTACAGAAAAAACAGCTCCCATTAATGCCGAACGTAAGTATCCTACTTTGCCCCAGAGAGGTCGGCTTAGATGCGTTTCGAAATTGAGTTTCGGTATCTTTAGTGCGGCCAGCAGATAAATTCCGAATACGATTAAAATCGCGCCGCCGATTATCCTCAGGATATCGTTAGGAATAAACATGCCAAAGAGTCCGATCGAAGCTCCTAATATAATGTAGATGAGGGAGAACCCGATGACGAAGCTGATAGTATGTATGAAAATGGTACGACGTTTGGCTTCAACTGATAAGGAGACTACACCGCCTATATTAGCAATGTAAATTGGCACTAATGGCAGCACGCAAGGGGAGATAAATGCTGCAATCCCTGCTCCGAAGGCGATTGGATAAGATACTTCAGTCATAGGGATACAATACTATATAGGTAGATTGAATCGGCTCGATAATTAATATCTATGGAGGCTAAGCGAGAATATTAGGCCTTCTTTTGTTTACCTCGCTCGCTTAGTTTGATACGTCGTCCGCTCTTCTCTTCGCCCAGGCGCTTCTGGCCCTCTTCGTGCAATCGCTGCCCGAAGATGATCGCGTTCATGTTTTCCTCTTTATATTTCTTGGGCAGAACCGAGCGGATGTCGCTCTCGGGGGCAGTAATATCTGCCAGCACCATCAGACGTCCGAGCGCTATCATATATCCGAACAACTCCTTGCCGAATATCTCAGTACCAAGCTCGCTGAAAGGTATTTCTTCGTTTGTGGGGGGGATATCCTCCAATTTAAGAGATTTTCCTTCCTCAATGCCGAGTCCTGTTTGGTAAACGACTGTTTTTGCATGAAGGTCTTCGGCTTTGTCGGATAGCTTAAGCAGGATATCAGCCTCGTCAATTACGGGGTTGTCAATCGGTTTCTTATCGTAAACGAGATGTGCTAAGCTTAGGCCGCCTCTGACGGCAGAGTCGTAATCGTATAATAGACTGACTTCAAATCCCAGGTTGGCAAGCAATTGGGCTAGCGTAAGAGATATGACTCTTACACCCTGGCCGCCTTCTCCGGAAACGATTATCTTCTTCATACATAATCCTTCTTTAGCTCTGGCGTATTATTCCGATTTCATCCGGTTCCAGGCTGTCTTTACCGCGAGGCGCTTTTTTGTAGGTTCTCTTATATAACTGTAGCATTTCCCATGCGGAGTTATATCCTATCCTGCGTCCGTTATTCTCTATACATTGCGACATAATTTCAACGAAAGCGAAGCCGGGCCATTCTATGGCTTCCCTTATGCATTTCTGCATGTGTATTTGATGATAGGATGTAGTTCTGGCATAGAAGTATTTGGCAGCGCTTTTTATCAAGTTCTGGAGGATAATAGGATTTCTTATTGCGCCGCTGGGTGTGCTCACGGTTCTGGTGCCGAGCGGGGTTGTTGGGCCAGCCTGGCCTCCGGTTAGGCCGTATATCTGGTTGTTATTGCATATGACAGTAATATTTGCATTGCGTCTGGCTGCATGGATGAGATGGTTGCCGCCAATACTGGAAAGATCGCCGTCACCGGATACGACGATAACTTTCAGGTTGGGATTAACCGTCTTTATCGCTTCGGCCATGGGCAGGGTGCGCCCATGCAAAGTATATACAGTATCAATATTGACATAACCAGAAAGTCTGCCAGTGCAGCCTATGCCCGTAACTATTGTTGAATTGGTATGATCCAGTCCCAGCTGATCCATCGATTTGGTTAACTGGATAAGTATCTGACCAATGCCGCAACCGGGACACCACTTGGTGGGGAATCGGTCCAGTCTGATTAAGTCCTTATACATTGATAACCTCCCGGTCCAGCTTATCCTTCAAACCTTGTATTGCCTCGACAAGGGAAATCTTACCTCCGAGCAATGGTATACGTATGATATCTCTTTTTAACTCGCATTCAACCATGCTGGCGTATTGACCGTCATTTGCTTCGATTACTACTATGTTTTTGTAGTCCTTCGCGTATTTTTGCAGCTCATCGCTCAGAATCGGGATGATTCGTATCGGGCGGAATATGGCGAAGGACGATTTCAGTGGAGCTATAACTCTCGATGTGATGCCATAGGCGATGAGTAGCGTGTCGCTCTTTTTATTGCCGTAGAATTCGAAATGTGCATAGCGCTTCGCTATTTTTGTATGTCTGGCCTTTACCTTATCATGCCATCGTCTGAATGCTGCTGCATCTACTGTGCGCGGGCTCAGGTTTTCGTCATGGGTTAATCCGGTGAAAGTTCTGTTACCGGAGCCCAAAGGTGGAATGATGCGCGGGACTACTTCTATCTCAATTGTATCCAGGTCGACCACTTCGTACAGATGGCTGAGAAATGCATCACCAAGGAATATGACGGGAGAGAGGGATTCCTCAGCGGCATTGAAGGCGGTGACAGCGTGGCGGTAGCATTCTTCTACCGAATTAGGATAGAAGACCAGGGGATAGTAGTCCCCGCTGCTGCCGTATTTCGTTTGTAGAATATCGTGTTGAGAGGGCCTGGTCGGCATGCCTGTCGCCGGCCCGACGCGCATTACGTTCATATATACTGCAGGCACCTCAAGCTGATGGCCATAACCGATTGTTTCCTGCATCAGGCTGAAACCGGGACCGGATGTCGCTGTAAATGCCTTGGCTCCAGCCAGTGAAGCTCCGATGACCGCATTAGCGGCTGCCATCTCGTCCTCGCTCTGAATGAATTTAAAATTTGGGTTCTTGGCGTTGAGCTCAGCGGCCTGTATCAGAATTTCAGTTGATGGTGTTATGGGATAGCCGGCAAAAAAGGTTGCGCCGGCTTTGACAGCGCCGAGGAACGTAGCTTCATTGCCGTTAATCAGCTTTTTCATTTTTTTGCTCCTGCAATGGTTGCCCGATTACTTCTATTGCCAGATCCGGGCACTGCCGTTCGCAGAGTCCGCATCGTATGCAGCGGTCTGCTATCTCAACTACTCCATCTGATGTTATTTCAAGGGCTTGCTGTGTACAGGCCTCAACGCAGATGAAGCAGAGTTTACACCATGTTGCGTTCCAGCGGACGCTGGGATAGTCGATAAATTTGGGACCTGTTTTAATCATTTTCATTCCCTCGCAATTGGTTGAAAATCGTTCTTAAATAATGTTTTTTGCAACGAGCTTACATTTTATCATAAACCATTTATCAAGTCTAACATCTCAAAGGCGTTTAAAGAATATAGAATTGATAAAATGATAGCAAGTTCTCTTGAAGATATGATATGTTATATAAAATCGTAGGCTTCCTCATGATTAGACGAGGAAGCCTACGTATACAGCAAACGTTTGAATTGTTAGTGAGTCTGGTAATATTTTAGCACTATCGGTGCTACATTGTATGCAGATTGGACCGCTTGGTGTGTTCCAACGCCGTCGCCGCCTGCATCGTCACCGACGTAGAATAGGCCCTGTACCGGCGCCTTGGGTGACGGCTTGTTCTTACCGCACTGGCCAACTATCTGTCCCAGGCCTATGCATTCGCCTCCGCATCCTGGTAACGCGCTGTCGCGGGTCATTCGGCTGACGTCTGCGGTTGTGTAATCCTCCCGTCGTACTACATGCCCCTTCAACGCAGGATAGAACTTAAATAGCTGTTCCTCGAATGCGTCAAGGATCTTCTTCATATCCTTCATCTTGGGATCGGGCGGGCACAGGGTTCCTGTGAGCAATACCTGTTTGCCCTCAGGAGCAATGTTCGGATCGAAGCCCATAGGGTTGAAGACTATCATGAGCATGTCGTCAGAAATCTCCCCGTTCTTCGCTTTCATGTAGCGCTCCATGTTCCACCAGCTGTTGTCCGAGTAGACCACGTAGCAGCAGTCCTCCATCACTACCTTGTCCATGAAGTAGCGGTGTCCGATTAACGCTAACGATGGGACAAGATCCTTGATGCGGTTCACATAGCTCTTATCGAAGTTCTCCTCGCCTACAAGTTTCAGCACGGTCGGCTGGATGCCGGCGTCGCTTACAACTATTGGCGCCTTGAACGTGCCTTTATCTGTGATAACTCCGGTGACCTTGCCATTCTCGACGCTGATTTTCTCTACGCGTGTTTTGAGCTTTAACTCGCCACCGAGTTTCTGGAAGGCTTCGGCCAGGGCCTCACATAGCTTTGCGTAGCCGCCCAGGAAGTAAGCAGAGCCCAACCCTGTTGTAAACTGACGCAGAGTTTTGATCATCTCGGAGGCGGAACATAGGTCTACCTGTACCACGAATAGGATGTTGCATAATACAGCCAGGTAGCTGTATGCACCAGGGGGTATATTATACGGGGTTATGAAATCATGGAATGTAACATCATCCAGGGCATTCACCTGCTCAGGGGTGAAGGTAGAGATGTCTTCAAAGAGTCTATTAACATTGGCGAGTCCCTCGGCATCCTTCATCAGCCTTTCTGGGATCTGCATTGGCGGCACAAGGATGTAGCTTTCATATTTATCGGCGCCGGCGGGCTTATACAGGAATCCGCCGTCTTTAGGAGTCGCCTTTCCCGACATGATAGCAGCAAGGCTTCCTGTTGTAGGGAAGACATCAGACATCGGGGCCTGGGCTCCAACCTCGTTAAGCACTTTTTCGAATACGGTGTTGTAACGCGGCAGTCCCATAACAGGCCACATCTCATAGGTGAAGCCGTCCTTGCTGTAGTTAAGGGATTTACCGCCTACCCGGTCATTTTTCTCAATGAGCAGAGTTTTTACTCCTCTTTTTTGCAGCAGGGCAGCACAGGCGGTTCCTCCCGGACCGGCTCCGACAACGATAACATCAAATTTAGTTCCAGCCATTATCTACCTCCTAGCCAGTATTCTCTCTTTCTGATTTTCCGATATAACACCGGTTGACTATCCATAAGATACAGAGAGCCCGCGCTCAGACGTCCATTTCATCCGCAGCGGGCTCTCTTGATAACTTACACTTCCACTAGTTGTTATTTATAGTATGTGTTCCAGCACTTCTCGACCAGAGGAGTCGGTTTCCACCACTTCTGTATCTTCAGGTCGTCGGCGACCTTGTTGGCAGTGGTCACGCCTGGCCCGTAGGTCACGAAACCGCCGGAGTAGCTGGAGGCTCCGCCGATGTACAGGTTCTTTATCGGGGTAATATGGTTAGAGCACTCGTCATTGGGGCGCTGGTGTCCCATCTGTAGGTTGTCGTATGCGCCCTGCTTGATCGAGCCTTTGACCATGTTCGGGAACTTGTCCTCGATATCGGCGGGGGTGGTCATGTTCGACCACATTACGTTCTTCTTGGTCATGTTGGGAGCGTATTTCTCCAACACCTTACGCTGAACCTCGGCGCGCTCTTCCTTGAACTTCATATTGAGCCATTTATCCTTGCCGCCCTTGAGTTCATAAGGAGCCATCTGCGAGATGAGTCCGGAACATCTGTTCTTCGGCGCCTGATACGGATCATGCACGCTCGGGAAGCAGCAGCTGAAGGCCTCAGGCTGAGGTATCTCGCCGGTCTTCTTAATCATAGAGTCCCAGACCTTCGTCAGATTGGCCTGGTTCTCAAAGCCGAGGACATAGATGAACGCCTTGTTAACATCCGGGTTCTTCTCGGCAGCTTTGAATTTGGGAGGCTCTCTCAAGGCCATGTGCTGGTGGCACAGGCTGTAGTGATCCCACTCCCAGCCTTTGACCTTCTGAATAAAGTCAGGCTTGAGATTTTTCTCTCCGACGAACTTGAGGAATGTAGTGTCGACATCCAGTGTGCTGATGACGGCCTTATCTGCCATATAGGTGTCGCCGTCTGAAAGCTGGATACCTTTGGCTACGCCATTCTCTACTATGATCTTGGATACGGCAGCGTTGGTCAGTATTTCGCAGCCATATTCAAGGCAGAAGCGTGTGAGTGCATTGGACATGCGGTGCGAACCGCCCTGCACCAGGTTGTAGTTCGTGCTGCGATCGAAAAGGATCGGCACCATATAGGTCACACCGGTCATATCGTACTGCAGTCCCCAGTGGCATGAAACCCAGAGGAACAGGGTCCTGACAATATCATGCTCGAAGATGCCGTTTATGAGCTCTTCGGGCGTCATCTCACTGATCTCGTTGATGTCCTTGCCTATCTCAGTCCTTTCCATGCCCATGACGGCGTCCAGGGCCGGTACCGTAGGCAGATATGTCGTCGGTCCCAGGAAGCTCTCCATCATGTTATGGAACCTCTTGACTGTTGTGCGATAGGCGTCGGCATCCTTCTTGGAGAACTTGGCTATCGACTGGCATGTCTTCTCGACATCGGTATAGATGGAAATCGAGTTGCCGTCTGCGAGCGGCATGCAGAACTGGTGTTCGGGGCGTATGTACTTGATTCCATACCGCTTTTCGAACTCGAAGTCCGGGGTCGTCGGTGAGTAGTCCCCCATAAAGTGATAGATAGCATGTGTGTTGTGATAGAAATCGGGCAGGGTTATCTGCTCGGTAGCGAGCCCGCCGCCGATCTCGTTCCTTCTTTCACACACGAGTACCTTGAGCCCCGCTCTGGACAGGTAACAGGCTTCCGTAAGCCCGTTGGGGCCGCCACCGATGATGATTACATCGTATTTCTTTGCCATTTTCCCTCCTTGTATTTCAGGGTTTTTATTTTTTACCTTCCAAAAGTTACATCAACTCAATATCGTGGCAACCAGGATCGACAATCAATTTAGGTTCGGTTAGTTCCTGAACCTCCTTGGGAGTCCATCCTGGAGCAACTTCCTTAAGCACCAGTCCCTTTTTCGTTACTTCTATCACCGCTATGTCGGTAACAAGCAGATCTACACTTTCTATTGCTGTGATGGGATAGGTGCATTGTTTCACTACTCTGGGTTTGCCATCTTTGGTGACATGGTTCATGACAACGATCAGTTTTTTAGCTCCTGTAGCTAAGTCCATGGCACCACCGATAGTGCCTATCTTCCTCTCAGGGACCATGTAGTTTGCCAGGTCGCCTTTTTCCGAGACTTGGAAGCCTCCCATGACGCTGATGTCAAGGTGTCCGCCGCGGATCATGGTGAACGATTCGGCATGGTCGAAGCAACTCATGCCCGGCACGACTCTAACAGTCTGGCCGCCAGCATTGACTAGGTCTTGATCACCTTCTCCAACGTTGGTAATTTCGCCGAAGCCGAGTATGCCGTTCTCGCTCTGGAAAACGACTTCACGTCCAGCCGGGATGTAGTTTGCGGCTAGGACCGGTATACCGATGCCGAGGTTCACGTAGTTACCATCCTGGAATTCCTTGGCCACGCGGAGGGCCATGGTTTCTCTATCAAGTTTAAACTTCTCTGCCATAATGTCCCTCCTTACGCGCTCTTTCTTGCCATGAATCTATCATGGGACTCTTGGGCTTCCTTGCTGATCGCGGCTATATCTTGCTCTATCCATTTCTCCGGTCTCTCGACCACTCGGTCCACATAGATGCCCGGAGTATGTATCTCGTCCGGCTTCAGTTCGCCGAGTTCGACGATCTTGTCTACCTCGACTATGGTCACTTTGGCCGCTCCGGCCATTGTGCCATTGAAGGTCCGCGAGCTGTATTTGTATACCAGATTGCCCCAGCGATCGGCCTTGTGCGCCTTTATCAGGGCGAAGTCCGCCTGAAAGGGAAGCTCCAATAGATACTTCTTGCCGTTGATGGTTTTGACCTCTTTGCCTTTCTCGACAACGGTACCTACGCCTACCGGGGTATAGATACCGCCAAGTCCGGCTTTGGCCGCCCTGATGCGTTCCGCCAGTGTGCCTTGCGGCACCATCTCAAGCTCCACTTCCCCTGCCCGCAGTTTCTTTTCGAAGTTGTTCTGGTATACGGCGCTGACGGGGGCCGAGGCGATGGCCTTCTTTATGCAGTTGTTGCGCACAAGCACGTCCATATCCTCGGGGAACTTGTAGCCCAGCAGCTTCCAGACATCCTTGCCGAAGCCGCAGGAGTTGGATATCGTGGTGATGTCCTTGATTCCCTTTCGAGCTAGCGCCTCCAGGAGCATGGTGGCGGTACTGGCAACCGTGCCGAAGCCGCCTATCATTATGGTAGACCCATCCGGTATATCGGCTACTGCCTTATCGAAGCTAGACACTATCTTGTTTATAGGCATGTC
>Ga0172380_10006861_pt1 | contig 13046 bp, 17 predicted proteins | sample Leawe162metaG_FD_119747 | JGI IMG/M metagenome (GOLD analysis project Ga0172380, IMG submission 119747) | Leachate microbial communities from a municipal landfill in Southern Ontario, Canada - Leachate well 162 metaG | ecosystem: Engineered > Solid waste > Landfill > Unclassified | place...
AAATCAACCGGTGGGAGCCAGGAAGGGAAATCGAGAAAACCGTACGATGTTTACATATTCACCGACGGTACAACGGTTTACGCTGCGGATGTTGATACGAACGTCATAGCCGCCGGGTCTGCTGCCGATTCGACTGCGGTTCACGGTGTGTTCGAAAAGGCGATCACGACGTACATGGCGACAACCGGTGGCAGGGTGTACATATCACCGGGAGATTATTCGGTTGTTGCTGTTGTTATGTTACCGGCAGACACGCACATCGTCGGTGCTGGAGACACCACGATCATAACATCCGTTGGTGACAGCGATGGGTTTTCTCTTGATGACCGGTGTTCGTTAAAGTCGTTAAAGATAACAAACGGTGGTGTTGCTCATGTAGACCGGGAAGCGGTCTACGTTTTCGGCGACGATGTGGTTATCAGCAACGTGCGGATAGACGGGTTAAGCTCAGCCGACGGGTTTGCGTACGGGATAGCAGACAGCATATCTGCAAACAACTTGCGCATCTTTGAGTGTGTTATTGAAGACATACTTGGGCCGGGTGTTGGTGTTGGGATATACCACACGTTGGGAACCCATTGTGTCATCGACGGGTGTGTTGTTGATGGTTGTACGTACGGAGTTTATTTTGGTAGCTCAACGTCGTCGTCAACAGTTTCGAACTGTACTATTTCAAATTGCACCACATATGCTCTCTACCCTGCAAGCAGCGGTAACCGCATAGTTGATAACCATTTTGAGTCCAACGCACAGGACGTTTATATCCCCGCCGGTGACGTCGCCAACATCTTTGCGAACAATTATTTTGACGGGACTGTTCGGGTAGAAGACAACGCCGAATGGAACATATACCGGAACAACATCGGGTACGTTGACCTGAGCGAGATCCGTCAGCCGATGTCAGAAGTGTTGAACATTCTCGGGTCGTGCAAGTTGCTTCTTCCGAACGTTGAACTATCCGGGACGACGGTTTCCGACTACTCCCGGCACGGTCACGACGGAACGGCAAGCGCAGACGTTACCGGTCTGTTTGGGTTCATCGGTCGGGCTACGTATTATGACCTCGACAGTGCGTCAAGCCATACCATTGATGTAGGCGACCACGCGGATTTCACGTTTGGTGACGGGCTTTCTGATTCGGCGTTCAGTGTGGGTATCGTTTTAAACCACGGTCTTCATAGTTACCCTGCTGGTATACTGTCAAAGTTTGACGATACCGGCGGGTCGGAACAACGTGAGTGGGCGCTTGACCTTGACGCCGCACAGAAACTCCGGTTTTACACGTACGACGAGACAAATGATGACTATATCGGTCGGATGTACAACGGAGCGGCGCTTGCCACAGACACGTGGCATTTCATAATCGGTACGTATGACGGGTCGGGCACATCTGCCGGGTTCAACATCTACATCAACGGTGTGGAAGTGGACGACCTGGATTACGCCGGTGGTGGTGGGTACGCCGCTATGGAAGACACCACTGCCGGTGTTCGTATAGCCCGGTACGACAAAGCGACCGGCAACTATGTCGATGGAAAAGTGATATGGCCGTTTATTACCGCGAAAGAACTCGACGCCGACGAGGTGTGGTGGTTGACGCAACGTATTTATGGTCTCATGGAGATGTGATGTTATATGACAAGGATATTAACCCGGGATTTGGCGTGGGATGCGAAGGGAGACCTCGTAGTAGGCACTTCGGATGACCATGCAGACAACCTGCCGGTGGGTGCAAACGACACGGTTCCAATTGCAGATAGCGGTGAAACAACCGGAATCCGGTGGGGAAACGTAAAACCAACCACGTCTACGGTTACAACCGACACCACGATGGTCGTGAACACGAAGTATATCGTGAACAAGACCGCCGGTGGTGCGTGTGCGATGACACTCCCTGCAACGGCTAGCGTTGGTGATTTCATCGAGCTGGTGGGAATCGGGACTGAAGGGTGGACGATTGTGCAGGGTGCGGGCCAGTACATACACGTGCTTGACGTGTCGTCAACAACTGGAGCCGGTGGTAGCGTTTCGAGCGACGACTATTATGCGTCGATCATCATGGAATGTGTGGTTGCAGACAACGGGTGGCGTGTTCGGAACATAACCGACGAAGTGACGGTGGTGTGATACAATGACATTAAAGCGAAGCATAGTTGGAACCGACCCGGATTTCTATAACGCGCTCATTCACGTCCTAGACGTGGTTTCTACACCGGTGATACTGTTACCCGGCGACACGATTACCGGGACTACCGTATCAGACCGGTCGAGGCGTGGTCACGATATGACAGCTTCATCCAGCGTCGCGACGTGGTATGGTAGCGACGGCAGGGCACTCAACTACTACACAAGCGACGGTGCCGCAACCAGTATGATAGTAGTCGACCACGCCGATTTCTCGTTCAGCGGGGCGGGTGATACCGGGTTCAGTATCATGGCGATGGTTCATTTACCGGCGGCGGCTGCTGGTACCCTGCTTGCCAAGTGGGACGACACGGGTGGTGCGGAAGACCGGGAATGGATGGTAGATTTCGCTGCCGGTGTTATGACGTTCACCACGTACGATGACACGAACAACGACAGCCTGACGTGTGCAACTTCTGCTGCTCTCACCGACAGCGTGTGGCACCACGTGGCTGTGACGTACGATGGCAGTGCGAGCTCCGCTGGAATGGCGATCTACGTTGACGGTGTTGCTGTAGCCGTTACACCGGTTACCGGCCCCGCGTATGCACAGATGCAGGGGGGTGCTTCGGAAGTTACCGCTCTGTGTCACATGTCCGGTGTCGGTACCTATGGCGACTACCTGGATTCGGGAGCACGTGTGTCGTGGCTCACGTTGATCGACAAGGAACTCGATGCCGACGAGGTTTGGTCACTGTACCAGCGTATGAAGTACATTGCAAACCTGTAACTATACTTTTTAGGGGTTGTTTGGGTTGGTCTGGATAGAAGTCGATGAAACGACAGCTACAATGAGCCAGAAAGAGTTCATTGTCAAGTATCTGCTTGAGGTAAAAGAAGCGTATGTCCACCAGATGTATGCGGCATGGGCAGATTTCGCGTCTAAAATCGGCAAAAAACCAGGCGATTACAAGAACACGCGCCGGGTTGTCTCTGACTTAAAGAAAGAGGGCGTTATAACGTTTTCGCGGGAAGAACCGATGCCATACCCGAAGTTTTCCCGGATATACTACAAGCTGGTGGTATAATTTGCCCCGGTCGGGTAGACCCCACAAGATAAACCATGCTGAGTTCGGTATACCCCCGACCATCAAGATAGAACGCGACAACAACAAAGACTGCAAACTCGGCCAGGTTGACGACCACGAGTTGAAAAACTGGGTTCGACGTCAGAAAGCAAGAGCTAAAAAAAGATTTGATTAAATGAAATGGCTCGATTTATCTTCTTTCGGTTTCTTGCTACTCTTGGCAGGCTTTTTCGGTTCTTTCTTTGACGTGGTTGTTGGGGCGGGTTTCGGTTTGGATTCCGTCTTCTGCACATACACTTCAGATCCACACGGACACACGTAGTGTGTGAATTCGGGGGTTTCTGATACCTGGTTGAGTTTGGTGTTTCCACACTCGCTGCATTTTACTACCATACAAAAGAATTGTGAACCACCAATATTAACCTTTCTCCATTCGGATAACCTTTTTATACGATAATACTAGAGATAGAATTGTCCCACTTTCGGGACTACTATACCTCCTCTAGAGGAAATCTGCTTTCCTCCTCTGGCGGCTGCCGTATGGTTCAGCGGCGGTCGCCAAAACTTCGTTCTAAAAAAGGTGTTGTTCGTTGGTATCTACACAAAGATACACAGCGGAGCAACCGGGGCAAACTCTTGTGGCGGTGGGCGGTACGTCAGGTTCCTGGTAAACGACGATTCTATACCAAAGTCTCCGCTGAACGATATCCTCTGGTCGAACCGGTCAATGTGGCCGAGCGTGGTGGTGTTACCAATACCAGCCATAGACATTGCGTTTACTGATATGGTACCGTAACCGAGGTTTGTTCCAATGGCTTCGACGTTGTGACCGATTGAAGCGGATGTCATACCAATCTCCATCGGTGTGATTCCAGTGAGAAGGCTGTTCTGCGTTGCAACACCGATAGATTCGGCAGCGAAGAAGTCGCTCGACACTATTACCGAGTCACATATCTGCTGTTCGAACGATTCGGCAGATACCGGGTACGGCCCGTACATTGTGATCATAGCGGTTTCTCGGGTTGATGCCGACCCCATTACATTGTCCTGGTTGAGGTTGAACCCGAAGGTACGGTCGGATGAGATTGCAGTAGGTTCGCCGAGAACGTTTGGTGCAGACATTTCAACCGTATTCATGTACAGGGACTCTCCATTTGAAGCGACAGTCCTCTCAAAATAGCCAGATTCGAAAACCGTTGACATACCGGACATCGTGTAGACGTTGTACCTGGTGCTTAAAGCACCGGTAGCCTGCACGTTGACAACCGACGTGGTGTCGTCGAACAGGATAGCACTCGCGGGAGCAACACAGGATGTTGATACCAGAGCCAGTATTATCAAGGCGGTTCCGACATTGAGGTTTCTCGATGTCATAGGTAGTGATATACCAACAACAGCATTATATATTTCGGCAATTTATAGTTGGTTGTCAACTACCCACGGATAAATCCGTGGGCTTGTAACTATGTCAAAGACACGCTACATTCGGCTGGTTGACAGACAGCCTACCCAGACCGGATATACCGGCGTGGGCAATGTTGCGAGCAGCATTGAGGTCAGCATGGATTTGAAAACCGCATTTTCTGCATCTGAACGAAGATCCATCACGGTTCCCCTTATAGATATGCCCACACAGGGAGCATTTTTGCGAGGTGTATCTGGCATCGACAAGTACCACAGATTTACCAAGATTTTCAGATTTATACCGAATAAACCGTTCAAGTTCGTAAAACGACCAATTGTTCAGTTTTCGGTTAAAATCTTTACCTCTTCGTTTCTGTACCCGGATCTTCGAAAGGTTTTCAAGAGCAAATACTGTGTAATCCGAATTAACAATCTGCTTCGAGATACAGTGATCAACGTCAGTCACAAACCGTCTCTCTCGTCCCGCCATTTTACGGAGTTTTCGTTTGGCAGATCGAGTGCCTTTGGACTGAAGTTCCGCTCGAAGGTGAGCGAACTTGGCACGGGTGTTTTTCACAAGTTTGGAATTGTAAAATGTGTTGTCAGAGCAGACAGCGATGTTAACGATTCCCCGGTCAATTCCAAGTACATTGATATCGTTGGTTTGTTCAGGTGTCGGTGTCTCAAGTTGGCAATGCAAATAAAATGTTTTGTCACGCTTTCTGAACGATACCGTAGAAGACTTAATTTTCCAGTTCATATACTTATGGTAATACACCGGAACTGTAAACATCGCTTTAATTCGTCCATTACTGGTAGCAATGGTTGCGTATCCGGTTTCCATATAGATTCTGATAACTCTCTGGTTGTATCGCATTGCAGAAAATTCTTTACGGAGTGGTTTAAATTTACATTTTGTTGCTTTAAGAGCTTCACATGCACAATCTCGTGCACTTTGTACCAACGAAGACGGAAGATTAGGAACAGTTTGTCGAATATCGCAGTACGTCGCATTATGACATCTAATTTTGCTGCACGAACGGGAATCAAATCCCCATTCAGCACAAACATTAAATGCTATGGTGTAATCTTTCATTGTATGAAGAAGAAATTGTCTTTCGTCGGGAGTGACATCAATCTTCAACGTGATAGTCCTAATCACAGTCATATATACGACGTAATAGTAGAAAAAACTTATGGAGGCGCAATTCCTCCCACGACTGAAGTCGTGGGTCTCCTTGCGTATTAGATCATGACAGACTCGGTTCCTGCTATAATCGGTGTTGGTGCTGGTTTAGCAGAATATTATCTTCTGAACACCAGGTTCCAGGTTGCATCTAACATGGTTCTCGGTGTTATCGGTGCAGGTATGGTCTTTGCAAAAATTACCGGTATAATGGATTCTCTTGATCCGAGGATAAGCGACGGCATATTCGGAAACGGGCTTGCTCTGGTAACTGCCGCGATGTCGTGTGAATTCCTGTGTAACGGTGAACCACCGGGTGGAGTATTGCCTCCACCCACACCCGAATATATAAGTAGTGTAGGAACCGGAAGGGGAATGAGGTTAAGGTCGCCGTACGCATACCCGTGCAGCACACCGTTTGCAAGATTATGAGCGACCGGGTACCGTATCGTTCCAACTGGACGATACTTGTTTTGGATGACAGCATGTCGCTCAGCCGGATATCGCAGGCCGTACAGTATCTTGACGGTATGTTTCCGCAGTTCCCGCCCGAAGGGTTATCGTTGACAATCAACCTCGAACCAGAAGAGGGTGTGGATTATGTATACGGCGAGTACGAAATGGACATAATCCGGTTTTCGGGTGTTCCCAAACCGACGAACATCTGGACGGGGTTGTTGGTGGCAGATGGTCACCCCGCGGTCAACGGGGGTGCGTTGCCAACCGGAATGTATGATTATCAGAGGTGGAGCCACCCGTCGCCGACGCTGGTAGAAGACCTTGCGTTTGCCATATTCCACATGTTGCCGTTGGCGCACGGTCTCGCACCGTTTGTTGATATGGAATACATGTCTGCCGGTAGACAATACCTGTATGATAACGGTAACCCAAGCCCGGAGTTTGCAGACATGGCGTGGGCGATGATCTACATGTACTGGCGTGTCAATTTCCGTGACAGCCTGTTCCCGGGTATGCCCATACCACCGCTGGTCGAACCGTCCGGTATATCGATATACCCCGACGTGGGCGACGTTGGCGATACGGTCACCGCAATATCGTCGTTCACGAACATAGGTGAACAGGACAAGACGTTACCAACATACTTTAATTTCATTGCTCACAATCAGGCGCTAATCAAGCAAGGCAACATACCCAACATACCGGCGGGCCAGGATCATTATGAGACCGTCGAGTATGTCATAACAGAACGTGCAAAGAGTTACCAGAACACGAAACCGGTAACAATATGTTCTCGCGTCACCGGCTGACTGCAATTTCTTGCAAAGCACAAGATATTTATATATAAATACCGATACCTTTTCTGATGGCAAAGACGAAGAAAGAAGCGAAAGGCATGGTTATTCGCAACGAAGACATCGTAATGATGATGCTTCGCGAACAGGGCATGAACCTGCAAGATATTGCAGACCACATGCTCGAAAACTATGACCTGAAGTTTTCAACAGCAACGATATCGCGTCGGATTGATAAGGTAAAGTCAATTTACCAGACCATGAAGAAGGCGATTGGAGCAGATATGGTTCCACCACCGCAGGCGAAACCGAGAGAACAACCACAACCGCAGGCGTATACGGGGTCTGTCGCGATGCGACCGTCTACCAACAACAACAGCGGGCAGGGCATGAACGGCCTGATAGCACGAGACAACCCGTTCGAACTGCTTGAGAATTTCAGCGAGTTCGGGAAAGTAGCGTTCCAGGCGGGCGTGGTTCCGGCATCGGCAATCGCGTGTCTTGCGAAGGGGTTCACAGACGACTCGATATCTATGGAAGACAAAGGCAAACTCACCGCTACCGGAGCGGCAGGGTTCGCCGTGTCGGTGCTCGGGTTCTTCGAGGCGTTAAAAGCCTATGGTGTGATAAAACCGGCACAAGCCCGGTATCAGGAGTCGGAAGATTACGAACCGACGCATGGAGCAGGTTTTGACTAAAACAGGAGAGGATAGGAAAGATGACAGATAGTGTAGAAGTGCGGTGCAAGAATAAACACGTGTTCAAAGTCACGGAAACCGATCTGAAGGCAGCGAAGAACGGACGGATGATTAGCGTCAAGTGTCCTGAATGTGGTGTGAGCGTTATTATGCCGTTCAATAGCGTTGGCGAACTGCTTGATATGGACATGGACGGTGTTCGGGAGTATATTCGCAAAAAAGCGGGTGTGACCGAAGTGGCGAAGAAAGAATCGCCAAAACCGAAACCAAAACCGAGACCAAGCCGGGAGACCGTGCAGGAACCGGACGAACCGGACGAACCGGTTGGTGTTGAATTCCGGCCCGAACCGGTAAAGAAAACGCCGGTGGTGAACCGACTGGCTGAAGTTATCGACAAGTTGCCGTCAACTATGAAGATGGTTGAAGACGAACCGGACGAACCGGACGCCGGTTCGGAACCAGAATACCGGATCGGTGAGACGTCGTTTGACCGAGACCTTGAGACAACGCCGATGGACATACTTGAGCAGGTCGTGAAAGAGCTTGCAATCGAAGATACCGGAAAACGAGAGTTAATCGAGTTCTTCAACCTGAGCCGACCGTACGGGAGCGAGACATACGGGTTACAGCCGCGAGAGTTTTCCAATGCGTTGTCACAGTACGGTATCAACCCCGCGATAGTCAAGAAAGCGACCGCCAGGTACGAGTTCCTGCTCGGTATGTGGAGACAGAAGCGGAACCGTGCAGAGAACATGCTTGGCATGTTTGGCAACCCGAACCAGAACTTCAACTTCGGTTCGCCACCTGGGGCGGGCACTGGTAGCATGTACCAGTCGTCCGGGCCGTCCGGTATGTTTGGTGGACAGATGGGTATGGAACAACCACCTTCGATGCAGGAACAGATGGTCATGCAGCAGATGGTTACCGCCTACCAGCAGAACCCGCAGGGGTTCTTCCAGTGGCTTGCCACGAACGACCAGTACATACCGCTGTGGAGACGGGTGGTACCATCGAACCCGATGATAAGTATGCCTTCGATGGGAATGGGTAGTATGGGCGGCATGGGTATGATGGGCATGGGTGGCCCGTCGATGACGCAACCACAACGTACCAGCGCACCGAGCCGTGAAGAGATCAAGCGGATGATATCGTCGGAGATGGAGTCGATAAAAGGCGCGATAACAAACGCAATCAATGAAAGCAGCCGGAACGAGTCCAACAACACCATACTGGCAGCGTTGCTGGAGATGGTTCGGGACTCGAAGAACACGACACACGAAGACCCGATGGCAAAGTATCTCGCGGGGTTATCGAACAAACTCATCGAGAACCAGATGGCAAGAGACCGTGACGACCAACAGCAGCTTATTGGTGCTGTGTTCGAGGAGATGAAAGAACTAAAAAAATCGTTGGGGGAGGGTTCCCGTGGCTCTCAGACTATGGAGGAATTTGAGAAGTTCCTGAAAGTAATGCAACTGAAGAGTGATATCCAGTTCAAAGAACGCGACTACCAGAACAGCGAGAAGAACCGGGAGATGATAAAAACCGCTCTCGACACCGGTCTTCAGACTATTGGGAACGTCGCGGTGGCACTCAGTCAGAAGGGGAAACCCGAGACAAGCCAGGTTGCACAGGGTACAAGAACCCAGGAGACATACACCCTCCCCTGCGAAAACTGTGGAACGCCGATAGTTTTCCCGAAAGATGCACGGCAGATAACGTGCGCCAAGTGTGGAAGCATGTACGAGATCGGTACCAACCCGACCGAGACGGTCGAAAGTGATTCACACGGGTCGAACGGTTCGTCAGCGCCGTCGTCGTCGGCACAGGTTATCGTAGAACCCGAAGATCCAGAACTCTCGTTTATAACCGATTCGAGAGGCGTAGAAGGCGGCGGGGTTGGTTTCTGATATGTTTGGCATAGAAGACATGGCAAACATGTTTCTACGTAACCTGATAAACCACTCGTTTAACCAACCGTATATGACAGTAGACAACCTTGTGACAGCCATCAGGGATGACAAATCGCTATGGAACGAGGGCGAGGATACCATCAAGGGGTATGTGAAGTACGTGCCGTCTACGTTGCTTCAGATGGCTCAGGAACACATTGGCACCATCGACGACAGGTACCGGGACGAGAAGTACGACGGGTTCACCAACCTCACGCTCATGTGGTTACGGGAAGACCAGCCACCTTTTTACTCGGTTATTATCAACACTGAGGGTGGAACCGACTGGCTTGACAGCCAGGTAAGCGAAATTCTTAAAGGTGTTGGGATAACAAGAGATAAAATAGGTGATACAATATGACGAACGGTGTTCAGTCAATACAGACCCAGATGCCATTCACCGCACCCGTACTGTCAGAGGACGCCAGTGGAGAAGAGATAATGTCCAAATACATCCTCCCGATACTCGTAACAACCGTTACGAGTCACTTTCTTCTAAAAACCGTTGACAACATATTCTTCGAACAGGAGAAAGGCGACCGGGACAGGATGTTCAAGGACATATCACACCTTATTGAGACGAGCGAACTTCCACGAGAGTCCGATATGATAACCGCGATGACAAAGAGCCGGGACAAAATCAGCGAATCCGATAAAAAAGATTCGTATGATGACCTGGACGAACTCATTTCGAAATCGATCAAGTCTATGGAAGAGGCTGCACGGGCTATGTCGGTAGCCAACACAAAGACGAAGTGTAAGGTGTGCAAGGAAACGCTCAGCACGTTGAGCAAAGAGATATCAAAGGGCAAGGAGAAGATACAGGAGAATACCCACTACATCATCACCGCTGCGAAAAAAGCGGATGCGATGCAACGACTGAAGAAACAGGGCAGGTTACCGCTCGATTCGAAGTGGGATGAGTTGTCAGAAGACCAGAGAGAACTTGTAAGGAGAAATGTACGATGAAAGAAGATTTCGATGAAAACGACCCCGACCAGTATTGTGGTATAGCAGTAGACGAAGCGTTTGGTATCTGTCTGTCGCCGGAACAGGCGTTCCGGCAGGCAGCACGGCTGTTCGGACTCAGCCAGGCAGAGATCAACAACCTGTTCCCGATAGAAGAGGTGTACAGTGACATCATCGACGAAGGGTTAAGCGACTCGAAGTGCGTGAACCGAATGGAACTTGTATCGTGGGTTCTCGCCCGGGCGTGGCAACTGTTCGTTGAAGACGGCGTACCGTCGATTATGACGTCGTTTGAACGTGCTTGGAGTGAAGCGCGATACGAGTGTGGTGATTTCGGCATAGGTGTGTAATCCGATGCGGGAAGAAATATTGCGGAGAATACGAGATAGAATTGGTATACGCAACGAGCCTGTAGCGAAAACCGCAAACGGAATTTTCATAATACTTGGGGAAGAGTTTTGTCCTAACTGTGCTCTTATGAAAGAGATGTATGCCGAAGAGATGCTTCGAGGAGAGGTAATTTATGTATCTTCGGATTCGGATCAGGGCAAGAAAATCAGCAACATGTTTGAAATCAATGAAGTCCCCGCAATCATCTTCTACAACACCGACACCGGAAAACACGTATTGTGTGACTTCTATTATGACGATGACGGAAACATAATATTCGAGTGTGAATCGTATGGACAGTGACCGGATTACGATAACCATCAACCAGATAACAGTAATACCGATAATATATGGTCTACGCGAATGGATATCTCGCCGTGAGAAGATAATTGAGAACTATATACAGATAACGCCACAGAACCAAATCGATGAGCAGTGGTTAACACAACAGCGGCTCATTGTTGAGATGATTCGCGAGGACTTGTATGGAATCGAAGACATACAAAATTAAAATCTTGAAAAACCTCGAACCAAAACTAAAGATCGTTGCCAAGTTATTTAACGAGAACGAACCCATACGCCAGTCTGACATCCACAAGGGGCTTGGTATGAGTCAGCAACGGCTGTCATACAACCTTAAATCGCTGATCTCCAAGGGGGTTGTTATACCGATAGACCACGACGGAGTGACGTACTACATGTTACAGCCGTTCTTTTACGACACAACACTTATAAATGGGCTTGTAGAAGCGTTATCTCCTCTTGCTGAAGCCATCTCATACGAGATGTGTCAATCAGACGCCACCGAGATTGAGTCGGTTATAGAGAACATGTCATACGCCGTATCGATACTCGCTATTTTCATCGACAAAAAAGTTTTGTGAAGAGTTTATATATATCCGGGGCCAACAGGGTAATTGTAACAGGTGATAGACAATGGTTAGTCACAAGAAATTTGGAGGCATCGAACTCTCTATCGGTGCTGGTGGACTGAGATTCAAGAAACGCCCTTCCCGCTTTAACATTGAAGTCGGGAAGTGTATGAAGGGTACGCCTGGGCCTACCAACGGTGGGCGCTATGACAAGCGGTTCCAGGCTGCTTTCACCGACTGTGTTCGCAGGGCTGCGTAAGCAGCCTTCAGAACACCCCAAAATTTTAAAACTTTTCGGAAATTCACACTATTCTGTCAGTATCCTTATCACTGAACATCGGTTCGTACGTTATAAACATCTCTTCGTACGGCCATTTCGAGCGCATCTTTTCAAGTATCTCAAAAAAGGGTTTGAACTCCGTATCGCCCTGCATGACTATAATCTTGCCATCGTTCCGGTATTTGAACGTGAAAAGAGCAACAAAGCCTTCTTTCGAGTCGAGTATATTTATTCCAAACTCGTCTTCAAGAACCTCGATATAGTTCTTGAAACAGTCTATTTTCCGCATCTTCTTTTCGGCTTTGGATAATCCAGGTGGGTTCCGTGGACAACTGAAAACGAGTTTTATCGGTGCAAATTTCGGCGCCGAAAGAGGTGTTTTTATGTCGTCAACGTCAGGAACCATGCTTGCGGCCTCACGCACGTCAAGATACCCTTTCTCTGCCTGGTGCTGGAATATCGCATTATACAACTGTGTACGTATCTTTGTCCGGTACTTGTCGGAATATTCTATCGGTTCCACCCCGGGTGGAACGGCATCACGTACCGCTTTCCCGGTAGCCATTATTTTAACTTCAAGGTCACGCACCGCTGTGGTTAACGATATTTTGCCACTTTCGACCTGTTCTGCAAGAGTTGATATATCCTTGTCACGCTTTTTGCAATTTTCAATGGCGTTCATCATGCCAAGGTTCTGTTTACCCATTATCCACGTACAGGCCATCTCAAGTAACCGCCTGTAATCTGGCGTTTTACTAGTTGGCGTTTTCTCTTTGGGTTCGGGTTTCGCTTCTTTCCTGGTCTTTTTTGCAGTTATCTTGGGTTTACCG
>Ga0172380_10006862_pt1 | contig 13044 bp, 10 predicted proteins | sample Leawe162metaG_FD_119747 | JGI IMG/M metagenome (GOLD analysis project Ga0172380, IMG submission 119747) | Leachate microbial communities from a municipal landfill in Southern Ontario, Canada - Leachate well 162 metaG | ecosystem: Engineered > Solid waste > Landfill > Unclassified | place...
TCCGTGCTTGTTGACAAACTGCCAGACCTTCTCGTTGTTCGTATTGAAGATATGGGGACCATACCGGTGGATCATCACTCCGGTGTCCGTATCCCGTTCGGTGTGGCAATTGCCGCCAATGTGGGAACGCTCGTCAAGGACGAGGCAGTTTGTATCGGTCCGCTCAGCCAGCTCGCGGGCCAGGACCGCACCGGAGAAGCCGGCGCCGATAATCAAATAACGATTTAACATCAAATCAGACCTTGCATTTCAAAACAAGACAATCGCGCAATAACGGAAATGTCCTTTGCATGTGCCGATGAAAAATGAATCTTCGGGGCATTTCCCACACGTAATGGCAGGGGGCAATCCAGCCAGGGGAGAGGCCCGAACTTACAGCAACGCTGGCAAGAGTATAGGGAGTAAACCAGTATTTGTGATCCGTGTTATTTGCCTCAAAATGTTTGAGACAATTCAGAAAATTACTGATGCGAAAGGCATTGGGCACTGTGATAAGCAGCTCAGAAACTATCCCGGAGTAGCTCTTCTTTAGGTCCGACAAAAACTCCACGGGATTTGGAATGTGCTCGAGAATTTCTCCGAGCAATATTTGGTCCCAAGGCCCACGTTCTCGAAACGAGCCGACGGTCTCAGTGGCGAAGATATTTCCGGCGATCATATTTGAGACACGGTGTTCTTTTGTGACCCACTCGACGACATCCTTTTCGATATCAACGCCAACGCATTCCTTGGCAACGTCCGTAATGACGCCATGCAGCCAGATTCCAGCGGTAATTTTGTCCGCAATCAGTCCCTTGTGGTCTGCAGCGCCCAAGTGAATGACCCGTTTTCCCCGGCACTCATTCCGCAAAATATCCAGTCGAGACTGACCCGGAAAATTCCGGATGGTTTTGAAGTAATAATTGTTGCTGAACTTTTCGCCGCGCAAATAAGAAACGTCTTCGGGTGTCATCATAATGTGGAATGGATAGGTTTAAGAGTGGTCGGCTTGGGGGTTCTGAAAAATGACCTCAGCCTCTCCCGGCTTTTCAGAGGCTACTGTCCACGGGGCGGTGGTAACCCGAAAATCATCCATGCTGAAATCTGTGGCGGGGTCGGCCAGGCGGTAATTGGGAATCTGATAGAGAACCGAAGGCCACAAGGAAAACGAGCTGGCCGTGCTGCTGATAATGTAGTCGCACCCCCCAAGAGCATACATATCTTCTATGGGAACTCCGGTTCCAAAGATACATTTCAAACTGGGAAAGTCAGCCGAAGACTTCGGTTCGTCAGAAACGACAAGAAAATTGACACATCGACCCGAAAGCAATCGATTGGTTCGTAACAGAACCTGAAAATACTGAGAAGTTGTGAAATAGAACTTTCCGCCAGAGTGTTCTTTGAAATCGGTTTGCCGGATGTGAACACCAACCAGAATGTCCGCGCCGTCCCGTGCCATCTGGACAAGACGTTCGACGTTGGAAGCATACGGCTCGGTGAGGGCGAAAAAAGCGCGTGCTGCGGAAAAAAAATCTTTTGTGATCGTCGGATACCGAAATCTCCAGCCGCCAAGCAACCAGAAATAAGAGTGCCCGGCTGCTTGCTTCAAGAAGTCAGGATCTGAAAGATCAACCTCCTGCCTGTAATCCACCCGCAATGAGTTCTTTCTTCCGTGGCGTCCAATCAGTCCGATTTTGTCCAAAAGTCGGACAGCGAGATAGCAGAAAGATCGGGGGAGCAGATTTAGTAGTGGAAATGATTTGCCTGCAGGGTATCGAGCAAAAAAATCGGAGGATGTTCCCTCAAAGAATTTTCCATATTCCCCAAGAGTTGGGTGGGCAAAACCAATTCCACTCGCCTGGTGAAGTGCCAGGAGATGGGCAAGAAGGTAAATTTGGTTTCCCAAACGACCGATGCGCTGACCGATTATGAGGCGCATTTTTGCACAGTATTCCTGTTTCTATTTTGCCAAAATGCTTGGGTTTTGCGAATAAATGGCACAGGTAGTGCCCGGTATTGAATAAATCGGAAAGCGCTGGGAAATTTCACCAAGCGCCTCGGGCACTTCAAGACCGGGATTCAGGAACTCATTGATGCGATAGTCGTGCCATACAATACATCCATGGGGAGATAGCACTTCAAAGCATTTTGCAGAATCGTCGAGAACCTCCTTGTAGCGATGGCCTGCATCGATGAAAATGAAGTCGAAGGGAGCCTCATTTCTTAAATCCTCAGACCTGCTGAAGTCCTCGATACGTAAAGAAATGTCCGAGTGGCTTTCGAGATAGGATCGGTAAGGCGAGTCCACTCGCATAATGTCATATGAAACAATCTCCGTGCCGGGCAGGTTCCGATGAAAAGCGTATGTCGTTTTTGCACGGTAGGTGCCGACTTCCAATAGACGCTTGGGACGCAGCGCTTGCGCAAGCTGCAGAAGGCAAAGGAGATCCGCAAGAGGCGCGTCTTGTCCATGTCCGGGATCCCGAGTTCCAGGAATAATCACCTCTTCAAGGGCCAGGCGATGGAGGAAATCCTCCTGTAGTGCCGGAAGAGTCAAACGGCCCTTTTCACAAAAGGATTGCCAGGCCCCGCAGATCAGTGGACTGGAGACCAGGCTCGGCCGAATCTTCCAAAAAGCCCGGTTCAGGGGCTTGAAGGACCTCATCAGGCGCAATTTCAAATAGTTCATAGTAGTTCCTGTAGCAAATGCTTGGTGGATTCAGCAACATTGCGAGCAAGGAAAAGTTTTCGAAAATTCCCGGCGGCGGCCCCGTGATTTCTCTGCCCGCTCTTCCACAGGTCGATTTCCTTACAAATGGCTGACACAAAAGCGCTGGTGGAGCAAACTTCAGCGGTTGTGCCATACCCGATGCTCTCAAAAAAATGAAAAGCCGCAATATCTTTCCATCCTACAACAGAACAGCCGTAGCAGGAAGCTTCGGCTGCAACATTTGGGAAGCCTTCACCACGCGAGGCAAGAAATAATATTTTGGCTCTTGCATAGAGCGCATCCACCTCGGCCCGCGACATATTATCACGCAAAGAGATTCTCTGACGCACATCCGTTGGGAAACGAGAAAGGAGACCGGACAGACGGGCGCTTGCAGGACCGGCAATGAGGGCATGAAATTCAGAATTCCGCGCAAGGGCTCCGGATAAAGCTTGCAAAAGAACATTGGCATTTTTCTGGTTGCGCCACCATGTTCCGACTGAAAGGATCAAGTTTTCTTTGTCGACTGCGCCAATATTGCCACAGCAAACAGCCGGATGCACGACCCTCGCTTTTTGGAAAACAGACAAATCCGGCCGCTGCATCGCAAAGGATTGAAAGCGTTCCAAAGCAAGAGGGGACTCGATCATCAATCGATCCGCAAAAGCAAAGCCGTTCAGGATTGAAAAATCGAAAGACCGATTTTGCAGGCGATTGCAAACCGTGTGGAGTGTGCCAAGACAATAGCCGAAGGGAAGAGAAAGCCTTGGATGTTTATCACTGATCCTGTCTGTGTAATAAATAACTTTCCCCCGCCAATGCTTTTTCCAGAATTGTCTCGGTGAAAATATTCCGTCCGTGTCCATCCGCAAAAACAACCTTTTCCCAGCGCCTTTAATCGCGCGATAATATGGCAGAAGCTTCCGGCCTCCGCCCATCATCACGACGCAATCAGCTTTGGATTGTTTCCACCAATCAGAATCCAGCGCCTGAGCTTGCGTTATTGTTTTTACATAAGACTCCTCAACGGCTTTGCCTGAATCGAGAAGGCAGTAGTCCGCATCCTCACCAATTTCGCGCAACCCTGTGGTCAGCGCACCTAAATCCCGTGTCATATTGACACCGGGACTGTAGGAAAAATCACGGAACAAAATCCATTTCATAGAACTCGCTTTTAAATGTCTAGCGATTTCCGATCCCGGAAACCCATTGCGAATGCCTCACTGGCTCAACATATTTAGCCGCTTTATTGAAGAGCTTAAAAAGCAATCGTGAGGTAAAATTGTGACGTCTGCACTTTTTCTTCAGAAAAGAAAGTTTGTTTGTCGCCTCTTCGTTCAAAAGAAATTTCCGTGCAAGAGACAAAGATTCATCAAAATATCCATACACGGACAATGCCGTACAAAGATTTTTCGCGATATTTGTATTCTCTTTGATGGCACTTTGGTTTTTGAAATACAACGCGTCGGCGGACACCAATCGCCCGCGAGGTCCAAAGGAAGGGGGCACCCCGCGAGGCTTCATGCGAAGTGTGTTGCCCAGGTCCCAGCATTCGAACCCGAAAGAACGTAAAAATGCATCAACCTCCGCAAATAACGGCTGGTTTTTATAATAGGGAAGGAAGCTGACCTCGAGTTCTACACCGACAATCGAGTCGTTAAGCTGGTTGGATGCTCCTCTAAGAATCTCCAACTCGGTTCCCTGGGTATCGATTTTCAGGAAGTCCGTGGAGAGTTTTTCATCACCAAGCACTCCGTCGAGGCCTCGGGCAAAAAGCTCTATGCGCTGAATGACTTCGTGCGCATTGCCCCAGGCCAATTCAGCCAAAATGTCGGCATCCGGCTCCAATAGAGAAGAATTCTGAAAAGCACGTGTCAAATTGAGCGTGACCGGCCCGTCCTTTTCTGCAATGGCGGCATTGATCCACCGCCGATTTGCAGACTGTGTCAACTTTTGATACTCCGCTTGATTCGGTTCAAATCCAACCGAAAGCAAATTCTCGCCAAGAATCTCCCAGCGAGGATCGATGCCCATGGATGCTCCAATGTCCACAAGGGTAAATAATGCGGAATGGCTCATAAAATTAACTGCGATAAGCGTTCAGACCGAGAGTTGTTCGAAATGTTGCTTTCAGACCTCGAATTGTGGATCGTGTCAACCGCCATTGCTTCTCAAGCCTGCAACCCACCATTTCCAGCGGATGGAAACCCCTCTGTGATAGTTCATAGGTGTCATTTTCAAGATGTGAAAATCTTCCAAAGAACGACAGGAAATCCCGCTTTCTTTCTGCCATGAGAGGTCCGGGAGAATGTGAGAAGGAGCAGATTTCCCCCAGCAACCCGGCCTCATGCGTGGCATCAGCCAGATTGCCGATTCTGATTTTTGCCGCGTCGCCGAGTTTCGCCCTTAACGAAGGATTCTCAGCCAGCAAACCCATTGCATGGGCCATTCCAGAGATTGACTCACAGACAAAGCCGGATTTTCCATTTTCGACAAGCTCGACTTGCGCGTTGTCTCCCCAAGGTGTTGTTCTGGTGACGATGGGGAGCCCGGCGGCCATTGCCTCCGCAATGGTGTAGCCAAAGCTTTCCCCGCTAATCGCGGCGTGCAGCATCATCTCGGCGGAGCGGTTCAAACGGGAGAGCCATTCCTGGGAGGAAACGAGAGGCTTGATGAGAAACCCCGGCCCGAACTTCCCCGACTCAATTTGACTCCGGATACTCGCCGGGGGCTCGATCATCAGGAAAACAAGTTTTGTTTCCTTACGCCGGGCCATTTGAAAGGCCCGGCACTCCCAGTCGCCCCATTTTCGCGCATCCGGCCTGCCCAGGCGAACGACGAGGATTTGGTCATCGCCCACGCCCAGATCGCGGCGGGAGGCTGTGCGTTCCGCTGCGGGCAAGGGAATGAGCTTTTCCACCGGATAATAAAGCACAGAGTGGTTTTTCAGCATGGGCTCCGGGTTTTTAATCCCTGCCCGACGGAAGGCCTGAGCGCCGCTGGCCATGGAAATAAAAACACGAAAATCCACATGTCGGCGTGAACGGGAATCGGTGAGCCATCCGAAGACATTCGTCTCGACAACCCGGAAGGGCCGCTGCGACATCTTGTCCAGGATGTCGTAAAAAAGGCTGGGGTTTGCATATCCCGGCGCATGGTTGTGAACGACCTCCGGCCAACCAGAGAGGTAAAACTGTTCCCACTCCTGAGTGGAGTGCAGTTCCAAGACCTCAAAGGATGCATCAGCAAAGTTCTGCCGCATGGGTCCGGGGGATGTCAGAACCTTGACCTCATGTCCGAGATTGGCAAGGCCCTCGGCGTAAGACCAAGCGGCTTTTTGCGACCCTCCCAAGCTGGATCCCGCGTTGCAGGCAATTCTCATATGGCGAAAATCATACACGGCTCATCCGGGAACATGGCAAGGCGATTCCTCAGGAAGTCAGGATGAGGTGCAACCACCATCCGAAGACCCGTGACAAACGATCTTCCTCACTTCGCTCGAAGACTCGTCTTTGCCGAGCATGCTGAAAAATGGACCAAAATGCCACAGTGAAAATCGGCGCTTGATGTTCCCGGTCCCAATCCCAGAATCTCTTCGCACATGGGGCGTCTCAAATTATATTCCCGATCTGTCCTGAGCGGGCATTTCTTCATCCTGGTCAATATTTTTTACAGTCTTTTTTCCGTCCCCATTGCGCTGCACTATTTAAGCAAAGCCGAATTCGGGCTGTGGGCGGTGGTGATGCAGCTTGCCGGTTTTTTTCTGCTCCTCGATACCGGCATCAGCTCGGCGCTGGGAAGGCTGCTCATTGATGCGAAGGATGCCAGGCCGACACCGGAATACGGGAAAACCTTCCTTGCCGCATTTTTTGCTCTTTGCGGAATGGGGACCGTGATCTTGGCCGTTGGGCTCCCTGGAAGTTCATGGGCGGTTGGTCTGATGAATATCCCGGAAGAGCTTCGAGACCGGGCCTGGGTGCTTTTCATCATGCAAATTTTGTTTTCGGCAGTCTCGCTTCCCGCGAGGGCGATTGGAAACACGCTGGTTGCCTACGGTCGGTTCGATTTGCTGAATCTCTGTTTTTCGGTCTCGGTGGCGGGAAGTTTTCTGGCGCTTTGGGCGGCATTGCACTACGGGGCGGGCGTCTATTCCCTGGCCTATGCCAACGCGACCGGGCTTGTGATCACAGTCGGCGGAACCACTGCGCTTGCCATCAAAATGGGGCTGCTGCCACGGCGGAGAGAACTTGCCTGGCCGACATGGAGAGAGTTTCGGGAAGTCGTAGGCTTCGGTCACAGCATCTTTCTCAACCAAGTGGGTGGCACTCTGCTTTTTGCCTCGCAGGCGATCGTATTATCAAAGTTTGCGGGGCTGGAAGCCGCGGGAATCTGGTCGGTTGGCTCCAAAGCATTTCTCCTGTGCCTTCAGTTTGCGTCCAAGTTTTTAGAAAGCCCCGGGCCGATAATCTCCGAGATGTTTGTGCGCGGAGAAACCGGGCGTCTGCGGCAGCGGCTGGCACAATTAAAAACATTGTCGGTATCTGTTGGGCTGTGGGGTGGATCGGTGCTCTGGGCATGCAACACCAGCTTTGTGCAAATCTGGACCCACGGGAAAGTGGTGTGGCATCCGGGTTGGGATGCCTTGTTGATGATTTTTCTAACCACCCGCCTGCTTGCCCAGAGCCTTGGCATCTATATTGGCGCGAGCAAAGACTTCGGATTTTTCCGGTATTCCAATCTCGTCGAGGCGGTTGTCTTTCTCGCCCTCTGCTGGTTTCTTGTTCCGGCCCACGGCGTGGGAGGGATGATCTCGGCGTCGATTTTATCTTCTCTGGCCGTGTCGATTCCTTACCTGGAATGGCGAAACCGCCAACTCGGCGCCATGAATATTTTCCCCGGAAGAGAGAAGATGCTGTTTTCTCTGTTTCTCGCCTTTCCGATCCTCGGTGCGGCCCTTGCTCCACGCTTGCTGGGAAGTTTCTCCGCTCTCCCCCATTTCGCTCTCGGGCTAATCGTGCAGATGATTTTGGGGATCCCGCTTTTCCTCTTTTTGGCAGATAAACTCGGGATATTGGCCCGCCTCAAGCCGAAAATAAGCGCACTGGTCTTCCGCTTGGGACGGGGAGTTGGTCGGAAGGGGTGAAAGATCCCGCACGCCTGCCGCTCACTTCCGAAAGGGGTTCCGCAGGGGGTTCGGCTCTGAATGCGGATGGCTTGCCGGAGACAATTCCATGCCGTCGGGTCCGAAGCCGCGTTGGGCGGGCATAGGCGGATTTCCCACCGGCTTCTTATGAAGCGTTGCAAAGATCGAGAACAGCATGCCATACATCCACCAGCGGGTAAAGGCGTCCGTGGCAGAATGTCCACTGGTTTGGCTGGCCATGATGTCGCGACAAATCGAGATCAGAATAAAAACAGTCAATGTCTTGAGCGAGGAAGGGTAAGGAAGTGCGCTTGCCGCCCGAAAAGCCACCACTAATACAGTGAGGAATAGAACCGCCTGGAGCACCGAGAGAGGAATTCCAAAATCCGCCGCGTAGCCAAGCCAGGTATTGTGCCAGGCGCGGCCCAGCGCGAAGGCGGCAGACTGAATATCTATTGTGCCTCCCTGCATGGCAGCATTCATGGCGGACCCGGTTTCGGCAATATCAACGGAATATCCTCTGCCAATAATTGGGTCCCTTTTAATGTTGCTGACGGCAAACCGGCGAAGAGCCTCCCGGAATTCATCCGAGCCGCCCTGCATTCCGGATAGCTCGGAATCCCATTCCCCTGGCAGCCAAGAGAGCGAACGCTGCATGGTTAATGGCAGCGTAAATATCTGGCCTTGGCCAAGAATAATGGTTGAGGCGAAAACCAGAAAGACAATGGCCCCAACCCAGATATAGGTTCGTTGCCGATAAACAATTGCACTGACAAACGGGGCGAGAAGCGCAGCCGCCACGCCCATGCGTTTGCCACTCGCCAGCGCAATAACAAATACCACGATATAAGCGAGCAATGTCCAAGGTTTCTGAAGCCCGATCACATCGCTGGGTTTGAAGCGGGAAAAAATCAAAAAGGCGAGCGTCACTGCCGGGACAGCAAGGATCTGCTGCCAACTGTAGAAATCCTCTGTTTCAATGGCTCCGGGGCTGGCGGCCTCCGGGGCACCGCCCAGAAGGAAAAACGACGCCAGCCCGTAGGCCATATTGATAGAGACGCCGGCAATGAGTATTCGAATGATCCACTTGGCATCTTTTTCCGTGATGTCCCTGCTTGCAAGAATAAGAAAGGCGCAAAATGCAAGGATCAGTTTGAGGTAGAAGCGCGCGCCGCCGGTCTGCGCACCGAAAAATAAGAGCCCGCTGGGATTAAGCATGTAAACAATGGCCACCCAGCCCATGAAAAGGAGAATTGGAACGTGCGTCGCGCGAAAAATCGCGAAGTGATCTTTTTTAAAGGCGACTCGGGTTAAGAAGAATGCCGTGCAGGCGGCAATGGAGAGTTCGCCCAACTCCACCGTCCTTCCCCCAAGAGGAATGGCCGGAAGACCACTCGCCAGGGAAAAGGGGATCAGATACCAGTACCGGTCCCCCAGAGTGAAGAAGAACAGCGCCCCAAAGACGAATCCGCAGACCACGATGATATGCAGGTAGTTCTGGGTACCGACAGCCCGGCCGAGCAGAAGTGCGGCAATGATCCCGCCAAATATGGTAATACCAACGGTTATGGCCCGGCTGTTACTGTTATAATTACTCATTTTTTGGACACCGGCACCGAGTGGACTGCGAACATTCTGGGAGGATTAAACCACGAACGGGCACGAATGGGGCACGAAAAACCTGCCATAGAAAATACGGTGGCGAAAGATGTGGAATTGTCGCCGGAATGTGAAGAGGTCAAAGCGAAAAAAATAAATCTCCGGTTATTGATGAGGAAGCAAATTATTTCGAGTTTCAACTCGCCTGTATGCCACAATTTCAAGGTCTTTGGCGTCCCTCATGAACCTTCGAACTTTTAGAGTCTCAGGTTTCCCTACCTCCTGCCATTCCGTTCCGGTTGCTTTTTGAATCCATGGTAACAAATGCGGTTCGATAATAGCCAAATTAAGCTGTGCCCGGTCCTCAGAGCTCATTGGGTTAAGGTACCAGTTGACATAATATGCCTCACGGGCTCTGGGCTTGACAGAATAAAATGCAGGCGCGGAATATGCGATGCAATCTCCCGGCCGGATGACGCTTGCAGCCAGCCGTTCCATTTGTTCAAGAGGCCGGTCGCCGTGGTTGGCGTAGAGTTTCATCACTAGGCGGGGATATCCCCCCGCAATAGCCGAAGCGGCGACGAGAAAACCGAGCGTAACTCGGACGAGACGATTTTCCGTTCCAAAGACCAGCCATCGGGCGACAATTGGCACACCAAGCCATGTCGGCATCCACGTATAAGCAGATGAGAACTTCCCAACCGCAACCAGAAACAGAGGAAGACCAAAAACTGAAACAGCAAGTGCGAGCGCGAGTCGAAATCCATCAGGACTTGAACTTCTTTTCTGAAAGGCGACCCCTATACAGAATAGGCTGGTCAGCCAAAGAATCAAAAGAGATCGGTCACTCCAAAATCCGGTAAACCGGTAAATGGAAAAATTTCGCGCTCCTGCATGGGGAAATACCGATGCCAAAAACTGCGGGAGTACGCCGTTGATGTCGTAAAAGACGAAAAGGGCCAAAGTTCCGGCAATGCCTCCACTTGCAAAAGCGAGCACTTCCCTCCAAACGCGAAGCCGCAAAACAAGAAACAGGGCACCGAAAACAAATGCCGATGCAGCAGCCAACTGTATGCCTGCCCACGGTGCCAGTGCGCCTGCCAGCACAAGCAGCGGAAAACGCAAAGCATCACTGCGCAGCGTCATGCTCCAAAATGTTGCCGACGCAATGCAGCAAGTTATGGCATCAGGTCTTCCCGTAAGGCTCATGTAGAACGCAGACTCAGAGAGAACAACCACTGAAATGACAAAAAGCCGCCATCCTGCTGGAAAAATCCGGCTTCGACGCAGACCATCCCACAGAAAAATCGCAGCAAGAACAACCAAGAAGAAATTGTGAAAACGGGACGACCCGGCACTGAATCCAAAAAGACGAAACCAGTAGCTTAAGGTGATGTGATGAAGCGGCACATTCCCGGCAAAAAACTCTTCATTGTTCTGCGCATACCAGGCTCCGGAGTGAAATCCCTGCCCCAGGGCCCAACTGGCCGCCGGATCCGTGTAACCCGGTTCATCCGGGCTGGGCAAGCACATGGGTGCAAGTGAAAAACTTAACCCGAGAAACAATGTCAGGATGAAAATCAAAACGAGCACCTCTCCTTTGGTGGAGATCTCGTTCTTTGTCATTGTGATGTTTTGCATGAGGGGTTTCGAGTGTTCGCGGTTTACTTCATAAGTTTGTCAAAATCAAAGAGCATAAAAGCACAGCGAAGGGCACGCTCAACAGATTGATAGTGCTATTCTTTCGGTGCGAAACCGAATAATATGAGTAGAGTGAAAAGCTTTTGGCATTTCACTTCGTCCTTAACTTTGCGAGATCGAAAAGCATTGAGGTTCCCAGATGTGCAACGTTCAGCAGATTGATGCTGTTGCTGCCGCCCTGACGGTCGCGGAAACAAATCGGCACGTATTCCCAACGGATGTTGGGATTTTGCTTGAGGATGAATGTCAGAGCGACGTTGTGAATGTCAAAAGATGCCGGGATTCGGATGAGGGCCGCGGCCAGCACCTCACGCCGCATGAGGCGATAGGGCACATTCGGATCGACCATGTCCCGGCCACCCAATAGCGTTGCACCGAATTTGCAGATTTTCGATGTAAGAGCGCGGGCGAGACCGTCATCCCGCTTCACCCGCGTCCCGAACACACAATCGGCAGACACCCGTTTCTTCCAAAATTCCGGGAAATAAGAAGGGTCGCACTGGCCGTCGGAGTCAACTTGCAAAATCCATTCCACGTTTGGCGCAGCAACTGCCGCTGAGTACCCGAGCCGGCATGTTCGGCCGTGGCCGCTGTTCATCTTGTCCACGACCACAATTTGAGCAGGTGATGCGGACTCCAATCGGGTGAGGACCTCGAGAGTGTTGTCTTTTGAGCCGTCGTTCAGAAGAATGAATTGATGGTTTACTCCGAGGCTCTTGAAGCACGCTTCCCAATCTTTGACCACAGCCTCGATATTGGCTGCTTCGTTGTAGATGGGAATTACGATTGCCAGCGGAGAACCAAGAGCTGCTGAGATGGGATCCGGTTGAAGGGAGATGATGGCCATGGAAGTCGGAGGTTGAGTGTGAAAACGAGGTGCGGGGGAAGCCGCTGATTACGACTCTTTGTTGGGAAAGACAGGGAGCGGGCGGTTGTCCTGATCCGCCGCCAGGAATCGATCTGCGAATTCCAGCGCCTCGCCGATGACAGCCTCCATGTCCATGTAGCGATAGGTGGCCAGGCGGCCGAGGAAGCTCACCCCGGGGGTGTGGGATTGCCGATTGCTTATCGCTGATTGTCTGTTCTCGACTGGGCGATTACCAGGAAGAGATTCGGCGTGAGCGCGATATTTTTGGAGGATCTCTTTGTCGGTCGTGAGACGCTTGGGATAATAAGGAATATCGCTGGGCTCGGTTTCTTTGCTGAATTCCCGGAACGCCACGGTTTTTTCGTGCTGTTCCCAAGGCGCGAAATGTTTGTGTTCGTGGATGCGGGTGAAATCCACTTCCATTCCGGGGTAGTTGATCACCGCGTTGCCTTGATAATCGGCAGCTTCCGTCGGAATCTGCTCGAACGTCACGGTGCGATAGCCCAGCCGGCCTTCGGAATAGTCGAAAAACGCGTCGATCGGGCCGGTGTAAAAGACATGCGACGGAGCGCGAGTGAGTTGAGGGTTGAGATTCGACCGGAGGGAGAAGTCCTGGGATGCGTGGGGGACAATTGATAGTTGAGAGGGAAGAAACTTCTCTCCGAGGCGGACTTCGATCTTCGGGTGGTCGAGGATGTTGCGGATGACTTCGGTGTACCCTTCCGCAGGAATGCCCTGGTATTTTTTGCTGTAGTAATTGTCGTCGTAATTGAAGCGAACGGGCAGGCGCTTCAGCACGGAAGCAGGGAGGTCCTTGGGATCGCAGCCCCATTGTTTGATGGTGTATCCTTTGAAGAAGGTTTCGTAGAGATCACGCCCGAGCATTTTGAGCGCCTGTTCCTCGAAATTCCGCGGCTCGTCGATGGATGAATCACCCAGCGATGACACAAACTCCCGCGCTTCCTCCGGGTTCATCGTCTTCCCAAAAAACTGATTGATCGTCAGGAGATTGATCGGCATCGAAAACATTCCCCGGGCAGTGCA